>Ga0208765_1001735_pt1 | contig 12874 bp, 11 predicted proteins | sample ETNtaG_2_FD_185783 | JGI IMG/M metagenome (GOLD analysis project Ga0208765, IMG submission 185783) | Marine microbial and viral communities from oxygen minimum zone, Eastern Pacific Ocean - ETNP201406SV203 (SPAdes) (version 2) | ecosystem: Environmental > Aquatic > Marine > Oceanic ... | reverse complement strand
CCACTAATCTCAGCGGGGAAGCGATTGACTTCAGCCTCAAGACCAACCAAGGCAAGCAACTCACGAGCTCTAGCCTCATCTCGGCCGTCTGACAATTCTTGGATGAGTAGGATATTCTCAAGCACGGTCAAATCCTGAAGGAGATTGAAGAACTGAAATACATAGCCGATATTCTCACGACGGAACGTCGTCATCTTCTCTGCATGTCCTCTTGGCACCTCTTGGCCATTGAAATCGTAATCCCCTTCGGTTGGATTGTCTAGTGCTGCAAGGCAATTCAACAGTGTCGTCTTGCCCGAACCCGATGGACCGAGCAAAAGGATTCTCTCGCCTTCCTCGATCTTCAGATCAATTCCATCGAGAGCCTTGACTGTCCCTGAGGCCATTTTGTAGTGTCGTTTGAGACCGGTGATGTCGACCAATGTCATGTTTTCACGGGTCGCGCTGAAATCGGGAGAATATAGGGATTTCACCCTGCGTAGCAGGGTGAACCTGAATCAGGCTTCCTTTTCTGGCGTCCCACCAAAGAACTGGATAGTCTCCTTGAACAGTGCTTCTCGGCGACGTTTCTTGCTGGTCCTAAGGTGGAATACAGCGAATAGGATTACGACTGCAATAAGCCAAGGAATCAGTGCCTCGGCATGGTATCTTTCCATCACTTCGATAATTCCGCGAGCGGTATAGGCCCAAGTCACGGAGGCTGCGAAGCCACCAATCGAACAGGCGATTAGCACATTGGTGAATCGCATCCGACTGAGTAGACCGAGCATGGCCCCGACAAGAACACCGGATGCCATGAAAGGAATCCAGACGAAAACAATCAATCCCCAGAATCCCCATCGATTGATGAAATCACGCTTCTCCTGGGCAACGAACTCGACTGTTGACAACACATCGCCCATCACTTGGTTTTGCAACAGTGTGCCCACAATGCCTTCTTGCTTGGCGACCAAGGCCTGATGCTTGCCCTCTTCACCACCCATTTCGACGCGCCCAGCAGCAGCTCTGTCGGACAGGGTCTGCACTTCATTACGAGCACTGACGACCAATCGGCGATCCTCAAGATATTCGCCCATCTCACGTCGAATGTGGTTCTCAATATCGGCTTCCACTTCTGCGTAGGAACGCTTGAAGCGGAAAAACGCAAAGCGTAGATTTGGTTTGTAGATGATTCGGATATACAGGGCGACGTCGTCTGAATAGACCTTGGAACCACGATCGATTAGGCGCTGGGTCTTGAACCACTTCTTCACCTCAAGAATGGTTCTATCCTCGACACCGGCTAGCATCCCAACGGTCTCAAAGAATTTGGAATAATCATCGACCAACTCCGCTCTCTCACCTTGAGCCTCTACTTTCACGTCCAAGCCATGCTCAAGGGTCTCAAAGATGCCCTGACTGCTATCCACAGCCTTGGCTTGCAAATGTAGTGGTTTCATCACTCCGAACTTCTTGAATTCGTCGAGAACAAGTGTGACCATTGCACCACGAATCTCTTGGATATCGACGTGGGTCTCCATGGTTGTTCGATAAGGCACTAATACATCGATGCTGATATCTCGCTCTTGCATCTTCCAAGTATCCCAATCCACTTCAAGTCGCATTTTCTTCTCGACTTTCTGGATGGCCTGTTGGATCAGACGTTTCAGTTGGGATTCGTTCAGCATATCGTCATCCTCAGTATGATAGAAACGATACATGAGTGGATATTGGACGAAGAGGAAGAAAACAGACATCGACATCGAAATGAAGGCCATCCACCACGGCGGAACGCCTGCAGAACCTCCTGCAAGCATCGCAGTCTCACGACCGCCGCCCCATTCGGCGCCCATCATAATCCAGCCCCAATTGCCCAGTTCAGAGGTTGTCCAGCAGCGACGGGTTTCCTCGGTAGTGATTTCAGCCTCCTTGGTTGGAGCGTCATCAACCCAAGGCAACCAACCCATGCTGGGAGGGCGAGATTTGATTTCGACAGTGACCTGTAATTCAGCAAGCGAGGTTGATGACCAGACTTCAGCCGTAGTTGTCTCATTGGTTATCTCATTTGTCTCTTCAACGATTTCAAACGTATCATTGGTGAATGTAACATCGAGTTGATAGGTCTCATCTGGCCATTCAGTGAAGTCAATCTTGATGGTTGTGGAATTGTCTAAACTGGCATTCATACCCTGGCCTATGTTGTATCCTATCGTCGTATGCTCTGCTTCCAATGGCACGTTCATGGCATCGATTCGGATGTTGTGTGCATCGTCAATCCAAGCGTTAATCCAAACTTCATCGCCGGGATCCGTGCAATTCTCGAAATCGAGGAATGTGTCCGAGAGATTCTCGTCCATGACAACACTGTCGCCGAGAATCCCGGCACTCATGGCCAATGTCCCCCCGAAGAAGAGGATACCATAAATGAGGCCGCCAATCAGTACGAAATCCTCAATCGCTCGTGGAAAGCTGCGGGATTCACCGCTGCGTCGAACCCGAATCTTATCGAGTTCCTTGTCAATAGAATTACGTTTTTCGAATTCATCTGATTCAATCCAACCTGACCCATCGGTATCAAGTTCCTCAAGCAATTCATGAGGCGACATCAAATCATCCCCGCCTACGGCGGGGGTATCAGCGTCGCTCATACACCCAAGCAGGGCCGGTCCACCTTTTGGCCCTTTGTACGGCCGGGGGTCTAGACCCCCGGGGCAAAATCAGGCGAGGTTTCATGAGAGTGTGGTGCTCAGCCCGTTACATGAGAAATCGGCAGGTGGGTGTAGTGATTCTCCTGTTCTGCCTGATGATTCAGCAGTTGCCTGTCGGCGAATCATACCCAAATGGGATTTCAGGTGTTGAGAACGGTTGTACTTGCCATAATGCTGTCCCAACTGATACTGTCGACATCCTATTTGAGGGCCTACCTGAAATCTATGAAGCCAACAAAACATACACACTGAACATCTCAGTGAGTGGTGGAGCGGAACCTATCGAGAATCATACAAATCTAGGCGGTTTCAACCTATGGATAAGCAATGGGGTTCTGTCAAATCTATCTAATGCAGTCCAAGTGTTCTCCGACAATGAGGTTGGACATACAGTAGATGGGAACGATCAGCGAGCATGGACGGTCAACTGGACTGCCCCAGATGATGATGAATCGACGCTGATTCGCTACCGACTTCACGTCAATACTGTGAATGGTGATGGGGTGCCCTCAGACGACGATAAATGGAATCGAAAATTCGGTTCTTTTACGGGCGTGAATGGGGGAGAAATCGAGCCAGTGAGTGATTTATTCCTCTATGGGGTTCCAGTGGTTTTGATACTCCTATCCGGGGGAGTATACTACCGCGAAATGAGGAAACTGCGTACTCAAGCCGCAGCCGAAGAAGAAGAGTGATGCAGGGGGCAGGATTTGAACCTGCGAACCACTGAGGACTGGGACCTAAACCCAGCGCCGTTGACCAAGCTTGGCAACCCCTGCTTGACCTCCGCTCCTCAACTCATCGCTTAGAATGTAGCGATAGCGTCCGCAGATAAGGCAACGGTCAAAAGGTCCGGCTTGAGGCACCGCGATACATGTCCAAAATCGCAATCATTGGTTTGGGCAATTGGGGAACGGCGTTGGCACATAGTTGGGCCAATGATTCCCACAAAGTGATTGGTTGGACAGTGGAAGAGGAAGTCTACGGGTCAATCATGGAATCTGGAGAGAATTCGAAGTACCTCCCTGGAATGCAATTGGACATTGATGTGACGATGGATATCGGTGAAGCAATCGAAGCCAGTGAATTGATTGTACTCTCCCTTCCCAGTGGTGTCATCCTCTCTGTCGTCGATGAAATCATCCCACATCTTCGCCCCTCTCATGTCATTCTCGACCTCGCCAAAGGACTTGCGCCACCCGAAGAGGGCGGTTCAGGCCTCATTTCAGAAGCCATTGAAGCGAAATTGACGAGTGCGGGGCTATCGAATTCTGTTGTCGTACTCACTGGACCGACCATTGCACCCGAAGTGGCCAGAGGAGTGGTTACCACGGCAATGGTTGCAGGACACGATATCTCTGTAGCCAGTCGAATCGCGGATCGTCTCTCGACCGATTCAATCATTCTGGTTCCCACAGAGGATTCCGTGGGGTGCGAACTGTGGGGCGCGTTCAAGAACACCGTCGCACTATCTTGTGGCGTGGTCGATGGATTGCGCGACAGTATTGGCGGTGACAACCTCAAGGCGGCACTGATTACCGTGGGTTTTGGAGAAGGTCAGCGACTGCTTCCGATGATGGGGGCAAAACCCGAGACTGCATTCGGCCCTGCTGGGTTGGGTGACCTGTACGTCACCAGCGCCAGTCCACGCTCACGAAACCGCACATTGGGAGAGAAACTCGGGAATGGGAAATCTCTCGATGAAGCACTGGGGGAGATGCACATGGTCGCAGAGGGAGTTCGGGCCGCTAGAATGTTCACGGAAAGAGCTGCGTCACTGGGTTGTGATGTGCCGTTCATCGATTCACTGTGCGCACTGCTCGACGGCGCTATCTCGGCCGAGGAATGTGTGAGAACAATGGCCGAATCTTTGGTGTGAAAGCCTCAAGTCCCTCGACCTACTGGGCGTGTCATGGCCTTTGAGGACTTGACCGAATTTGAGACTCGCCTGTTTGAGTGGATTCGGCAGTCCGACTTTGAGGGAGTCGCATGGAAAGCCAACCGTGCGGCCAAGGCGTTCAAAGTCAGTGTAGAGGAAATTAACGATGCACTGGCTGCATTGACTAGCAAAGTACCACACAATATCTACGTGCACTATCAAGATGGGGCCATCCGAATCAGTGCTGAGCGCTGAATTACTTCTTCGGGAAGAATGGGATAATCTCTCGCCATCGTGCTCGAGGTGCATGGACCTCGCTGTCCATGAATCGGTGTCGAAGTGAGAGTGAAATCTGATCAATCACTACAACGGCGAGGTAGATGATGAGAATCATCGCTAACGCGCGATCATATCTGGAATAGACACTGAGATAATTGGATAGATACCAACCAATTCCACCTGCTCCAACCAATCCGATGATTGAACCATGCCGAATGTTGTACTCAAACATGAACAACATCTGACTCCAAAGTGCATTGCTGGCCTCAGGAAGGGCAAAATATCGTGCAACCTGCCAACGTGGTAACCCCATGGCTCGTGCGGCTTCAAGTGGATGGCGACTCACGCCCTCAAGAGTTTCATACTGTAATTTCCCAAGATATCCAATGGTGTAGAAGGTCATTGCAAGTACACCTGCGAGGGGACCTGGGCCGAATAGAATGACTAGGAATAGCGCCCAAACCAAAGAGGGGAGGACGCGCAGAGCCGCGAGAATCTGTCGCATGATGATAGAAAGCCAGACCGGAGCTAGATTGTGGGCAGCCATCATCGACAGTGGCAATGCGATTATCATGCCGAATATAGTGGATAAGAATGCGATTTCGATCGTCTCTACCAATCCATGCACAGCGGGGCTGCACATCCAATCAGCATCCCAATTGCAATCACTGTACGAATAGGCGGCCCTCTCGGTAACGACACTGAAATCAGGAGGCCAGATTCGCGGCCACAACAGGCCGAGATTGTCCCATGCTTGGCCCAGATTGTACAAATTCAGGCCGAGTGAATCGGCGACAATGATGACAAGAATAGAAATCAGTGCGTAGAGAATCAAGCGAGGGCGCTTTTTCAAAAGTTGGCTGAAATTCATTACTCGACCTCCTCTAATCTTGTGCCACGTATCTGCAATACTCGATTGCAGAATGTACTCGCTCGAACCGGATTGTGGTCGACAATTATCGCCGCAGTACCCTGTTCTTTGACTATATTTGTAATCAGGGAGATGATGTCTTTTGCAGTGTCGGCATCAAGTTCCCCAAGGCATTCATCTGCGAGTAGAATAGTTGGTTGTTGGACCATTGAGCGCGCGATAGCGACACGACGTTGTTGACCCCCGGAGAGAAGGCTGATGGGTTCAAGCACTTTCTCCGATAGACCGACGGATTCGATAGCGCTGCGAGCTTGGTCACGATATTCTTGACCTGGCAACGAGAATATTGTCTGCCAAAGGGGGGCTTTTGGCAAGGCCCCCATCATGACATTGTAGCCTACAGTCTGATGTGTGATTAAGCCAAGTCGTTGCGGAATGTATCCAATCTCTCCGACACCGCGGGATACCTCAAGTTCGCCACTCAATAGGGGGATTAATCCAGCAATGGTTCTCAGTAAACTGGTTTTTCCAAGCCCAGAGCGACCAATGATTCCGATAATCTCGCCAGGGTACAATTCAAGATTTACGGAATCGAGCAGCGGCTCACTGTTCTCAAAGCCGATTGCCGCATTCGAAATACGCAATATCGGCTCTGACATCGATATATCCCCTGGAGTGTCAATCATCGTACTTATCTTCAAAATATGCTGTAATTCCCGGGATGTTCGCAATCGCCTCAGAGTAAGATCCCAGATGGCTTTCACTCGTAACCGAGACGAGACCTGCCGTGTTGAGTACGTTCTCAAGAATGTCTGCACCACCCTCTTCTGTGTTCAATGCAAGTAGAGCAGCGATTAGGGCGTCCTGCTTGTCTCCGGCATTGTCAGGGTTAACAATCACTGGATGGCTTGGGACCTGGCCGAAATGGGGTTCTAAGATTCGATATTGGTCACGATCTAGGCACCAATCATTCCCTTCGCAATGGTCCTCGTACGAACTGGTCTTGGCGAATGCGACATCTCCTACTCCTTGTGTCATGCAATTGAATGCACCACTGTAACCATAGTACAAATCGCCGCTGCCGGGAATCGATGCGTTGTCGAAATGGGCCTCGATGGTAGTGCGCAGAGACTCAATCTCATCTGTTGGCCCCTGAACATCGACAAGTCCGTTGCCAATCATGTACCCCATAGGCATGAGCATGCCAGCAGATTTGAGCCAGCCCGTGTGGCACGAGTTGTTGCCTTCAAGTTGCTCTAGACTTGTGATGTTCGAAGAATTCAACACCCACGCTGCAGCGGTATAGTAGGTACTGCCGTCGTCCTTCTGATCGGCGAGCACAGTTTCAAGGCCGTGGCTCTTCCAAGCCACGAATCCGGCACCACCGTCGAGGAAGGCCACATCGGCATGACCGAAGTTTAACGCCTCGATAGCGGCGTTCTCGTTGGCAATCGGGTACAACTCGACATCGTAGCCACTGTGCTCGGCAATGAAATCAGCTAGTAATTGTGGATTGGCGTCAGGATTATCGTAATCATCCTTCACAGTGAATGCGATTCGGATGACCTCATCCGATGAATCATCTCCACCAATACAACCTGCAAATGCTGTCGTCAATAACAGCGCCACTACAATCCAATTCTTGCTCAATATCTTCCAGTTCATTTTTGTCACCGATAGCAAATTCAAGTCGCCTTGAACTTTCGACGATTGAGGTTAGAATATAATGTTTAGGTTGCCCTAAATTCATATTTATTAGTTAGAATCAGGGGCGCATGTGCTCGATTCTCTTGGAGAAGAAGAATGTTGGAATTGCAAACCATGCAATGGCTGAAATCCAAATCCAAGAAGAAGAAAGGTATGGTTGTCTCTCTCCTGCAAGGCGGGTCTCCATCAACAATTGATAGACGCCATTCGGACTGAACAAATCGGTCTTCTCCTGAATCTTATCGAATGCGAGTGTCGAAGTGTCTGTGACATCCACCCCCATCGATTGTGCAATAACAAGGGTTGGGATTAACCAGAGGAAGACAAAGAATAGCCAAGTACCAACACCAAGCGTGACTGAAGCGCCGATATCGCGGGCCAATGAAGATGCTAGAAGTTGTAGACTAGTGTACCACCACAGCAGGAGACCTGTGGCGAACAGAAACATGGCGAGATCTGCAAACTCGGGCCATTGACCCATCTGTTGTTGAATCAGGAATGCTCCGAAAAGAATCCCAATCGTCGTTGGAATCATCGCAGCCAGCCACACGCCCATGAGTTGTGACCAAGCGTAGTCAGAACGAGGCATCGGTTGAGAGAGATCCATTGCCAACTCGCCAGTCAAGCGGCGTTTGCTTACTGCATCAAAGCCAAGCAGTACAACACTCAGTGTGCAAATAAATACCACAGAAGTGCTTGAAAGAAACAAAACATCGGCCGGAGAAGTGACAGTCAAACCGGCTGGAACAATTCGAGAATCAGCAAATCCCCAGCATGCAGCACATAGTAGGAATATGACCAAGGGAGCTAGTATCAGCATGCGCTGACTTCTGAGGTGACGCTTGGCATCGTGAAGTCCCAATTCCCAAACAGTGCGAATTCGATTACGCATCCGAATCCACCTCCGATAAAATGGAGAAACCGGCATCTTCGATGTCTAGGCCTGTGGCTGCCGAGATTACAGATTCAAGGCCCGCAGGTACGGGCTGCAATCGAGTGAACGTCATTTCTGGACCCAGCTCAGTGCGGCGCTTCGTGGTCCATTCACCCTTCTCTAGGTGGAGGTGGAATGCCCATTCCTCTCCGTCGTGAAGGGGTATTTTCTCCGCCTCGATTCCATCGCCAAAAGAGATTGGGGTCTTGCCTAGCCCTGCGATTTCAAGGGTTGCTCGCAATCCAAGATCTCGTTCAATCTCAGCCAGTGGGCCATTGGCGACTATACGCCCATGATGCATAAGAACAAATTCATCGGCCAGACGTTCCAAATCAGCCAAAGTATGGCTGCTGATGACAACACTTGATCCTCTATCCGCGAGTTGACGGAGCAAGGTTCGGAATGCACTTTGTGCAACTGGATCTAGGCCGTTCAGGGGCTCATCTAGAAGCAAAATGGGAGGGTTGCCCAACAATGCAGCAGCGAGACTCAAACGCTGTTTCATTCCTTGTGAAAATGTCGATAAATCATCACCTGAACGACTGTCTAGGCCAACCAAGTCTAGCAATTCACTACCCTCTGTTGATGGAATGTTTCGCATCGTACACAATCGCTCAATTGCTTGCCCAGCGGTTCCTGGGCCATTCCAAGTAACGCGCTCTGGCATGTATCCAATCGCTGCTCGACATGCCTCTGTTGTAGATGCGCCCGCTACACTCAACTGTCCTGCCTCCAGAGGGAGTAGATTGGCCATTACCTGCAGAAGGGTGGATTTCCCGGCTCCGTTTGGACCCACTAGACCTAGAATCGAACCAGCAGATAATGTGAGATCAATTCCACGGATTCCCGGTCCGGGACTGGTGGCCCATGGCCTGAATCGACGTGGTCGTCGCACCGGATAGCGAAAGGTCGCAGAGCGTAGTTCCAGCATGGCCTTCGCCCTTCCGTATACTCCGTCCTTCATGGAGTTGCTGTGAATCCCAGTCAAAACTCTACAGAACGCCACATGATTCAATGGGGCTGAGGTGTACCGAGTGCCATGGAGGTCGCAGGAACGTTCACCGCATGGCTGATTCCACTGCTGTGTATCCTCGGCGTTATCGCTACAGAATGGAAGTGGAAACATCCCGATTCTCACATCTTCGATTTCTTTCGAGCGGATCCCTTCAATCAAGGAATTTGCCTGCTTTGTATCGGCATCATATTGGTTCCACTAGGTTGGTGGATTGCACTACCTGCAGGGGCGATTGGCATGGGGATTCGCGCCATTGCTTCCGAGGATTCACGAAACTTGTGGCCAAGTCGTTGGCATGGCCGCAGTGCATTGGTTGTCGCCGTAGTAGCCGGTGTTATTCTCTCTGGATTTGCAGGCGTTTCAAAACCCATAGGGGCTGCAGATTGGGGCGCGCCATTGTTGACTGAAAATCCCGACGCCCCCAACTGGCCAGCATCAGAGCAACATATCTGGTCCGAGGGTGCAACGATTCTCGTTGTCAATCACGTTAGGCTGCCAGGAACATTGTCCGCAATTGGGTCTGGCTCAATGGCGTTATGGCACCTAGAAAGTTCAGGAACAGATGAAGCACGTCTGAAACAAGCGATGGGACAGTTCGAAGGAATCGGGTTGCAGGCGAACTGGTTCACATTGGAGACTACCGCGTATGGGGAATCCCACGATTATTCCGGAACCACCTTACCTTACACTGTGAAAATCGTCGAAGTCAGCGGCAATAAAATCGCCGAGATGGTTACGGTTGCAATGGGAACATGGGGTGGTGAAGTTCGATTATTGACAATCATAAAACTGGCAATTCCAACCGACGAATTCTCTCCTTTCTACAACGATCCTTTCGCAAGTCAACAAGTCGAACCTTGGCTTGAGGAAAATGGTGGATAGAACACCTTCGGTGTTCCCCAGTACACTTGATGTGGGTCGGGAAAGCCTATTCAAGCGTCAGCCGAGTCCAGAGTCCATGCGAAGTTCAACCAAGTGCAACATTTGGGCCGTCCTCCTAACCGCATTGATGCTGGCCAGCCTCATTCCGCAACCTGCAGAAATGTCGGATGAGGTGGAGCCTCTTGAAGCCGGACGACAGCAAAGTGTAGAGGCTGCATGTGAAGGTCTCACGTTTGAAGACATGTTCAATTACACACACGCCGTTTTTGACGTTCAGATGAATGACGATTGGGAGTCGGCGTACGTCGAAGCTGTCGCTTGGATTAACGGAACGCTTGCGGACCAAGTTCGATTGGATTTGGAAGGGCTCTTTGAAGGATTACCCGGAGGAGACAACGGATGGCTTTCTTCTGATGAATATCAAGCGATTGACAGCATCGCAGCAGAATGTGTCACCCAAACCAACCCCCGAATTGGATTCCGTGGTGGGCCTCCGCATCGTGGTGGCGATGGCGTCAATTGGTACAATGCCACATGGGAGAATACCGAGGAGACGCCATTGACTGTGCAAGAATGGAATTTAATGCCGATGAATCACATCGATGAGCGTTCTTGCGAACAATCTCCGAATAATGACTGTGTCGAGATTCCCAATTTACCCATCTCTCCTGGAAGAGATTGTGACACGACCATCACCGATCCCGACGAATGCAGAATAATCGTTTACCTGAATGGAACCTTTGTTTTCGACGGAATTACACTGGGCGGATTGTCCAATGATGAATTCACCATGGCCATGAATACCTCAAACATGACCAATGCGGACCTTGCATGGACATATCCTGCATTAGAGGGGCTCCGCGTTGGTGTCTTCGAAGAGTGCGATGGACGAAGCATCGATTTCGAAAGCAATGACAATCAGGGAACGGCGCCCGTACCTGGAACTTGTACATCAGATGAAACAATCTCGTACGAAACCCGACTGGTTAGTATCGATGAGGAAACTCGCCTACGTGTAGAAACACACGTTGAATACGATATGTCGACTTGGCCGGTAGGCCAAGATATGTTCTTTGACATGACAACCGAACCACCTGAAGTTGATGACCCCCCAATGTGGACTGAATCGGCTCCTTCAGAAGGCAACATCATGCCGATAGCGGATGATGGTGTTTCGCACTTCGTTTCCACGGCTCAGATGGCAGCATGGGCGACCGACGATCAGGGGGCACCACTCATTTCTTGCACAGGTGCACAGGGTTGGTCGATGACCAGCGATGCAGAGGGATTGTCGGCGGATGCTCCAGCCGGCGTAGATAGTACAAGTGTGACTTGCATGGCGACGGATTCGGCAGGCCAGAGTACTGATGAACGCAACTACACCCTACAAGTGCCCATGCGTATCTCTGGAACCGCAACTGGGGGTACCGCTACAGTGACAATGACGCCAACGGCAGGAATGCCTAGCATGGACGCTGTAGTGACTCTAGTGCAAGACGATTCGCAAACGAGCAGTGATTCAGTGACAATGAATGGTGAAACGGTCGTTTCTGTTGATCTGTCCTCTATGTCACCTGGACCTTTCATGGTCCGTATCAGTTCTAATGGAGCAGGGATGGCAGATTTTGATCACACCTACAATCTAGGGATGTCAAAGGCATCTTCACCCCCGAGCATATCCATCGTGAATTACGAGTGGATTGGTGAAAACTACGAAATTACGGGTCAATTCAGCGACCCCGATGGTGATCCAGTAACAATCACAGCAACTGACAATGGAAATCCCTGGGGGACGATTCAAACCAGTGGAAATCAATGGATGGCGACTGGTGCCGGAATACCAAATGCAGATGCAAACTCAATTATCTTGACAGCCTGTGACAATTGGAATCAGTGCTCTAGTCAAACACACGAGGCTGGCGGAACTCCAGGTGGACAAGATGACGAGTCGGTAGACCCGCCTGTCAGCGATAGTGAGGGTAGCGATGATGGATTGGCAGTTGCGGGCTTCATCATCGCGATTGTTGCACTCGTCATTGTTATCATAGCAGTTGTCGCCATGGTATTGTTAGGGCGACGAAAATAAGGGAGCCTTCTTAGGTGGGCGCTTGCCGCCTCGGCTCAGTGAAAGCATGGCCTTTGAAGCACACATCCGTGAGATTAGCCACGAAGGTGGCATGCTCGCTCCGTTTACGGGTGAAGCACCCAAGTTGGGGCAAATCATGCAACTGCCCGGTGGAAAATGGGTAGGTAAGGTCGATACCGTCATCGGTGAAGTCACGGCTGCCGTGGTTCACATCAGCCCATTTCGGGACACTCAAGTCGAATTATTGGTCGGTCAACCCGTTGAAATAGCGCCCCCGAAGGAGAAACGAGATTCTCGTCGGGAAAGGAATGACGACAGAGGTGGCCCGGAGATGAAGGCTGGCGACTGGCTTTGTGAAAAATGTCGCAATCACAATTTCGCATGGCGAGACAATTGCAATCGCTGTGAAGCTCCAAAAACAGGAGGCGGCGGTGGAGGTGGAGACCGTCGTGACAATCGAGGCGGAGATCGTCGTGGTGGCGGTGGACAACGCCGTGACAATCGAGGCGGGGATCGCCGTGGTGGCGGTGGAGA
>Ga0208765_1001733_pt1 | contig 12875 bp, 6 predicted proteins | sample ETNtaG_2_FD_185783 | JGI IMG/M metagenome (GOLD analysis project Ga0208765, IMG submission 185783) | Marine microbial and viral communities from oxygen minimum zone, Eastern Pacific Ocean - ETNP201406SV203 (SPAdes) (version 2) | ecosystem: Environmental > Aquatic > Marine > Oceanic ... | reverse complement strand
ACATCAAGCAGGTCCCTGCGAGAAAAAGGCATCATGAATGTGCTTGGCAAATTCATGCGCAATTTCTTTTTTAGTTTGTCGGCTTTTTCCTCTTTATTATTAATTGAAAGGCCTAATGTTTTAGCTTTATCCCAATCTTGATCATTTGCAGCCTTAGCAAAAACACCAAAATCTTTTAGACATGAATGCACTTGCTTCATGTGTTTTTGCAGGGGCTTTATAGGAGATTTTCCAAATAAACTGGATATATCATTTCTGGCCATAGTTATATTCACTTGTCATAATCTATTGCGAATTTTACTATTAAATAAACAAATAATTCATAAAACCTAGATGAAAATACACATTTATTGAAACTCTAACGTTATACAAATAATAAGTTATCGCTTAAAATAAGTATTAATTTAATGTTAGACATGAATGTCCCATATACAAATGATTGAAGCCATCATCTTAGCCGCCGGTCAAGGCACTCGAATGAAATCAAAAAAGGCAAAAGTGCTTCACGAACTTGGTGATAAAACATTATTGCAACATGTTGTTGATGCAATACAACCCTTGTCGACCTCAATCAATATTGTAATTGGTAATAAGGCTGAACTCGTAAAGAATTCAATTAACAATCGCTCTATTAACTGGGTTTTACAAAAAATGCAGTTGGGAACTGGGCATGCAATTCAACAGGCTATATCTAACATCAATGATAAATTAACATGTGTTATTCTCTATGGTGATGTACCTCTCATAACAACAAATACAATAAAAACTCTGGTAGATAAATCTCAGAAAAATGGCTTTTCTCTATTAAGTGTATTACTAAATGATCCAAATGGCTATGGCCGGATAATTCGCAATAAGAATGAACTAATTAAAGCGATTGTTGAAGACAAAGATGCAGATGTCAATGAAAGGAAAATCAATGAAATAAATACCGGCATTATGGCCATCCAAGGGTCGCTTTTAAAGAAATATATTCCTCAACTCAAGCCCAACAATTCTCAGGGTGAACTTTATCTAACAGATATAGTTAAAATTGCTTTCGAAGATAATATTACTATTTCATCATTAGTGTGCGACAATGTATCTGAAGTTATGGGTATAAACGATAAAAACCAATTAGCCGAAGCAGAACGCATATATCAGCAACAGCAAGCAAAAGAATTTATGTCTAAAGGACTGACCATCAAAGACCCAAATCGATTTGACTGTCGTGGCAGTTTAATCTTTGGTAATGACTGTTCAGTAGACATAAATGTCGTCCTTGAAGGCGAAAATGAATTAGGAGAAAATGTTATAATTGCGCCTAACTGTATTATAAAAAACGCTAAGATCGGCGATAATGCAGAAATTAAGGCAAACACAATTATTGAGGATGCGGTGATTGGTAGTCATACAACAATAGGCCCATTTGCACGTATTAGACCAGAAACTGAAGTTGGGAATAATGCTCGAATTGGTAATTTTGTTGAAGTTAAAAAATCAAGTATTGATGATGGTTCAAAAGTTACTCATCTAAGTTATATTGGTGATAGTACTATAGGAAGAAATGTAAACGTTGGTGCTGGTGTTATAACGTGCAATTATGATGGCATTAATAAACATCAAACTGTTATAGAAGATGGTGTATTTATCGGTTCCGATACACAGTTAATTGCTCCAGTTACCATTGGTGAAAATGCCACAATTGGGGCAGGTTCTACTATTACTCAAGATGTGCCAAGAGAAAGGCTAGCCTTAAGCAGGAAAAAGCAAAAAACAATCTCTAACTGGAAGAGAAAAAAATAACTCCCTCGGTACAAAAAACATAAAAATTATGCTAAATCTCCCCAGAAATGTTTGGATATTGGCTATATGTTTAGCACTATTTATGTCGCTTAGCGTCTTTATCGTATTTGTTGGTGGAATTTTAGGCAATGAACTAGCCGGCACAAAAAGTCTATCAACCCTACCTGTTGCGGCAATTGTAATTGGAACTGCAGTCAGTATTTTCCCGGTCATTCGTTTAATGTCAGTCTTTGGTCGAAAAACAGTCTTCTTAATGATATGTATCTATTCAATAGCTCTATTTGGGCTAAGTATATTTGCTATTATAACTGGCTCTTTTTTCTTATTCTGTCTGTCTAGTTTTCTCTTAGGCGCAACGGTAGCAACAATGAATCAGTTTAGATTTGCCGCAATTGAAAGTGTTTCTGAAGAGCAAAGAGCAACCGCAACAGCGATTGTCCTTTTAGGCGGGCTTGTTTCGGCTTATCTTGGTCCTGAAGTAGCCACCATTGGTAAAGAAATATTCACCATCAACTTTGTTGGCTCATACGTATTACTTGGATTGCTTTTTTTGATTGCCTTTATATTGCTTTGTTTTTTCCAACCAGCCAAAAAATTTGTTGAAAAATCTAACCAATCAAAGCGCTCTCTAATTGAAATTATGAAGCAAAGTTCTTTTATAGTAGCAGCATCAGCGGCAACAACAGGTTATGTTGTTATGAGTTTTGTCATGACTGCAACGCCTATTAGCATGCATGTTATGGATGGTTTTTCACTTCATCATACAAAATTTGTAATTCAAAGCCATGTAATAGCGATGTTCTTGCCTTCGCTATTCACGGCCTTTATTGTGAAATACTTAGGCATCTCAAGAATGATGATTTTAGGCGTTGTTTTCTTCTTGGTCTCAATTACAATTGCCTATCTAAACCATAATCTAAATAATTACTGGGTGTCGCTAGTCCTTCTCGGGTTAGGCTGGAATTTTTTGTTTATTGGTGGCACAAGTTTACTTCCCCAGTCATATCATGAAAATGAAAATTATAAAGTTCAGTCACTCAATGATTTTTTGGTTTTTGGGTTTCAAGCCTTAGCCGCACTAAGCGCTGGATGGTTTGTATTTAATTTTTCATGGGAAGTAACACTTTTATCTGTTATACCAATATTAATCCTGCAACTATGGCTATTAGTATGGTGGCTAAAACATCAGAGAAATGTAGTATAAATAATGATTGCTTCTTGCTATTATTTAATATAATGTAGTCTCACTTTTGTGAGGATTAAATTTTGAAAATCGATGTAATAACGCCGAATATAGGGGCTGAAATTTCTGACATTTCACTAAACAAAGGCCTTAATAATGACATTGGTGAACAAATTTACAATGCCCTAATTAAATATCAAGTAATTTTTTTTCGAGATCAAGAACTCACTCCAGATACTCATATGCAACTGGCCGAGACTTTTGGCGACCCCGAACCGCCACATCCGATTTATCCTCACGTTGATGGTCACGATAAAATTGTCCTGCTTAAAAATGATGAGGATGCGCCGCCAGATACTAATGACTGGCACAAAGATATGACCTTTAGAACTAACCCACCTTTTGCCAGTATTTTATATGCTGTTAGCGTACCTAATGCTGGCGGTGATACACTTTGGTCTAGTATGAGCGCAGCATACTCGAAATTACATGACAGCATGAAGGAGCAGTTAGACGGATTGGAAGCAATTAATGATATGGGGTCATTTAGAAATAATTATTACAGCACTGGCGGTATCGATTCTGTTAACAACGCTCTAAAGAGCGTCGGCTCTGCAGTACATAAAGTTATCGAAACTCATCCTATTTCTGGTTTGAAATATATAAACGTCAATCAGTCATTCACGCGCAATATCATTGGCGAAAGTCAAGGCGAAAGTGACCATATCTTACAATTTTTATACCATCACATTTATAAACCAGAATTCCAGGTAAGGTTTCGCTGGCGTAATCATTCTGTTGCTATCTGGGATAATAGAATTACCCAACATTATGCAGTTGCTGACTACTTACCTAATAATCGACATATGCATCGTGTTACTGTTATTAATGATAAAAAGGCACTGTAGAGTTTCAGTCCAGCGTAGCGAAACTGCTTTTCAAATCCTCGATTAGGTCTTGCGTATTTTCAAGCCCGATGTTGAGTCGAATAAGATGCTTACCTTGATGCACATCCTCACCATCGCGCTTGTATTGTCTGGCTGTTGCTAAACTTTTAAATCCACCCCAACTATAGCCCAGACCAAACATTTCTAGAGCGTTCATAAATATAGCTATCTTTTCTTCGGAGTATTTATCTTTAAACGTAAAGGAAAAAAGCCCTGACGCCCCGGTAAAGTATTTTTTCCATAAATGATGTTGAGGATGCGAATCAAGACCAGGATGGATGACAGTATCAACAATTTCAACTGATTTTAGCCATCTAGCTATTTCATACGCTGACTGCTCGTGCGACTTTAAGCGTGCTCTAAGTGATCTCAGCCCTCTCAATGCAAGATAGCAGTCATGTGGATTTGCGAAGTTTTCAATCGTATGAAGATATTCATCAAAAAATTTTGAGTGCTTCTTGTTTATTGTCACACAGCCCAACAAAACATCTGAATAACCACAAATATATTTGGTAGCAGAATGGATTGAAACGTCAATTCCAAGGTCTAGTGGCTTTAAATATAAAGGCGTCGCCCAAGTACTATCAATAATAGTAATAATGTCAGATTTTTTTGCCACTTCTACTATTGCAGTTAAATCTTGAATTTCAAAAGTATTCGAACCTGGAGACTCCAAAAAAATTAATTTAGTCTTGTTGTTGATATATTCATTAATTTCAGCACCTATATTCGACTCTATATGGGTTATTTTAATATCGAACTTGGTAAGAACTTTATGGCAAAACCTTGCTGTTGGACCATAAACATTATCAACAATCAATACTTCATCTCCGCTTCTTGTAAATGCCATTAATGCATTAATAATGGCGCTAATTCCTGATGAAAAGGCAAATGAACTATGCCCATTTTCAAGACTACACATAGCTTCTTCAAAAGCCTTTTGAGTTGACAAACCACTGGTGCCATAGGTAACTCCAGAATATTGCCCCTGGTGAGAAAACTTCATATCCTCATAACAATCAAACAAAACTGTAGATCCACTTTGAATTGTGGGATTGATAGTTCTAATTTTGTGACCTCCATGACTATCACGATAATCATGGAAACCAACAATCTTGCTGTGCTTATCCATTGTTCAACTTACAGATTCAAATTGAAACCCATAATAGGTGTAATTATCTGTTTTGTCCAGTAATATTTTTGCTACTAAGTATTAATCAAAATTAATTAATTCACTTATCGCAGGACAGTACAAAGCCACCTTTGTTGGTAAATTAAAAACATCTTGGAGAACATCTTTATATTTCATAACTTGCTTTAGGTGCAAGTTCTTTTGGCGTTCAATAAAGTCGCTAACGACCTCATTCTCTATAGGCTTTGCAGTTTTGAAATCAATAATCCATAGAATATCCTCATCTATAAACAATCGGTCAATGATGACTGTAGAAGAAGTGTCACTGTATTCTGCCTCAACCTGAGTAGACTCTCTATCTTTAAACAACCAGTCAAATAATTTGTCCTTCTTAGTATTTTGCACTAACCGACAAGTCTCTTGTGCATATGAATTAATAAGACTAGGAGGAATCCCCAATTCAAGCAGTTTTAATTCTGCATGTTTTTTGGTTGGTGCAAAGACTCCTATTTCAAAATAGTAATGTACCAAAGATCCCAAAATGCCTTGGTATAAGGAATTAGTATTCATTGATAAATTCTGCCTCTCATTTGTATCGATATTTCTTCTTTGTTGAATTGCTGGTAGTTCTTTGTAGCGCCTAAATAGAGGTCGAGTGTTCTGTCTGTTTGTCTTGTCTAATGAACCCTCTATGGGTTTTATAGGTTGTTGAAAAAATGGACTCAACAATTCAAAAAATGTATTACTTGGAGCAACACCCTTCTCAGTTAGACAACCTAACAAGTGTATCTTATGTTTTGCTCTCGTCATAGCGACATAGAGAAGGCGCATGAGTTCATAATGGTTTTGTTTTTTTTCAACATGTTTCAAATATTGATAGGTTTGTGAATCTTTAATCTCATATGCTGATTTAATCGGGGCAAGTAATAGGACACTGTTTGAGAATTCTGTCATTTGTATAAGTGGTGACTGCTCATTTCTCTGGGCCCTTCCTAAACCTGGCAAAATAACGACATCAAATTCAAGGCCTTTAGCTTGATGAATTGTCATAAGCTTAACATTAGATTCTTGAGATGGTGCATATAAATCTTTAAGCATAGACTCGATAGTGTCTGTATTTAATTGCTGTTTAACCTCACAATCATTTAATAAGGACAGGTACTGAGATCTTATATCTTTCTGTTGCATATCTAGTTCTTCATGCGGATGCAACTGATTGAGAGCATAACTAAATCGTTCAACAAAAGAAAAGCGACCAACATTAACTATTGCCTCAGAAAGGGCTAGATAGAGGTGCTTTGCTCTCGACTGACTGTCTTTATCTAATTTCATTAATATTGCATCGTCTTTTAATTGATGAAAAATTGTCATTTCAGATGATTTGCTCAATATAACTAAATCATTTAAACTCATACCGCACCAGGGGGCACGAAGAATCGATAACCACGCTAATTTGTCAGTCAAACTAAGAATTGCACGAGTCAAACTAATTAAATCTCTTGTAAATAGGTGAGACCTTAATGGTAGCGTTTTGATAGTCTCGAAATCAATATTGTGGAACTGCAGAGCATCCATGATTTCATTCAAATGACTCCTTGACCTAACCAGCACTGCAATTTCTTGGTTAGAATTTAGTGCAATAGTTTTCTTAACAGTACTTACTACTTGCTCAGCCTCTTGTTGAAATTGCTTGTAAGCATATGGATAAAAATTAACGGCATCCTCAATTACTTTATCCGAAGCACATTCGGATTTTGAATAGTGAATAGCGCCATGAATTAAATTATCTCCAGCAGGAAAGATGCTCGAAAAAAATTTATTATTGCAATCAACAACACTTTTATTTGATCTGAAATTTTGATTTAGGAGTAATGAATTAATTTTAACGTTTGAAATTCCATTTTTATTAACTTCAAGAAATATACCTACCTGTGATTCTCGAAAGCGGTAAATAGATTGCATAGGATCACCTACTAAAAATATTGTTTTGCCGTCATTTTGTTGCCAATTTTCTAGTAATTTCTCAATTAAAACCAACTGCGCATAAGAGGTATCTTGAAATTCATCAATCAAGAGGTGATTAATTTGATAATCGAGGAATAATGCTATATCGTTAACCTTTTCACGACTATCAAGAGCGCCGATAGCTTGAATCCCAACCTCTGAAAAGTCCTGTACACCTAACTCACTAAAAAGAAGCTTTAAATGTGCTGCAGATAATTTAAGAACTTCGCTGATATGCCTTAGCACTTTGTTGGAAGACTCTTCAAAGTATGCATCAGGTAAAAAATTTAACTCTACTAAGTGATCTTTTAGAAAATTAACCTTTTGCAGTTTAGACAAAATTAGCAATAACTCTTTCTTTTGCTCTTTTAACTCAGGCGGAAACCCTAAATTCTTGTCAATTTTCTTGCGCCATTGTCCACCTTTTGTAACACAAAGTTCACTCATAATTTTCCACTCTTCAAGATCACTTATTTCTGTACCAGGAAGTTTCTTTATTTTTCTAACCTCTGGACGAGAATTTACCGATATTAGACTGAAGAAGTCTTGGTCAATAAATTTGCCTGTGATTTTTTTAAGACTTTGTAAATGTTCAGTTATTATTTGTTGCGCCGCGTTCTCCAAAATATCAATATTGAGAACCTCCGTGAGATAAAGTTTACGTAACCACTGCTCACGATTCGCCAACATTCTAGTCACTAAACGATAAAACTTATCGACATCGTTATCTAAATGTAGAAGAACAGCAGAGATAACTTGTTCATATTCACTTTCTTTAATCAATAAAAGTGTTTTTTCTGCAGCTTTTTGATATAGATATTCGTACTCATGCCTTTCAGTCATTACTCTAGAAGGCATTAGATTTTCGATTGTAGGGTATCTTGAGACAATTAGACTTGATAAAGAATCAATTGTGCCAATCCTCATTCGTGAAGGATTAAAAAATATATCCCAACCTCTTTCATTTGCTCTTTTCAGAACTTTATTTGCGAGTTCCCAAGTAAGTTTTTTGTGAGCAGACTGTGGGGCTGGCTCTCCAGATTCCTCTAATGATTTAATCACTCTATATTTAAGTTCATCGGCTGCCTTATTGGTAAAGGTCATTGCCAAAATATTCTCAGGTTCATCTGAAATACTTAATAACTTAAGGTATCGCTGTGTAAGAAGTTCTGTCTTGCCTGAACCTGCGGGAGCTTGAACAATATATGAAGCGCCTACATCGAGAGCCTGGTCTCTTTGAGTTTGATCATTCACATCGAATCAGGCGCACTTACCCCTAATAGTGTTAGCCCATTTACAAATACTTGCTTGGTAGCAGAAATAAGACTCAATCTTGATTGTGATAGCGCTATATCGTCAAGCAAAAAAGGGTGATCATTATAATAACTGTGGAAGTTGCTTGCTAATTCGCGTAAGTAATATGCTAACTGGTGCGGTTCATATTGAAGAGCCGAGGACTCAACTACACCTTTATAGCGGTTAAGTTGTTTAATAAGGGCTTTTTCACTACCTTCGATAAGTAACGTCAGATCGGCTTTTTTAACGTCAAATTTGAAACCTTTTTCTTCAGCCTGCCTAAAAACTGAACAAATGCGAGCATGTGCGTATTGAATATAAAAAACTGGATTTTCATTTGTCTTTGACTTTGCTAAGTCGAGATCAAAGTCCATGTGTTGCCCAGATTTTCTGAGAATATAAAAAAAACGTGCTGCATCATTGCCAACCTCATTACGTAATTCTTCAAGTGTTACAAAGGAGCCGCTACGAGTTGACATTTGAACCTTCTTGCCACTCCTGTACAAATTTGCAAACTGCACCAACAATATTTCTAGTTTATTGGGGTCATGATTTAGTGCAGTAATAGAGGCCTTCACACGAGCAATATAGCCATGGTGATCAGCGCCCCAAATATTAATTATTTTGTCATAACCACGTTCAAATTTTTCCAAATGATAAGCAATGTCTGAAGCGAAGTAGGTGTGTAAGTTGTTATCACGTACTACAACTCTATCTTTTTCATCGCCAAAGTCAGTGGTTTTAAACCAAAGCGCTTCATCCTTTTCATAAATATGACCAGTTTTTTGTAAAGTCTCAATTGTGCTATGTACTATGCCATTGTCAATTAATGATTGCTCAGTAAACCATTGCTCATAATGGACACCAAAAGCAACTAAATCAGCCTTGATAAGTTCAAGTATTGAATTAATGCCAATCTGAAAGATTACTTTAAAGTCATCCCCCAATAACGATTTAGTTTTGCTAATTAACTCGTCAATATGTTGCTCTTTGTCGCCACCCTTACTTCCATCTTGACAGATATCTTCATATATTATTGATGCAAACTCTTGCCATTTTTTTTCATATTTAATAGCGATACTTTTTGCGATAGACTTAATGTAATCTCCTTGATAGGCATTATCTGGAAATCTTAATTTTTCTCCTACAACCTCTAAATAACGAATAAAGATACTTACTGTTAAAATATCCATCTGCCTTCCAGCGTCATTGACGTAATATTCATTATCAACTTCAAAGCCAATTACTCTTAAAAGGTTTGATATTGTCGCTCCATATGCCGCTCCTCTCCCATGACCAACATGTAATGGTCCTGTTGGATTTGCAGACACAAACTCCAAAAGCACTCTCTGACCCTCGCCGACATTTGAACCACCATAAGCATCAACTTGACTGATAATTTCACCAACAACCTCGATATTGGACTTCTCTGAAAGGAAAAAATTAATAAATCCTGGACCAGCTATCTCCATTTTTTCAATAAATTCAGATTCATCTAACTGTTCGATAATGACTTTGGCAAGTTCTTTTGGAGAGCATTTATTTTGTTTACCAAGGATGAGTGCGACATTCGTTGCATAGTCACCGTGTTTTTGATCTTTCGTTTGATCTATACGAATTTTAGCGGGTAATGCACTAATAGTACCGTTAACAACTAGGGAGGAAAGACTTTGATTTAGTAAATTCTGCAACTTCTCTTTCATGGTTAACTAGTAGGTATGAATAAATATAGTTGATATTTTAGTTTATCTATAGATTCTATATATGAAGCAATATATAAAAACTGAATCAATTCAACAAGAACTTCATCATCTAGTGTGCCTCTTGCCAGTTATCACCAATCCCTATATCAACAATCAATGGGGCGCTAAGTGTTGCTGCTTCCTCCATCATTAGGCAGATTTTTTGGGCATAATTTTGTGCTTTATCAGCAGACATTTCGAATACTAATTCATCGTGTACCTGCATAATCATTTTGACATTATTTTTTTCGCTATCAATCCATTCTTGTATTGTCAACATTGCCCTCTTAATAATATCTGCCGATGTGCCTTGCATTGGTGCATTGATTGCAGTTCTGAGTGCATGCTGCTGTTGCATTTTATTCTTCGAATTCAGTTGAGGTAAATATAACCTTCTGCCTAAAATTGTCTCTACGAAGCCTTGAGACTTTGCTTTCTCTTTTGTATTATTCATATATTCCAAAACACCAGGATAATTATTAAAGTAGTCCTCAATATAGTTCTTAGCTTCGGTCCTAGAAACATCAATTTGTTTTGCCAATCCAAACGCACTCATTCCATAGATTAAGCCAAAATTAATTGCCTTTGCTTTGCGCCGCTGGTCTTTAGTAACATCCGATAACTTTACTCCAAAGACTTGTGAGGCCGTAGCAAGATGCACATCAACATTATCATTAAAAGCTCTAAGGAGACTTTTGTCTCCAGAAATATGAGCCATAATTCTTAACTCAATTTGTGAATAATCAGCTGCAACAATCACATTTTCTGGTCCTGCTACAAAGGCTGACCTGATGCGCGCACCCTCTTTTGTGCGAATTGGGATATTTTGAAAATTAGGTTTTGAAGAAGACAATCTACCTGTGGCTGTAACAGCCTGATGATAAGATGTATGTAAACGGCCTGTTTGACTATTAATTTGTTTTGGCAAGGTTTCAAGATAAGTAGAATTAAGTTTGGTCAATGTGCGATATGACATAATCAAATGTACCAGAGGATGATCGAGCGACTTGAGTGCCTCCTCATTGGTTGAGGGTTGCCCCTTTGCCGTTGTTTTTTTTGGTTCAAGCCCTAACCCCTCCTCACTAAACAAAATTTGCTGAATTTGCTTAGGCGAGTCAAGATTAAATACGTCTCCAGCCAGTTCAAAAGCCTGAGCCTGAATTTTTTCCATTTCAGATTTTATTTGAAATTGCTGTTTGAATAATGAATTTACATTCACAAGGGCGCCATTACGCTCTAATTTCACCATTGTCTTGACAAGAGGTAATTCTAAGTTTTGATACAGTGCAACTAATTTGGGATATTTTTCAAGCCTTTCTTGTAGTACCTTGTTTAATTCATACGTAACAATAACATCTTCACAAGCATAGGGAGTAGCTTCGTTAAGATTTACTTGATTAAATGTCAATTGCTTTTTGCCACTACCTGCAACATCAACATAATGAATTGTCTTGTGACCAAGATAATATTCTGACAAATCATCCATATTATGACGCGTTGCTACAGAATTTAGACAATAAGACTTTAACATGGTGTCGTCAACTATGCCGCATAAATTGATACTTATATTGGCTAGAATATGGGCATCATATTTTAAGTTTTGCCCAATCTTACCAATCTCACTATTTTCCAAGATTGGTTTTAAAGCATCTAAAACTAATTGTCTCGATAACTGCTCTGGTGCATCTAAATAATCATGTCCAACTGGAACATAGTAACTTCTCATTCCCAGCAAAAAAACCAATCCGACAATATCTGCATTCATATAATCAAGACTGTTTGTTTCCAAATCAAAAACAAAACTGTTACTTTCCGATAATTCTTTTACAAGACCCTCGAAGTCACTCTTTTTGAGAATTAAACTTTGCGAATAGTCTTTAATATTAAATGGGGCTGTTTTATGTTCACTCTCAACAATCTGAATTTCTCTTGATTCTTGTTTAGGCACTCCTTTGTTAATCTCGCCTAGCTGTCTTAACCAATTGGAGAAGCCATATTGAGTAAAAAGAGAGGCTAACTCCTGCTTATCTTCGCCTGGTTCTTCTTGAAAAACATCTGAAGTCAAATCGACATCAAATTTAAGTTTTACTAATTGATAGGAGAGATCAATTACCTCAAATGAGCTACGTAATTTTTCGCCAATCTTGCCCGGTATGTAGTCTGCATTAGCCTTTACTCCGTCGATATCTCCATACAATTGCAACCACTTAGAAGCAGTTTTTGGCCCAACACCAGGCACACCAGGTATGTTGTCAGAAGAATCACCGGTAAGTGCCAGTAAATCTCTAATTTGGTGGGGCTTAACGCCCATTTTTTCCTCTACTTTCTCAGCATCATAAAGTTTGCCTTTCATGTCAAGTTGGTTAATATTCTCATTAACAAGTTGATAGAGATCCTTATCGCTACTTGCAATTATGGCTTTACAATCTCTCTCCTCAGCAAGTTTACTTATTGTCGCAATAACATCGTCCGCTTCAACATCTTTTATACAAAGAAAATGAAAACCCATCGCCCGAATAATTTTATAGAGCGGTTCAATTTGCATAATCAGATCTTCATCCGCGGGCTTCCTGTTCTCTTTGTATTGTGAATACATATCATGTCGAAAATTTGACCCTTTTGCATCAAATATCATAATAAGTTTAGCGTCGGGATATTTTCGTTGTAGATGCTTAATTGAATTAATTACACCAAATATAGCGCCTGTAGGAAACCCGCTTTCATTACTTAAATTTGATGACAACGTCGAGAAGTAGGATCGAAATAGGTACGCAGTACCGTCGACT
>Ga0208765_1001732_pt1 | contig 12875 bp, 8 predicted proteins | sample ETNtaG_2_FD_185783 | JGI IMG/M metagenome (GOLD analysis project Ga0208765, IMG submission 185783) | Marine microbial and viral communities from oxygen minimum zone, Eastern Pacific Ocean - ETNP201406SV203 (SPAdes) (version 2) | ecosystem: Environmental > Aquatic > Marine > Oceanic ... | reverse complement strand
CCCTCCATTGCTTCTAATGACGGTTGACGAGGATCGAAAACAGAGTACGGTCCGGATGGGTCAAACTTTATTGCGGTGAATCCTTGTGCCACATATTCGGCAGCCACTTCGGCGGCAAGATCCGGATCTTTGTAAACATTTGGTCCATGTATCGTATCATTGGTTTCTGTTTTCGGATAGAGGTAAGTATAGGAACGCAATTTTTCATGAACTTTACCGCCGAGCAATTCATATACCGGCTTCTCAACTGCTTTTCCGCAAATGTCCCAAAGTGCGATTTCAAGACCACTCAAAACTCCCATCAGTGAAACATCAGGGCGCAAAGTGTAGCCACGGCCATAAACTTTACGCCAGAGAGTTTCTATTCTAAACGGATCCGTTCCTTCTACATGCCGTTCAAAAACATCTTCGATCATTTTCACGATAACATGTGGCCCAAAGGTCGAACAATAAACTTCTCCCACACCTTCAATTCCACTTTCAGTGACGAGTTTTAAGAAAATAAAGTATCGCCCTCCAAAGTGTGGCTTTGGATTTGCGACTACAAACGTTTTCAAGTCTTTGATTTTCATATACCAGACTTAACTCAACAAACTAATTTGATGCTTTGTTTTTTCCAGAAAAACAGGATTGATCTCAACTCCCCAGCCCGGAGCGTCGGGAATCTGCACCTTTCCATCCACAGCTACCAAAGCTGGTTCAAAGATGTCATATTGCCACGGATAATAATCCGCACCTTCAATCGAAAATTCTACATAAGGCCCTGCGTTTTCTATAGCTCCCATCAGGTGTAGCGTAAAAACCGTAACCATTGAGAGATTGGCCGAGTGCGGTGTGCATTTGAGTCCAGCTTGGCGTGCCATCTCTGCGACCTTAAGGGTGCGAGTCAGCCCTCCAAGGTAGCACAGGTCCGGTTGTACCACATCAACAGCTCTAATCTCAATCATTCGTTTCCATATCGACAGATCACAATCCTGTTCGCCTCCAGTCACATCCAGCTTAAGTGTATCTGTGACCAGCTTTGTCCACTCCAGTTCCCAGTAGGGACACGGTTCTTCAAAATGGCAAATGCCGTAGTCCTCTAACAATCGTCCAACTGCAATTGCCCGTTCTGGCGTGTAAGCGCTATTGCCATCAACAAGCAGGGCCACATCTTCACCAAGAGCCTTGCGGACAGCCGGGATAATTTCTTCGGTACGTCCAGGCCACTCATCCTCATCGTGTCCGCATTCTTTGCCAACACGGAATTTAAAGGCATCATAGCCTAATTCATCTCTCAAGCGCACAAATCGTTCCGCCTCTACTTGAGGAGTAATGTCCCGTTTCATGCTGGAAGCATAAACCCTTAAGGCTCTGGTTGTTCCGCCAATCATTTCACAAACACTCTTCTTCTCCAGTTTTCCTCGCAGATCCCAGAGTGCTGTGTCCAGTCCTGCTAGCGCCCGTCGTAAATAAGAACCAGGAAACTTGTGTTCACGCTCCGGAATTTCCAAAACTAAGCTTTCAATATCCAGGGCATCTTTCCCCAGCGCATATGGAGCAATTTGGCGATGTACTACTAACGCAGTGATATCCGCATTGTATGGAGAAACCTGTCCCCAGCCCTCCGAACCATCTTTTGTACGAACACGGACCAGCCCGACAAAGTTGTTACAAAAGGTCTCTATACTGTAGATGTCTAAATCCCTAATTTTCATAGATTTTTTTAAATGTTGTGTATCAATTTCCTTATCATCGTAAAGGAGTTTTCAAGAAAGATCAAAAAATTATTTTTCTTAACACTGTCGAAAGCAGGATGCTTTTAGCCTATGAACGGAACTACTTATATCCTGACTATTAGTGGCAGCATTTTGGAGCTGGACAACTTTGGCATTGGAATATGCTAAAAAAATTTTAATAAAAATAGTTGACGAGAAAAAATTCTTGTGCTAGGCTTCCCTGAAAATGAAACTTTCCGTCTAGTTTTGGCAATCTTCTATACAAAGAGGGCATTTTTCTTTTAATCCTGAAAAACGAGAAAGTGATATTTTTCTGCTGAGATTTATGGACGTCACCTGATCAAAGTGGCAGGACTTTGTGGTTTTATTGTATGTTGTTATGCACTGCCAATTTGGGATGAGCATTAGCCCTTCCACAATTTGATACAGATGTGAGTTTCACTTGACCAAATTTATTAAGGAAAGAGGGCTATAGGTTAGATTAATTTCGTCCTTCAAACTAAAATATAGAAAAAAGCTAATTCTCTATTGTTTTTAAAGGAGGAAATGCAGCGTTTAGTCCACTAAAATTTATTTTAACGTGATTTGATTATCATAAAAAAATTAAAAAAGGATACACCATGAAGAAAAATGAAGAACAGAAATTAGTCATAGAACGAAGGAAATTTTTGAAAACATCTGGAGCGGTTGCTGTGGGAGCGACTTTTGCTTCGTTCCTGCCTTCCAACGTTGTGAAAGCATCTAAGCGCGGAGGGACACTTTCCATGCTGGTACAGCCAGAAGTTCCAACCCTGGCCTCCTACCTTAGTACTTCTATGCCGGTGGGTCAAACAGCCAGCAAAATATATGATGGTTTATTAGAGTACAACTTTGATCTAAGTCCCAGACCGTGTTTGGCAGAATCATGGAACGTCAGTCCAGATGGTTTAACCATTACCTTCAACATTCGAAAGGGAGTAAAATTTCATGATGGACATCCCATGACCAGTGAGGATGTCCGTTATAGTATCATGGAAGTATTGATTAAGTATCATCCCCGAGGTGGTAAATTTAAAATTATAGAGTCGATGCAGACTCCTGATGATCACACGGTATTGATAAAACTCAAATCCTCATCACCAGCACTTATGATGGCCTTCTCCGGATATGAATCGCCGATAATCCCCAAACATTTATTTGCAGGAAAGGACATCAAGAATCATCCTCTAGCAAATAAACCTATTGGTACTGGTCCTTTCAAGTTTGTCGAATGGAAACGGGGCCAATACATGCGATTTGACCGTAACCCAGACTACTGGAGTCCTGGCCAGCCTTACTTTGATCGTATAGTAGTACAGACAATTCCGGATTCAGCAACACGTTCTGCAGTTCTTGAAAAAGGAGATTTCCAACTCGCCGGTTTTGGTGCTGTTCCAAACAATGATGCAAAACGTCTTGATGCTCTACCTAACCTCATCGTGACCACCAAAGGCTATGAAAATTTTTCACCAATCAGTGAACTAGATTTCAACACAAAGGTGAAGCCTTTTAATAACAAAAAGGTACGCCAGGCAGTGGCCTTCTGCATCGATCGAAAGTTTGTAATTGAAAACATTTGGTTTGGCTATGGGAAGCCTGCCACGGGTCCGATCAACTCCAACTTTGAAGCGGCTGGCCTCTATACCAGTAAGGTGAAAAGTTATGATGTCTCCAATCGAATTGAGGTTGCTAACAGGCTTTTGGATGAAGCCGGATATCCTCGGAAAAGTGATGGTTATCGTTTCGAGATCACTCATGATATCACTCCTTATGGAGGTGAATGGAAGAGCTTTGGAGAGTATACTGTCCAACAATTGGATAAGATTGGCATCAAAGCAAGACTCAGGGTCGAAGATGTCGCGACATGGTTGAAGCGTATCTACACAAACTATGATTTTACATTATCCTCAAACTGGTTAAACACTTTTGCTGATCCAGTTTTAGGTGTCCATCGACTTTATCACTCGAATGCTATCAAGCCTGGAACCGTGTTCAAGAATGCTTCCCGTTGGTCGTCTCCTTTGACGGATAAATTGATGGATATGGCATCTGTCGAACCAGACCAGGAAGAAAGAGGAGCGCTTTATCAGGCTTTTCAAAAGATACTCGTAGAAGAAGTCCCTGTAACCTGGATTCATGAAATACAGTTCCCCACTGTAATCAATGCCCAGTATAAGGATGTGATAACCAGTGCCATTGGAATTGCTGGAAATTTCCGAGAAGGTTACAAAGCCTGAACTAAACTGCTAAGGGGTGATATACTTATCATCCCTTCCTCTCTTCTTTTTTGTCTAGAATTAATTCAAGTTCAAAACAAGACTTTTAAGCTAGAGTAGTTATTTTTTGAAAATTGCTTCTCATATCTAAAATTGCCTTTATTTTTCTTTTTAAATCTCGTTTGAGTTAAGTTTTAATAATGACTCTTTTTCATTAGAAAGTGCCATATACCTAAATCACAGAAAATGCTTTTCCTGACAAAAAGACTTCGTTACATTCTCAGAAGATTGTTTCAGGCTATTCCAGTTTTATTGGGAATTGCTATTGTAAACTTTCTTCTTCTACAGTTGGCACCAGGTGACGCAGCTGATGTTCTTGCAGGTGAATCTGGCTCTGCAACTCCTGAATATATGGAGATGCTAAGAAAGAATTTTGGTCTAGACAAATCGATTCCTGAACAACTTTTAATATATATAAAAAATCTATTTTTATTTGATTTAGGTTTTTCATTTCGCCATAACATGGAAGTTTTAGAAATTATTCTAGATAGGCTTGGAGCAACTTTGCTTTTGATGACTACAACTTTATTTCTGTCAGTTGGAGTTGGAATTTTACTGGGACTGTTTGCAGCCATGCGTGTTAACCATTGGCAGGATTCTTTAATTTCGATATTAGCTATCATTTCTTATGCCACGCCACTTTTTTGGGTGGGACTGATGCTGATGGTCATCTTTTCGATTAACCTTGACTGGTTCCCGGCTACTGGTATGGAAGACATAATAAAGTTTTATACAGGTTGGGAGAGATTATTAGATATTGCTCACCATCTAATTTTACCATCCATCACACTATCCCTATTTTACCTGGCTCTTTATACACGGTTGATGCGAGCATCTGTTTTAGAACAGCATGGAATGGACTATGTTGTTACTGCCAGGGCTAAGGGGGCATCTGAAAATAGAATCACCTTCAAACATGTTTTGAAGAATGCAATTCTTCCAGTCATCACAATGGCTGGATTTCAGGTGGGTGCTTTACTTGGTGGCTCAGTCGTTGTAGAAGCGGTTTTTGGATGGCCAGGACTTGGACAATTAGCTTTTCAGACTTTATTTGCTCGAGATATCAATCTTTTGTTGGGTATTTTCTTTCTTTCAGCTTGTTTGGTAGTTGTAGTAAATCTCTTAGTGGATCTTGTTTACACCTTTCTTGATCCAAGAATTGAGTTAGATTAAGGTAGTAATGGAAAAAATTAAGATCAACACGTATTTTCTAAAACTTTTTGTTAGGAACAGAGCTGCAGTCATAGGTCTTACATTACTAATTATTATTATTTTGTTGGCTTTATTGGCTCCATTCATTTATCCAGAAAATCCTTTTAAAACGGTGGGGAAACCTTTACTAGAACCATTTGGCGAATTTTTTCTCGGTACAGATAGACTTGGAAGAGATGTGGCTGCTGGAGTTGTTCATGGTGCCAGAACGTCAATCCTGATTGCATCTATTGCAACGTTGCTGTCTGTCATCTTCGGCACAGCCATTGGAAGTCTTTCTGGTTATTATGGAGGTCAAGTGGATAATCTGCTAATGCGTTTTACTGAATTTTTCCAAACCATACCATCTTTTGTATTTGCAATAGTTTTAGTTGCAATCCTACAACCTTCTATTCAGAGCATTGTAATTGCAATCACAGTGGTTACCTGGCCACCTGTTGCCAGGTTGGTGCGTGGTGAATTTATTGCCATGCGTAACCGTGAATTTGTAGAAGCTTGTATCTGTCTTGGTATGAAAGATTCCGCAATAATATTCCGTGAAATTCTTCCAAACGTACTTTCACCTATACTTGTCACTGGTTCACTGATGACGGCCACTGCTATTCTCATCGAATCTGCACTTGCATTTCTTGGTCTTGGTGATCCAAACGTTATGAGTTGGGGTTTTATGATTGGTTCTGGCAGAGAATTTCTTCGAACAGCCTGGTGGCTTTGCGCGATTCCAGGGATAGCAATTCTACTTACAGTTTTGGGGATCAATCTAGTGGGTGAAGGATTAAACGACACCTTTAATCCTAAGCTTCGTAATCTTTAAAATGTCAAAAAACTCCTTGCTTGAAATTCAAAACCTCTCAATTAGTCTTCCAGATGGAGGTGATCGAAGTCATGCCGTTGATAATCTGAATTTGAAAATAATAGAAAATGAAATCCTTTGTGTAGTGGGAGAATCAGGATCCGGGAAAAGTATGATGGCCAGATCGATCATGGGACTGCTCCCAAGACGACTAAAAATTACAGGAGGTGAAATTAAGTTTGAGGACCGTTTACTAAACCATCTGACACCAAAGCAATTTCAGAAGATTCGAGGTCTGTCAATTGCGATGATTTTCCAGGAGCCTATGTCTGCCCTGAATCCTCTACACAGTATCGGTAAACAAATTGAGGAAGTGCTTCTCCTTCATACATCACTCAATAAAACAGAAAGGCGTCAGCGCATTCTGGAAATGCTCAGCTCGGTTCACCTTCCGGACCCACAACACGTCATACAATCTTATCCACATGAAATTTCTGGAGGTCAGCGACAAAGAGCCATGATTGCCATGGCCCTGATACTGGAACCAAAGATCCTCATTGCTGATGAACCAACCACTGCCCTGGACGTGACTACCCAGGCACAGATTCTGAATTTGATTCGTGATCTTCAAAGAGAAAAACAAACAGGTGTCATCTTCATCACACATGATTTTGGAGTGGTTGCTGAAATTGCAGATAGGATAGCTGTGATGAAAGATGGTCAGTTGGTTGAGGAAAATGAAGCTCAAGGTATTCTTAATTCTCCCCAACATATCTATACTCAAGAGTTAATCCGTTCGGTTCCGGATTTAAAAACACCGAAACCGGTTGAATCTTCAAAACGAGTTTTGCTAAAGGTAGATCATTTGGAAAAAATCTACCAAAGGAGGAGAGGTTTTCTAGGTTCATCCAAATCAAAAGTTTTTGCAGTTAATAAAATTCAATTCACGCTTAGAGAAAGAGAAACCATTGGCTTGGTTGGAGAATCAGGTTCTGGTAAATCAACTGTTGCAAGATGCATAGTAAAACTAATTTCTTCAGATGGTGGGGAAATCCTTTATCAGCAAAAAGACCTGGCCAAGATGGATCGTAAATCCATGATGCCTTATAGAAAAGAAATTCAGATGGTTTTTCAAGACCCATATGGTTCTCTTAATCCGAGATTAACTGTAGGACAAATGGTTGCCCAGGGACCTATTATTCATGGGGAGAAACAGACAAAAGCCTTTCAAAAGGCCAAAGAACTACTTGAGTTAGTGGGGTTAGGGCCTCAGGCTGTGAATCGTTACCCGCATGAATTTTCAGGTGGACAACGACAAAGAATCGGCATTGCGCGGGCTTTAGCATTAGATCCAAAGATTTTGATTGCTGATGAACCGGTCTCAGCATTGGATGTTTCTATCCAGGCACAAGTATTAAAATTACTGGGGCAGATAAAACAAAAACTCAATTTCTCAATGTTGTTCATCACTCATGACCTGAGAGTTGCTGCCCAGGTTTGTGACAAAATTGCTGTGATGTACCAAGGTAAGCTTGTAGAGATTGGTCCAACTGGAAAAGTATTTGAAGATCCTCAACATGAATACACAAAGTCTCTGCTAGATTCCATTCCAGGTAGAAACTGGATAAATCCTTTTTCAAAGAATATTTAGATTCAACATAGACAGGTGGTTAACTGATTTTTAAGAGCATATTTTTTAATATCTCAATTAAGCTGTTAACAATACAGATTCTTCGTACAATCGTAATTTTCGAAGTCGATGGAACCACAGTTGCTGCTATGTTTCATGATTAATTCAAACCTCGCCTATGCACGGATACTCTTCAAAAATATCTGACTACGCCAAGCACTTCTAGACTTGCCACTTCCTTAGAAAAACATATTGTATAGCAACAGCTTTAGAAGGGTATTGAAGTTCGACCGTTATTTAATTTTCAACAATAAAAATATGGGAAGGTGAAATGTCAGACAAAACTAAACATTCTGATGACAACTCTTTGATTTCAAGATTTTCTATGGCAGGTATTTCTGAAGAATCTCTTAATAATGCCGCAGATGTAGCGAAACGCTTGCGTAAGCAAGCATGCCCCGTGAATAGCAGTGCTCTTGATCCTAGGCATTTTACCGACTATCAGGCCTTTTTTTTTGAACTTTCCCGCAAAGCATAGATATGAGTATACCGCTACGATCTATAGAGGAAATGCGGACCAAAATAGACAGCCATCCAGAATCTATAATAGAACAGACCTATCAAGCAGTATCGAATCTCGACAGTCTTGGCCGACAGATGAATGCGGTGGCTCATGTAGCGAAAGACGATGCTATCGCAAGGGCCGAACACCTTCAAGATACAGTGCTTCGAGGTGATGTAAATCGTTCGTCCCCTCTTCTAGGAGTGCCTGTCGCACACAAGGACCTATACATGCGAAAAGGCTGGCCTTGTGAAGGAGGATCGAAGACCCTTGCCGGTCATTATGCTTCTGAAACCGCCTTTGTAGTCAATAGGCTGGACCAACAGGGGGCTGTGGATTGCGGGCGCCTGACATCGGTGGAGTTTGGACTGGGTACGACCGGACACAACACATATGCGGGGACGCCAACCAATCCATGGAATCCAGAATACATTTGTGGTGGTTCATCATCAGGATCTGGAGCAGTTGTGGCTGGGGGAATCGTTCCAGTTTCACTTGGCACTGATACTGGCGGTTCAGTTCGTCTGCCAGCCGCAGCATGTGGGCTAGTAGGTATCAAATCGACCCATGGACTTGTAGGTCGGAGCGGTGTTTTAGCACTGTCCCCGACACTGGATACCGTCGGTCCACTAACACGTTCAGTACGTGATGGGGCAATTGTCTTGCAGGCCATTGCTAAGTTGGACAAAAGTGATTATAGTTCCGTTCCTTTCAATTTGCTTCACCTTCTTGATAATCTGGAAAAAGGTATGACCGACCTTCGTATCGGTTGGCCAACCAATTATTTTTTTGACGATACTGAGGGGACTGTCTCCAATGGAATTGATGCGGTCTTTCGCATCATGGGTCGTCTTGGCGCAAAATGCATCGATGTAGAAGTTCCTGGGATCGAAACGGCTAACGAGATGACCATGCTGATTACAGCAGTCGAAGGAGCTGCACTACACGAAAAAAAAATTCTCGAAGACCATAGTGCATTCGAAGAGCAGTCACTGGCGCGCCTTTTGGTAGGATTCTTTGTTCCTGCCCACGATTACTACAACGCACTTGCTAATAGAGCTTCTTCCGCAAAACTGATCCTTGCAGAAACCTTCGAAAAGGTTGATGCCATAATAACACCGGTCTGGCCTTATCCGCTTCCGACTATTGAAGAGAGTGATTTGGGAGCAAATCCTGAAGCTACCCAGATGCTGTTAAAGTCAGGACATAATACCCGACCAGTAAACTATCTGGGTTTTCCAGCCGTGAACCTACCAATCGGTTTTGATAGAAACGGCCTGCCCACCAGCGTGCAATTAATCGGCGCACCATATACCGAGGAGAAGCTTCTGCGTATAGCACGAACGGTGGAGCGTGAACTTAATTTCTGGAACGTGCAACCGCGATTATCGGTCTTCACTAAATAAGCACCGTTCCAAAGTAATGTTTCCAGAAAATACTGTATATCCAAGTGTAATATGATGGAATAGAAAGATACATAATTGAATAATTACTTCCTTTACCACTTTGGAATGGATGGTCTTAAGATGACTTTTTCGGTAAAACAGGCTTAAATTTAACTAATATAATTTTTGTAATGATCCCTCTAATCGGTTATGTGAATAAATTGTCCGCACGCCCAGGCGATACATTGGAATTCAAAGTCAGCTCAGCATTTAATGCTCCATTTCAAGCGAGCCTTGTTCGTATTCGCTGCTCTGACCCTAACCCGAAGGGGCCTGGTATTCGTGAGAATAGTGTTGAAGCATCTTTCACTGGCCAATATCCATCTCGCTTTCAGAAAATTCACCTTGGTTCCTACGGAATAGTAGATTCTGCCTTAGCACTTGAATCATTGGACAGCTTCACGGTATCTGCCACAATTTGGCCTACGACGCCAAAGAAAGGGCGTCAGGCAATTATCGCCTGGGGTAATCAAACAAAAGGTGGCGGTGTCCTTGGCATAAATAATGACGGGAGACTGTTAGGTGAGATCAACACAACCAGTATCTGTCACGCAAAACCTCTACTTGCTCGGCACTGGTATACAGTATGGTTGGCATACGATACTGTTGAGGGAACTTTGTCTGTTGGCTGTCTACCTCTTTCAACTCAGCACACAGATCTGACTGACATAGTCGAAACAAAAAGTTTGGATATGTCGCAAGATAAGATGGATTCACCGCTGCTCTTCGGTGCAGAACAGAAAGACGTTATAGGTTCCCATTTCAATGGCAAGATGGAACGTCCCAGGATACATAACTTTGCTTTAGGAGTTTCGAGTTTTCCTCTTTCCAGTAATGAGAAATGTTTTGCAGACTGGGATTTTTCGAAACAAATGTCTTCGACAATTCTTATTGATAACGGCTCACACGGCCTCAACGCACGTCTAGTAAATATGCCGGCCCGTGCAATGACTGGGTCCAATTGGACAGCGAAGGAGATGTGTTGGCGGCATACACCTGAACAGTATGGTGCCATCCACTTTCATGACGACGACTTACACGATTGCAAATGGCAAACTGATTTTAAATTTACGGTTCCGGATGATCTCACCTCAGGATTATATGGCGCAAAGTTGAAATGTGGGAATCAAGAAGATACCATTCCTTTCGTGATTTGTCCACCAAAAGGCAAGAACACAGCTGATCTATGTCTTATCATTCCGACATTCACCTATGTTATTTATGGAAACCACGCTAGACCTGAATTTGGTGATCCTTGGAGACAAAGGGCTAAGGACTGGGATGCATATCCATGGAACCCTGGAGACCAGCCGGAATACGGGCTATCAACTTATAATTTTCACACTGATGGAAGCGGAATCTGTCACTCCTCAGCTCTCCGCCCCATTTTGACAATGCGTCCGGGTTATTTCACTTTTGTCGATCAAAATGGATCTGGCCTTAGGCACTTACAGGCCGACACTCATCTAATTGATTGGCTGGAGGAAAAGGAATTCTCTTTCGATCTTATTTCGGATCAAGAGGTACATGATGAAGGTGCGAGTGTTCTTGAGAACTATCGCACTGTGTTGACTGCAACACACCCTGAATACCACACTAATGAAACTTTGGATGCAATTGAGGCATACAGAGATTGTGGTGGCCGGTTTGCATATTTGGGAGGCAACGGTTTTTACTGGAAAGTGGCAATGCATCCAGAAGAAGAGGGTGTTATCGAGATTCGCCGCGGAGAAGGTGGCATCCGTGCCTGGGCAGCCGAACCGGGAGAATATTATAATGCCTTTGACGGTGAATATGGTGGACTTTGGCGACGCAATGGTCGTCCACCCCAGCAAATCGCTGGAGTTGGTTTTTCAGCGCAGGGGACTTTTTTCGGATCCTATTACCGGCGCCTTGAACCTTCCTTTGAATCTCGATTTTCTTGGGTTTTTAAAGGTATTGACGATAAAAGACTTGGGGATTTTGGGCTTTCTGGAGGTGGTGCTGCAGGATTCGAATTGGACCGGGCCGATGTTAGATTAGGCACGCCAGTCAATGCAGTCGTCTTAGCCAGTTCAGAAGGCCACAGTCGAGATTATACAGGCGATGCAGAGGACTTTTTCGTTCTCGTCCCAGAAGAACAATTGACACACAAGGTTACATGGCCAGGAGATTCCGTCAAAAACCTAATCCGTGCCGATATGATTTTTTACGAAACCGCAAGCGGTGGGGCTGTCTTCTCTATAGGTTCAATCACTTTCTGTGGCAGTCTGCCTTGCAATGATTACAACAATAATATTTCGAAGTTGCTTCGCAATGTAATTGAACGTTTTCTTGATCCTAATCCAGAATTTGGGAAATAGGCGAACTAATACAAGTTTTCTTCTATTCCACAAACTACACGAAAGAGGAAACTAATAAACCACAAATATGTTTTTCATAATTCCTTGAATGTGCCCCATCCTCAAGAGGAGTTTAAAAAATTATCAGCAATCAAACAGACCATTTCGAATAGTATGGAATTGGCTACGTGAGCAGTAATTTGGTTAGGTGAATCTTTAGTCGGCATAAGACATACCACGTCTCCTCCAATAATGTTTTTGCCGCGCATCCCATGTAACAGTTTTAGCACATCCGGCATTTTAAAACCTTCAATTGCCGGTTCAAGATTTGCTACTGCAGGTGCAACCGCTGAGTCCAGACAGTCAAGATCAAATGTTATGTACAAAGGCTTGTCACCTACTCTTTCACGGATGATTCCCAAACAATGTTCTGTACCATATTCGTCGTACTGTTCTTTAGTAATAACCTCGTATCCCAACTCATAACTGGAGTCCAGCCAATCCAAAGTACGTGGATTGCCTCGAATGCCTATTTGCACACTACTTGAGGCATCAACGAAACCATCACGGACTAAATAGCTTCCCCAATGAGCTGCAGACTTAACTGCTCCTAGGAAATGATCCAGTTGGTGATAAGTATCTGTGTGGGCATCGAAATGCAACAGCACGGCCTTCTGCCCTCCTGTCAACTTCGAATTGGGGGAAGCAATTGCTTGAAGAATTCCACCAGTAATCGAATGGTCACCACCCACTGAAAGAGGACGTGTTTCCGTTTCTGCAATACGTTCATAAAAACCAGTTATATGTTCAATACACTTTTCGTTGTTATTTGCTTCTGGAAGTGGAACATCCCCTAAGTCCCGGATGTCACAAATATCCCACGGAACAAGACCGAATTTA
>Ga0208765_1001728_pt1 | contig 12900 bp, 13 predicted proteins | sample ETNtaG_2_FD_185783 | JGI IMG/M metagenome (GOLD analysis project Ga0208765, IMG submission 185783) | Marine microbial and viral communities from oxygen minimum zone, Eastern Pacific Ocean - ETNP201406SV203 (SPAdes) (version 2) | ecosystem: Environmental > Aquatic > Marine > Oceanic ... | reverse complement strand
AGTCACATGTATTTCTTCCACGATTCCATCTTCAATTTCTGGCTCTTCTATGGCTATGGGCGCCACAGGAACAACTGCTCCAGCAGAATTCACGATTTCAAGAAGCGCGGGATGTCCGGGAAAAGCAATCAGCCCGTTTTGTGCATGGGACACTGCATCATCTGGGTGCCCCATTCGTTGAAGGAGGACTGCTAGATTCGCACTTGCAGCTCCGTGACTAGGATTGTTATCTAGGGCGATTCTAAACGCCTTGACAGCATCTTGTACATCGCCAGTGGCCTCACTAATTACACCTCTGTTGAACCACGCCATGTGATCATTTGGATCCATTGAAATGGCTTGATTAAACATCTTCATAGCATCTGAATGCCGCCCCTCAATTCCCAACATTTCCCCTTGTTGAACTAGGTCTGCTGCAGTCATCTCGTCAGGTTCATCTTGTGGACTGTCAGATACAACATCTGTTGCTTGTGAATCGTGGTTATCCGTGGCTGGCGGAGTGTATGTAGGCACTTCGACACCCCCAATCGTTGTTGTGCCAGAATTGGCTTCGGAATTACCGTTAGGGGGTGTTTTTGGCGCTATACCAAAAAGTGGGCCAGAGCATCCCGGGCAGGTGGCTTCTGCACCTTCTAGCCCCACTTCACAGTGAGGACATACTTCGTGACCGTGCTCTGGCATGGATGCGACCTATATTCTGACGCTCGCGTTCTACGCATAAGCATTCGCTGTCCTCGGTTGCGACCCATAGGGTCGATTGGTGCGGCACAAGTTCAAGAATCCATCACCACTCGCAGTAACATGGCTCGCTTCCTGATGATTACAGCAACATCCGGCACCAATAGAGATCTTGCAGATGTTTTCGCATCTACTGCAACTGCAAAAGGGCACGATGCAGAGGTCGTAGATATAGCAGAAATGAATCTGCCCATGTTCACCATGGCTCGCTCGAAGAACCCAGAAGAAGCACCTGATATTTCCGAGTTGGTTTCTGCCATGACACAGGCTGATGCTTGGGTCGTCATTGCTCCGGAATACAATGGTTCAGTCCCCCCTACCTTGAACAATGCCATTGCCTGGATGTCCATGGATTGGCAGAGTTTTCGCACCATGTGTACAGGGAAGCCTGTTGGTTTGGCCACACACAGTGGTGGAGGTGGAGCCCATGTCATTATGGCAATGCGCCAACAATTCTCATTCATCGGGGCGGATGTCATAGGTCGCGCTTGCCTGTCGGGGCGTGACAAGGAAGCTAATCCCGAAACCATCGAAGCGATGATTGACAATCTGGCCAGATAACATTCAATGGCCGGTGAATCATTTGAGTGCTAACACGGACTCTAATGGACTCGCATTAATTCTAGTAATATCTATGTTGTTTGTCGCCTCAGCCACTGGCTTGTTCCATCAGAATCGATTGCCTACAGAACCATGTAATGGTTCAGCCGAGAATTGCGACAAATCCTACACTGATGTGACATTTCCAGAAACGCACAATGCACATTCATCACTGGATGAAAATTACAACTATTTGGCCGCCAATCATCGACTAAATCTAAGTCAGCAGTGGGATGCTGGATACCGTGCCTTCATGCTCGACATACACCATTCAAGATATTCTGAATCACTTGAAAATACATCATTCTGTCACGGTGAATGTGTATTAGGGAATCAAAATGCCGTTGAACTACTATCTCTCCTTCATCAGAAGATGAACTCATCGACAAGAGATGTGGTGACCATACTTTTCGAAATCTACGTCCCCTATACACATATTCAGTACATACTCAACATGAGTGGACTCATCGAAAAGACACACATTCAGACATTGGGAGATTCGTGGCCGACACTGGCCACAATGGTCGAGAGTCAACGAAACCTTGTGGTATTCATCGAAGGTGATTTTGATTCCCAGTATCCATATCTCCATAATTTCGTCGAACACGGATGGACAACAAATTACGGTGAACGCTACCCTGAGGACATGACTTGTGAGGCCCACAGAGGCGATTCTGCCCAACCTGTATGGCACATGAACAATTGGTTATCTGTAGAAAGGGGAACTTCTGATTGGACTCGGGCTCCGGTGGTTAACGCCTATGATTTCTTACTCAATCGCTCACTTGAATGCTGGGAATATCACGGAACGAGACCAACATTCGTAGCCGTTGATTGGTGGACAGATGGTGAAGCGGTCAATGTCACCCGCACATTGAATGCGATGGATCACTGGTCCGACGAAGTTCCTTTGCGAGCTACTACCGATTCAAGATGATCCAAACTTCTTCTGGCTTGACGAGATACTCGGGGGTCATCATCTTCCAATGCCGCAGCCAATGGGGCGACAACGCGCCCATCAGAAAATCGCTGCATAGCATCCACTACTGCCACTCGAACATCAGGGTCCTGACTGCTGGACATCTCTATTAGCCGTAGCATCAATGTCTCACTACTGTCGAGAGCCAATCCCTGAAGTGCCGCCAATTGAACAGATTTCGATGAGTCAGTCAATGCGCCAATTAATTGTGGATAAGCATCAATACCGATTGACGCAAAGGCTCGAACAATTTTCTCCCGCTCACTAGGATTTGCCACTTTGAAGGCAGATTGCAATGCTGGCATCGCTTCAACATCACCCAATCTTCGAATTGCTGTCAAAGCTCCCAAGCGAGTTTGTGCATTTTCGGTTGAAAGAGCGACTAGTAGTGGGGGTAAATACCCAATAGCGACCATTGCGGCCACTGCCGTCGTATGCATCTCATCCTGTTGAAGTTTCAACATGATTGGTTCGCATGCACTTCGTTCACGCAATACTGCCAATGCCTCGATAACGTGCTTACATTCTTCACTATTCAAATTCTGATCACCGAGCATATCGAGCAGACTTGGCACCGCTCGACTACCGAGTCTGTACGCCATTTCCGGGTCTCTAACCGCAGCAGCAACACCTTCAGAAATCGTCCTCCTAATTTCAAAAATACGAATGATTCCTTGGATGAGGATAAAGTCAATTGTCAGTAGAAATCCCATGACAAGATGCCTGCCACCTAGGGTATCCAATTCAATGGAACTCATTTTCACACCATATATTTCAGACCAATCTAATATTGATCTGAATAGGAGATCTACACCTAGCAGCATCCAATCTACAAGGCTAGCATCCTCTGGAACAAGATACAGCCCAAAGATTTCATGACTGGATTTCAGTAATAGTGGGATAATCAGGAACAATTGGATTGATGATAACAATGCACTTATTCTGAGATCGGGCAACTCATCCGGATCGGCATCCGATAGTTTCCTTGCGATTTTCGTTCTCAACTTCTCATTTGTCACCCATGCTCGTCCAACACCTATGACGCCTATGAAACCAAGCCATAGCATAATCCAGGCCAGTAATGATGAGAGGAAGAAAGCCGCAGCATGAATAATCCCGAATGAAAACACCAACAATCCGAGTTGATAGTGAGTCGCTTTAATTCCGGTTCCAAAAAGTCGTGAAAACCGGACCAACAACTCTTCGATTTTGCTGAACACGTAACGTGGGGGCATCATTCCGACGATAAAACCCATCTTTCTATTCAAACCATAATCTCGATTTCAAGCGACATCCCAATGAGGGGGGAGGTTCAGCGGCGATACATGCCAGGGGGGTGGTGGCTGTTGATGGCGGCCTGTTCAATACTTGGCGTGGCAACGTGGTATATGCGAAATTTCAGTGAACGTGATGATTTGATGAGACTTTTCGCCTTTACTGGAATATCCTGCATGCTGTCCTTACTAGGATGGACACTCACCATGGATCTCTGAGGTTATCCGATGAATGAACTCGAAGGCGCCTATCCAGTTCGGCTGCCCGTTTGGTGGGCGCGTAGAGGGGCTGCTGGCCCGCATCCAGAATTGGAGGGCGTCACAGGTCGTTTCATCGTAATCCGTCACCCAAAACGATTCCGGAAATTTGAGGGTCTTCTAGCAAGATTGTTGCGTGCTCCTAAGGAGTTGCGCCGACCATTGGATGATTTGAACAGTCTATTGTGGGAATTGTGCGATGGAACGCGTTCATTCGAAGAGATATGCATCCTCATGGATTCAACCTTCCATGAACGCATTTCACCTGTAGTAGACCGTACAACTGCAGCACTCACCCGACTCAATCAATTGAGTCTCATCGGTTTATCCATGAAACCATACGAAGGAGAATGGGAACGGGGCCCGGGCCACGACCCTAGTGGGGATCTCCCCCCTCCCGATGAAAGGTTGGAACTCGATTGGGCTTAATCATCTAGCCAAATTACAGGCGGGACAGTGCGTGTATACTGCAATCGCCGTTGCTGCAGCAAATCCTCCGCACCCTGAACACTGCCACCATGCATCGGTGGCTGTCAGAACATTGCCTGTGACGATGCAATTGAATGCTGGTAGTGATGAACTAGGCAACTCATTCTCAACTGAAGTTTCCCCAAGGGCATTGAAGGCATCAGTAACCGACGCGGCAGGGGCTCCTCGCAATTCTTGGATTTGCACATCACTCCACCCCGATTCACGTAATTGCTCATCTGTATAATCTGCAGGTGATGGTTCGGGTGTTGGTGTAACTACTTGGGCAACTGGGGCGGCCGATGGCATGGGTCCAGGTGCCGTTGCTGTTGGTGTTGGTTGTACGGGTGTTTGTACAACAGGCTGTTGTTGAACGACAACTGGCACCGTTGATTCGGGGGCCGAACCATATGCGATAATTTCCTCTTCATCCATATCTTCAATTTCATCCAATGTTCGTCTGCGACGATAGATGATAGCAATCATGTAAACGAAGAATGCAATGAATACGACTCCGCCCGCAATTCCTGCAATCAGCATAGTCGCACCGCCAAATCCAGCAAATCCATCACTTTCATCGACTTGTTCAGTCTTTAGATGAATCTGTCCACTTGACCAAATTGTTTCTCCCATTTCATCTGTGAGTACAAAATTGACAGTTCTTTCTCTCTCATCCGCTTCAAGTGACAAGTCACAATCTATGGTAGATGTTTGGGCTGGACCTGGGCTGGATGCCGGAATGAACAAAACAACACCACCGTCCTGTGAACGTGGTCTACAATCCAAGAACACTGATTCAGGCACTGAACTGGTGAGGTTGACTGTCACAGCCATAGTAGAATCTGTAGTGACATTGATTTGAAATGTATTCATTTCTTCAGGGGAAAATAGTTGGCTTGAATCCAAATTCCAAGTGGCTTCCACGCTCCGCTTTTGATCAACGGTGACGCGTAAATCTGTCGAAAAGGTTTGCAGTATGTCTTGGTTGAGTACCTGCCCACCCTCCACTTCAACTGTGAGCAGGACCGAATCTCCTAGTGGGAAGTTGTCAAATGTCTCAAAGACAATCATAATTTCTTCGACGCCGCCCGGACTCATTGGAACGTCAATCCACCCGTTGAGTTGACCAGTTCCTCTTGATGTCACAGCTTGGACAATCATTCCAGGCACATTCTTGTCCGATGTTATTCGCAATCTAACGCTATTGTCATACGTATTCCCCGAATTCTGTAGTGTTACTGTCCATGATTCGCTCTGTCCAATCCACAGTGAGACCTCATCAATTTCAAAATCAGAAAGTTCCGGAATAGCTGTCATTTGTGTCCGATATTCCCATGAAAACGTCGCATCTTCTGGACTGGCATCCTCTCCGTTCATCGGTGATGCCGTAAATGTCAACTCAAACACTTGTCCCGGATCCTCGTTTCCAGGCACTTCAATCCACAGTGACCCCAATGCAACACTATTACCATCGTAGGTAGTTGAAAGACTCAATGGACCGGAGATGATTGCACTGTTGAATTCCACCCACCAAGTCCACCCAGCCGGTGCATCAAGATCGAAGAGGATATTCTCAGCACCATTGCCTAGATTTTCAACCTCAAATGGAATTTCATTTGGCTGCCCAGGGACAATGTCCATGGCTGGTGTATTCATTGTCAGCGTCACATCGTGGAGTTGTCGAACTCTAATTCCAGAGAACTCTCCTTCAGTTCCCGACATGCCCGATTCAATTGATACAACATGAGGAGTGACGATGGGCCCCGGATCATTGGCCTGGGCACTTTCTGGTGCGGTGAAGGAAACTAGAACTCTAGCCGTACTACCGGGACCAATGATTACTGATTCAGATGAGAGTAATCCAATCGTCCAACCAAATACACCGGTTGAATCGAAAGAGAACGTGTAACTATCTTGTTGGGTTGCATTGTTCCAAATTGTAAATGGAACGGTGATGGATTCACCAGGTGAAATCCACCAACCATCATCCGGCATATCGTCTGAATCAACTCCAACACCTCCATTGGAAACCATGGACGCCGTGACATTCACCCTCATTTTCGCCACTTTATTCGGGTCGGCCTGACTCGTGGCTACAAACTCCGAATTTACCCTCATTCCGGGCAATGCATCTTGGGGGAGATTAGCAGTGATTGAGATGATTTCTGTCCCATCTTTTGGAATTGTAATAATGGTGGCTTGATCCCATTTGAGGCCAAAAGTCCAACCGTCTTGATTCAGAACAGATGACGATGAAAGAGAAAACGTATCTTGCCCATCTCCATCGTTGCGCAATGTGATTTCGAAATCACAGGCATTTCCGGGGGCACAGGGGAATCCCGGATCCTGCTCAACCCATGCGGGTTGGTAGCCTGGGTCAACGATGAACGATGCCGTGGTAGAAGACGTAACAGATGATTCTATGCTTTGGGCCAGAACATTGACCGAAGTCGAGCCCATTGGCGACCCATCGGCCGGTTGAACCAGTAGTTTGACTGTCCGCGCCTCGCCCTTGGCCAAATCGATTCTCGATCCATCTTGAATCTGTGAACCCGTCATGTGTTGGAATCTGTGATTCCAGCCTGACGGAAGATTGCTGACACTGAGGGCAACAGAATCAGACAGATTTCCTGAATTCGATAGGCTGATTGTGGTTTCTGCCCATTCGCCGGCCTGTGCATGACCACTGCTCCCAGAGCTTGCAGATATCGCATATTCTTCAGCCCGCGCCTTTTGATCATAAAACATCACGATGTCCTCGAACCAGTAACCGAGCGATGTTCCTCCGCCATCCGAATGGAAGTTGATTCGGAACTTAAATTGTGAATTCATTGTCGATGCAGGAATTCCCCACCACGGAACAACATGATTGCTGACTTGATTGACATTAATCAGCCAACTACTCCCATCGTCGAAGTTGGTATCCACTGAGGATGTGACTGTAGTTGTGATTCTCTGCCATGAATTTCCAGTCCACACATCGATGTCATATCCATCACCAGTGAGTGCTTCTCCGGTGTAGAAGAATCCTACACCAATACCTCGTGTTGGAGAGGGGTGGGCATCAGATGTATCCATGGTCGCACTTGTTAGAGAAGTGTCCCAGTTATTGCCATAATTGGATGAAGAAGTTGACCCACCAACATGGAATGAATTACTACTACTGAGGGATGCTTCATCGGATACATACCAGTTGTTTCCTAGCGCCCATGAACCGGCTGCTTCAGCACGTTCATACAGATTGCCAATTGTGAGGCTGCGAGTCCCGATATCGTTGTTTGTATTTGCATCATTGGATAGCAAACTAGTAACTCGAATTGTGTGATTTCCACTGTAATCAGGAGTCCATGTTGTAGTGACGGTCGAACTACTGCCGGCCGCCAGTGATGAGACCGTACCTCGATAGGAATGGAGAATAAAATCAGAGTATTCGTCGTGTAATATCTCCACATCAACATCGAAACTTCCTGCAGCTGAATCACCGAGATTTTCTACAGTCACCTCGATTTCTTGGGGAAGCCCTAGCATCCCATCGATAATCCACAAGTCAGCAGAACGGCCAAGGCCAATGGCCGACGGATCTTGTGAGGAGAGGGCAGCATGATTGCTGTGATCGGTACTGCTCACATAGCTGACATATGCCGAGGTTGGGGCAATATCGGGGCCTGCACGACCTTGAGTGGCATGGACCGTGGGAATGAGTGAAACCAAGAGCAAAGTGACCAACAGAGTCGCAAGACCAGCCGGGGTCCGATTGGAAAAGAAACGCATACGCCTCATATGTGGGTTTTCAGACGAATTCATCAACGTACCGGTCTAAAGACCGGCTTAGGATTCATCCGTGGTTTTGTCCAATGCCACATTCCGAATCATCTCTTCACGCCGTTCCCTTGCTCTAGCGGCGAAATATATCGATAGTGGAACGACCAATGCAATTCCAAAACATCCGATTAGGGCGGTAATCGACCACATCATCTCAGTCATCGTATCTACTTTGAACGGCTCCACACTTTCTAATTCATGTGATGTAGACTGAATATGGGGTGAGAATTCATCGGGATGAATCGAGTCCAAACTATCTAGGGTAATTGTCCAGACACGAGTTCCGTTTTGTGATGTGATGAGGTTTTCAGATGCAATCTCAGCATCAGCCAACGAGTCAGCATAGAGACTTCCCAGTCCCCCCATCGGGAGTTCAGGGGAAACGATGCCACGAATTGTGATATTACCAGATTCTTCTGCTGTGATACTGTGTACTTGGGATTCCGTGCAAACATTGTATTCCTCAAAACCCCCATCATTGGTTTGCCGGCAACTGAAACGGTCGGCTTCTTCATCTCCCAACATTTCATGGTGATACCATACCCCATCTGACACGCCGACAGAAACCACATCACCTTGACCAACCCCTGCAATAGATATGTTCAGCCATGTTGTCGATCTGTTAGTTGAGAAGGTCCAAGATTGACTGCTATTGTCATTGGACAACCCATGATCGATTGCTGTATGTTCGACTTGCTCATTGGATGTGTGATAGAGGTAATATGAGGAATCTATCGTAGCCCCATAAACAGCATATGACAGAATCACGATGAGAGTTAGTCCGAGACCAATCATGGTTCGAAGCATGTTTGGATTTTGAGCCAAGGCCTTCTTCATCAGAACGCCGACTGGAATGCACCGTTTGAACATTGGCAGATGTCAGTGAGAATACCCCCACCGTAGGTGGGGCGGTCAGCGTTAAATATGGGGTGTTGGTCGGCGACGTGCTTAGGTGGCTCTCATGACCACGTTTTACGATATTCCAGCGGACCTTCTAATCCCGGTCCTTGCCGACCGTCTTGAGGCGGATGACAAAATCAACCAGCCCGAATGGGCCGACTATGTCAAAACTGGAGCTCACAAAGAGCGCCCACCCGTTCAATCAAATTGGTGGTATCTGCGAAGTGCTGCAATTCTTCGCAAGGTCGGTCGCCTAGGCCCAGTAGGTGTTAATCATCTATCACAGGCATTTGGTGGCCCAAAAAACCGTGGCTCTGCACCCAACCGTGCAACGGCTGGAAGCCGACATGTGATTCGCACATCCCTACAGCAACTCGAAGATGCTGGACTGGTCACAGTTCGGCGCAACGCTGCTGGCACCGTGACCATGGGTCGAATTCTCACTCCCGCTGGACAGAAAATGCTAGATGATGTTGCTCACGAAGTCCGACCAGAGGCAGAGAAAGTCTACCCTGGACTCAAAAATTACTGATTGGAGAGGAGAAGGTGGGTGAGATCATGTCTGTAGAAGATGACCAATTGGCTCAGATTCGAGCCTCACGTCGTGCTGAAATTCAGAATCAAATCGATGCTCAGGCAGAACAACAAGCCCAGGCGGAAGCCGAACAAGCGGCTGTAGAGCATGAGGACAACATGCTTGATGAGGCCATGCGCACCATCCTCACTCCACAAGCTCGAGATCGATTGGCTCGAGTTGAATTGGGTCGACCCGAACTTGCCAAAACTGTGAAGCAACATCTGTTCACACTTAATCAAACCAATCAAATTCAAATTCCAATAGGTGATGAAATGCTCAAGCGCATTTTGCAGGGACTTACAGATAGCACCCGTCGGGAGACGAGCATTCGCAGAATTTGAGGTGTAACAATGTCAAGAAACAAGCCCTATGCGAAGAAAAAGCGCCTGAACAAGGTGACAAAACAGAATCGTAGAGTCCCTGTTTGGGTAATGATGCGTACCAATCGCAAGGTTACAACACATCCAAAGCGTCATCACTGGCGACGCAGTAAACTACAACGCTGAATGGAGGAATGAAGATGGCTGAAACCAAAGAGATGGTAGTTCCACTTCGGGCTGCATGGGCTGTACCACGAACCCAGCGTGCCGCACGTGCGATGAAGGAAATCCGTAAGCATGTATCCCGACATATGAAGGTCCAAGAGGATGAAGAAATGTGGATTGACGAAGCTGTCAATCATGCGATTTGGGCTCGTGGAATTCAGAAACCACCACGCAAGATTCGTCTTGTTGTAACTCGCGAAGAAGGCTTTCCGATTGAAGTCAAGTTGGTTGAGGAGTGAGAAAAATGGGTAATATTCGACCGTCATTCATCAAAATCCGCGCTATCCGCCTTTGTGAAGAGTACCCAGACATGTTCAATGATGACTTCGATAACAACAAGAAGTTGGTTGAAGAATATACAGATGTCGACAACAAGCGTATGCGCAACTGGATTGCTGGGTACATCACCACCTACATGCAACGCCGAGAGGACTGAGGTGAGGACATGTCGGCCCTAGAGGTCGATCAATCAGGGGAGATAGGCCACGTCCATCATCCACAACGACAGACTCTTCTCGAATTTGTGAAGCATCTGAAATCGAATGGATTTCTCCGTTATTCATACCCGATGCCCGACCAAGAGCGAGGCGAAGGCTGGATGCTATTCCTCTACGAGCGCTTGTCCGATGAAATCATCAATTCATTTGAGGCGTGAGTATGGGCAACAATTCGAACATCCCAAATCCACAATGGAATTGCGAACTGGTCATCGTACTGGTAGAGCCACAAATTGAGGGAAACATCGGTGCAGTGGCCCGTTGCCTACGCAATTTTGGACTACATGAAATGCGGATACTACGTCATGCAGGGGAATTCACCGAGGAGACACGCAATCGTGCCAAGCACGCCCAAGGTGTTCTGGATGACTGCCAAATCCACAACGATTGGCAATCCTGCTTTGAGGACATCAATCTGGTCATCGGCACGAGTGGTAAGCGCGAGATTGGAGATAAGGTACAATTCCGCCATTTTCTATTGCCCACGGAACTAGGAAATCGATTGTCGGAGACCGAAGGCAAGGTCGCCATCGTCTTTGGACCAGAGGGCATGGGACTGACGCAAGAGGAGTTGCGTGCATGCGACCTCCTCCTTACTATCCCAACATGGGAGGGCTACCCTATTCTCAACCTGAGTCATACTGTAGCAATAGTATGTTACGAGTGGTTCCAGACTTTGCTACCTAAAGTCGGCCATGACCGAGCATTGCCCAAAACAGTACACACTGAACGACTCCTCGACCCAGGGCTCAAGCGCGAGATTCGCAGACGAGCTGAGGAGATTGCCAATGCATCGACCAAGCGTGAGGATCAGAAGACCGCAGCAGCGGATACTCTGAGTCGAGTCATTCTTCGAGGAATGCCAACAGATGATGAAGCCCACAGCCTACTAGGTCTTCTCGATGCAGCCACCAAGGCTATGCAGAACAGCGATTAATGGGTAGCGCGGAGAGTAATTTGGTTGTTGGACAAGGAGTATGTTCATTGTCCTTAGGCCAACCGCCACTGTCGTGCCTGTTGATTCAGATGAAGCCTTGCGACGAGCAACATTGGTTCGCAGTGATCCCTCGTTGACCGGCGTAACACGACAAAACATGGCGGTAGAAGAAGGTGGGATTGAGTGGGGGTACCTAGATCCTGACGGGCATCCAGTGGACGAGCCAGACCTTGTTGAGCGATGGAATTCACTTGGTTTGCCACCTGCTTGGGCTGAGGTTTGGATTTGTCCAAATCTAAGAGGTCATATCCAAGCGACTGGTTTAGATGTCAAAGGTAGGCTTCAATATCGCTACCACCCTGATTGGACTGAGATTACGACGGAAATGAAATACGACGACGTTGTCTATTTCGCATCGCAACTCCCTCGCCTCCGCAAACAAGTCGAACGTGACCTTGAGGACAATTCAATGGCCCTTCACACCGTTTCTGCCCTTGTGGTCCGTCTAATTGATCTCTACAACATTCGTGTGGGCAGTGACGAGTATGCTAGGGCTAACGAATCATATGGATTGACCACACTCAAATCCATGCATGTAAAACACATCAAAGGTGGCGTTGCTGAAGGCCGTCATGATGCTGTCTTTACCTTCACTGGGAAATCCGGCAAGGATTGGAATATAACCATCGAAGACGACCATCTTGTTGATCTTATTTTGCGAACTAACCGTCTCGGGGTAAAGGAAGCTGATTTATTCATGTACATCTCAGAGGCTGGTAATGAGGTAGACTTGAAAGCTGAGCATATCAATCAATATATTCGTGCAACGAGTGGGGAAGGATTCACAGCAAAAAATTTCAGAACTTGGGGGGCAACATACCGATGTGCGGAACGTTTGGCCTTTCTCTCACAACCGCAGAATGAAAAAATCATGAAAAAATGGTTACTAAATCTACCCGTGGTTGAGTCGATGGGCAAGCTTTGGTCTGAAGGCGATTGGGAACCCCCCTCCACTAATTCGGGACGAAGTAAAGCCATGTTGGCCGTGATTGACACGGTCGCAGTAGATCTCGGTAATACTCGTGCAGTGTGTCGATCCTCATACATTCATCCATGGTTCCTTGACGCGTGGATGGATGAACGGCTTCTTGATGCATGGAACGATGTCGCTAATTTGCGTAGGATTTCAGGCCTCACTGCGGGTGAAAGTGCTACGCTACGAGTTCTAAAAAATCTGCGAAAAGGTCCTATATCTTCATAGGATATTTGATGCATAATGGTATTCCTACGGTTTGTAGTGGGTAG
>Ga0208765_1001725_pt1 | contig 12916 bp, 9 predicted proteins | sample ETNtaG_2_FD_185783 | JGI IMG/M metagenome (GOLD analysis project Ga0208765, IMG submission 185783) | Marine microbial and viral communities from oxygen minimum zone, Eastern Pacific Ocean - ETNP201406SV203 (SPAdes) (version 2) | ecosystem: Environmental > Aquatic > Marine > Oceanic ... | reverse complement strand
AGAAGCCAGCAGCTAAGAAGCCAGCAGCTAAGAAGCCAGCAGCTAAGAAGCCAGCAGCTAAGAAGCCAGCAGCTAAGAAGCCAGCAGCTAAGAAGTCGGAAACTAAATAAATCAACTAAGCGCATATAGAGGAGATTACTTATGGCAATTACAGCCGCTTTAGTGAAGGAATTAAGAGAAAGAACAGGCGCAGGCATGATGGACTGCAAGAAAGCCTTAATGGAAACAAGTGCAGACCTAGAGGCAGCAATTGACCTAATGCGAGCGTCGGGTGCAGCCAAGGCAGCTAAAAAGTCCGGGCGTGTTGCATCAGAAGGCCTTGTAAGCCTGACCATCAGCGATGATAACAAAAACGCTGCAATTCTCGAAGTCAACTCTGAAACAGACTTTGTTACAAAAGGCTCCGCCTTTATCGACTTTGTTGGCGCCTTAGGAATTCTTGCATTAAAGAATAAGCCTGAGTCTCTTGAGGCTTTTTTAAGCCAAACTTTAAGTTCTGGCGAAACAGTTGACGAGGCTAGACAGGCCATTATAGCAAAAATTGGTGAAAATATTTCTGTTAGAAGGCTCCAGATTGTTACTACAGAAAATGGCGTATTAGGCGCTTATAAGCATGGCGAGCGCATTGCTGTCCTTACTGTTTTATCTGGAACAGACAGTGAGTTAGCTAAAGATATAGCAATGCATGTTGCGGCCTCTAAACCAGAGTGTGTCAGCGAAGACCAGCTTTCAAATGAGCTGGTTGAGCGTGAAAAAGCAATCTTTATTGAGCAGGCTAAAGAAAGCGGTAAACCAGACAACATAATTGAAAAAATGATTGTTGGCAGGATGAAAAAATTTGTCAACGAGGTTACTCTTTATGGACAAGCGTTCGTTAAAGATCCAGACACCACAGTTGGATCTCTTGTTAAGTCTAAAGGTGCAGAAGTTGAATCTTTTATTCGCTATGAGGTTGGCGAAGGAATGGAGAAGAAAGAGGACAACTTTGTTGAAGAGGTTATGGCACAGGCTCAAACATAACACCTAACAAATTTAATTAAAAAGGCGCCTGCGAGCGCCTTTTTTTGTTCAGTTCATGCCAGTTTATATATTGGCTTTATCCTTAATAATGAGCTTCATTATTGCTGGCATTAAGAAAAAATCAGCCACTAGTGCAACTAAAATTGCACATGCAGTTAAAACACCAAAATCAAACATATTGTTCATTTGTGAAAATGTCAAAACTAGAAAGCCAAGTGCGAGCACTATTGACGTCAAGGTTATTGCTCTGCCGGTGCCCATAAGCGTTAATCTAACAGCCTTATCAACGTCGTTATACTGAAGCTCATAACGCCTAAAGTTGTGCATAAAGTGTACTGTATCATCTACAGCTAATCCAAGAGCGATTGCACCAATTAATAGCGTAAACATGTCAAGAGGCATCTTAAAAATAACCATGATGGTTGACAGAAATATAATCGGCAGGAGGTTTGGAATCATACTAATAAGACCAATTTTTAAATTGCCAATTAGAAGCACCATTAATACAGTAATTAATGAAAAAGCCAATATGTAACTGGTTGCGCTGCTATATATTGCCTCTTCAAAGGTAACCGTCATCAGGGTTCCAATGCCCGTAAAAGAAACCGAAGCAAGTGCGCCAAACTCTTTATCTAGATATGTCTGCGCCCTGTCAATAAATATTTTTGCTTCGAGCGAATCGATGAATGGTGTTTTAAGCGTTAAGCGAGCTTTAGAGTAGTTCGCATCAACAAGGCTGTTAAGGTCTCCGTTTCCGCTGCTTTCAAAAAGCAAGAACTCTTGAGCAATCAGGTCTGGGTTATCCGGAATAGAATAGTATTCTTCTCTATTTTCATTAAGCGCTTTATTTGTTTCCTTAATGATATCGATAAAACTAATAACTTTTCCAACAAACATGTTACCACTAGTAATGGAGTCTATGTTTTTCGACACATCATCTATCTTTCTTAAAAGCTCTGGATTATAGAGGCCATTGGTTTTACCAGTATCGACAACCACCTCTAGCGTAAGAGCGCCTGCTAAATTTTCGTCTACAGTTTCTGTTGCAACACGAGCAAAGTTGTCTTCAGGTAGCCACTGAAGCGGGAAATGAGAAAACCTAAGCTGGGTGGCAACGACAGCTGCAAATATTATTAATATGGCGCTTATTGCAACTATTAGCTTTGGTCGCCCAGTGCCGATCTTGCTTATACCAAGAAGCACTCTGTCCATTAAGGTGTTGCCCTCTGCGTCAGATTTTTGCTCTAGATGGGCAAAGTTTGTTTTTGCTATTAGTGCAGGAAGGAAAACAAGGGTAAACAACAGCCCAACTAAAACCCCGCTGCTCGCAAAAACACCAAGGTCTGCCACAGGAGCGACGCCAGAAAACGAAAACGACCACAGCCCTGCTGCAGTTGTTAGAGAAGTCATAACAATCGCTAAACCAGAATGTCCCATTGCGTATCTAAGAGAGGCCTTCTTGTCTTTTGTGCGCATAAGGTCCTTATAAAAAATTGCCAACAGGTGAATAGCCGCACTGGTAACAACTGCCAGTAAAAAAGTAGGCATAATCTGTGTTGCCATTGTGAATGGCGCTGAAAAAATTGCCATCAATGAGACGGTAGTTATAAGCGTCAAGCCAACGCATATTAACGGCAAAAACACTCCAGAAATACGCCTGAAAAGAGCATACAAAACTATCATAATTATAACCATCATAAGGCTAATAAAAACCACCGCATCATTCATTAAGGCCTGCTTAAATATTCCGGCTATTGCTGCAGATCCTGATAAATATATTTCAAAATTGTCGTCATTAAAGCGCTCCATTATTTGCTGTGTTTTTAAAATTATTTCATCGTTTTCAGCGTCGCTTAAATAGAGCCTAGGGGTGCTTTGATCAACTTGGGCTTCGGCATCAAAATCTAGGAACTCATCAAAATCTAGGGGCTCATCAAAATCTATATTTACATCCTCACTTATTGCTTCTGCATTGGAATAAGTTTGTGTATCTATAGTAACCGTGGTCATTGTAAAGTCTTCGCTGTAGAGCAGGTTTTTATAAAAACTGTTATTTGTAATCGTTGACCTAAGCCTTGCCATGTCCTCTTGAGTTTCAGGCAGGTCATCAATCAAAGGCTCTACAATCAATTCGCCTTCTATTCCAAAAGTATTCCTTGCATTGATTAACGAATCAACGCCCTTAATATGAGGAAGCTCGTCCTCCAATACGCTATGAAAGTTGTCAAGTTTTTTCAGAAAACCTAGATTAAATATACTGTCAGTTTTAACAGCAATCATGAGCTTTTCATCTCGCCCAAACTGATCTCTAAAGACGTCATACTCAATCCGCATTGGATTAGTCTTATGCAAAAACCCTTCAGTTGAGGTGTCCATTTTTAGTGTCGGCAACTGTGATCCGAGAGCCCCCACAAAAAGCACGACAATAAGAATTGCTTTTGTCGCGTTATCGTATAGCCAATCTGAGAAGGACTCGAACTTATTTTCTGCTTTAGTACGCCAATTCATTGCTTTCATTCGTTAGTTAATAAAATATGGAAACGTGTCTGCGAGTGGAGCTCCCTTCCTATAAAGGCTCTATAACAGCGCCTTGATTCTTATCTTGGTCTTGATTGTTTTTCATAACTCGCCAGGACACATAGAGGCCACTACCAATAATAATAACTAAGCCAAGTATCGCCTGAAAGTTGGGCATAAATCCAAAAACTAAATAGCTCAAAATTATAGCGCCAACAATCTCAAAATAATTAAATGGGCTTAATTCAGAGGCGCTAGCAAACTCAAAAGCCTTAATAATCATAAAGTGAGATGCTGCTGCAAACAAGCCCATTGCTGCGCCCAATAAAAAACCCCTTAAGTCAGGTGCCGTCCATGAAGAGATCGCTAAAGGAGTCATTATAAGCATCCCAACCATGGCAGAGTAAAATAGTGTCAGCACTGGTGGCGCTCGAAATGATAGTTTTTTAGTGAAAATAATATAAAGCGCATAACACACTCCTGCAATTACAGCTAATAACAAGCTTGGCTGAAACTGCTCGCTATTTGGCTGCAAAACCACCACCACACCTAAAAAACCTATTGATACTCCAACTCCAATATACAAATCAAAGCGCTCTCCTAACATAAAAGGAGAAAGAACTGCAACAACTAGTGGTGAAATAAACAGAAGCGTAAGTGCGTTAGGAATAGGGTTAGATTTGATTGCTGCAAAAAAGAACAAGGTCGCCATTGTCAGCATTAAACCTCTTAAGAATTGGAGGCCAGGGTTTTCGGGCATTTTTTTCCACTTAACTTTTTGCCAAAAAATTATTGGCAGTAACCAAAAAGCGTGGAAAAAAAACCGCATCCAAGTAACCTGCATTACAGAGTAGTCTTCACTTAAAAGCTTGGCAAAGACATCTAGAAAAGGAACGGTGCTCATGCCTAAAAGCATAAGGCCTATGCCCTTAAGTACAGTTTTATTAGAAAAATTCATAAGATTAACCTTAAGAAACTGTGCTGATTGTACAACAACAAATACAACAAGCAAGGATTAATAATACTAAGGCGTGTACGCTAAGATTTTTTTCTTATTGCCTTGAATGTTTTTTGTCAGTTTAGAAGAGATGGCGACTGGCTCTAAATTTGCATAGTCTTCATGGTTTTTTGCTACTGTCTCTGAATCATATAAGTAATTAACCATGATGCCCCAAGAGTCTTCTAACGCCAATTTATTGGTGTTCGCCTCTAAATGAATTTGATTAAGAGAGGCCCCATTTCCGAGATGGAAGTGAGCAACTGAGTTTATTGCTTGGCCGCTTTTACGTTTCACTTGGGTTATATAATAATAGGTAACTCTGGCCAAAGCTAATTGATTTGGCTTGCTGTTTCCGCAGCACTCCTGAATGTCTTTGGCTATGTTTTCTGGCAACTCCTTATCTCCTGACAGCATGTTTTGTTCAGCCCATTTTTTTAATCCAGGAACTGGAGAAAGGGTAATAAATTGCCTTACTTGTTTAAGCTCTTGCTCTATTTCAGCTACCACTTGTTTAATAAGGAAGCTGCCGAAAGAAACATTTTTTAAACCCATTTGACAATTAGAAATTGAATAAAAAGCTGCTGTTGAGGCGCTGAGCGGATTGATAGGCTTAATATTCTTGTCTAGTATTGACATAATTGAGCTCGGCGCCTCGTTTAGTAAGGCGACCTCAATAAAAATAAGTGGCTCATTTGGAAGGGCTGGATGAAAAAATGCATACAGCCTTTTATCGGCAGCTGCCACCCTGTTGTGCAAATCATCCCAGTCAGATATATCATGAACAGCCTCATACTCCATAATTTTTTCGAGTACTTGTGCGCTAGTAGACCAGTCAATACGCTCCAGCCTCAAGAAGCCTCTGTTGAACCAAGACCTAAACAAATGAACAAAATCCGCATCAAGTGGCTTTAATTCAGGGGATTTTTTTAAAGACCTTAGAAGTGACTCTCTCATCTTTAATAATACTGCTGTCCCATTTGGGACTTGATTTAACCTTCTTAGAAGCTCATGGCTTTTTGGTTCAGCTAATTTATGTAAGGCTCGAAGTTGCTTTTCATTATCAATGCGAAGCCCTCCTATCGCTTTTCTTAGTTCTGCCTTGTTCGCGCTGAACTGACTGAGCATCAAGGAAAAGAAATGTTTTTTTTGTTCATCAGTGAAAGTGACAAAATCATCTAAAATTATTTTTGCAAGCGAGAATAGTGTTGCCTCACTATTGTTGCTTACTAGTTGATGACAAAGGCTTATTAGGCTTTCTGGACTAGAAGACTTTTTGTTTGATTTTCCTTTTCCAATTCGCTGTATAAAGGTGTTTAAAAATTTTAGATGTTGACTCATATAAATCCAATTTAGTTTTAGTTAAAAAGATCTTTGGCAGCTTTTGCCTTTGTTTTATTGTCTAGGGAAATTTCTCCATCAAGCAAAAAAATTAAAATAGAGGGTGGTGCCGTCGGACGGAGTCGAACCGTCACAGCTTGCGCTACAGCCCCCTCAAGGCTGCGTGTCTACCAATTTCACCACGACGGCTTTGATTAGTTGCTAGGTATTTCGCTTGTATTAGAGTCAGCAGAATCATCACTCATAGTATTTTCAGACATAATGCTTTGCCCTGAGTCTGAAGCAGCTCTTTCGGTTGTTGCAAAATATGCAAGGCTAATACTGGTAATAAAAAACCCTATTGCTATGACTGCTGTTAGTTTGTATAAGAACGAGTGAGCTCCTCTCGCGCCAAAAACAGAGCCTGCTGCGCCAGAACCAAAAGCAGCGCCAGCATCTGCCCCTTTACCATGCTGAATTAAAATAAGCCCAACAAGCCCCAAAGCCAACAACACATGGGCCACTAAAATTATTTGAAATGTCATATTAACCTGCCTTACAAATATGTAAAAAATCTTCCGCTTTAAGTGCCGCACCGCCAATTAAACCACCGTCAATGTCGGGACATGCTATTAACTCATTAGCATTTCCAGCATTCATACTACCGCCATACAAAATTGGTGTAGTTTGTGCAATTGTTTCATTGCTTTCTCCTAGAAGACTGCGAATAAACAAGTGTACTGATTGTGCCTGTTCAGGGCTTGCTGTAACCCCTGTACCAATAGCCCATACCGGCTCATAAGCAACAATAATATTATTAAAAGCGTTGATGCCTACTAGCTCAATAACAGCATTAATTTGCTCAGCAACAACAGTTTCTGTTTTTCCATCCTCTCTTTGCTCTAATGATTCTCCAACACAAAGCAGGGGGATTAGGCCAGCTTCTAAAGAGGCTTTAACCTTTTCAGCAACAATAGCGCTTGTTTCTCCATAAAAACTTCTTCGCTCAGAGTGTCCAACAATAACATGCTTTGCGCCAAAGTCTTTAATCATGCTTGCGCTTACTTCTCCAGTGAATGCGCCCGATGCATTTATATTAAGATTTTGAGCCCCAAGCATAATTTCACTGTCTGCAATCAAGGGCTCAACCTGAGATAAATAAGGAAAAGGCGCGCACACTAAAACTTCTGATTTAACGCCGTCCATACCAGATAAAATGCCCGCCATTAGTTTTTTAACAGACTCTTTGCTGGCGTTCATTTTCCAGTTTCCAGCAACAATGGTTTTACGCATACTTTTCGCGACTAATAAAAAGAGGGCAATGTTACGCTAAAATACCAAAAAAATCAATTGACAGCGCCTCTTGCTTAGGTATTTTTAATAAATTTAATTTTGCTTAAGTTGCGGCATTTCACGCATAAAAATTGCCTTCTCAATTTCTTGCTCTGAAGCCTCAAAGTTTTCAGCCGCAAGGTGTCCTGAAAAAATAGCATCAGCTATAAGGCCTGGAGCCTCAGCATCTCCTATTAATTGAATGTGTCTTGAGCCCTTTTCTTGTTTAATTAATTGATTATAGAGCGTGTCGTTTGGTGAACGCTCAGTAACAAGTATCAGTGTTTTACAAGCGATGTTTGTTTTGTCGCCAGTAAAAACACATCGCAATTCTAAATTATTTCCTTTGGCAAGCGCAATGGTTTTATTCGCGATTATTTTGACTTTTTGTTTTAATAATGATTGCTGTACTCTTGTTTGTTCTAAGGTAGACACAGTCCATGGTGAGACCACGCTTGCCGGGGTTACAAAAGTAATTGCATGCCCATCAGTGCTGAGGTGGTCTGCAATAACTCCTGCCAAATAACCCTGGTCATCGTCATAAATAACAACCGGCTCTTGGATTGTGTTGCTCTCTCTTATTGCCTCTACTGGTGATAGTACTTGAACTTCGTCAAGCCCAGTAATTGCTTTTCTTTGGCTTCGCCCAACTCCATCTTTTCGCCAACTAGAGCCTGTAGCTATAAATATATTGTTAATGCCGAGTTCGTTTATATGTTCAAGAGTCAGCTCGCTCTCTTTATAAACCTCAATGTTGTTTTTTTGTTGTATTTCATAAACTCTGTTGTCAACAACCCTCTTCCAAGCGGAAAGCCCCTTAAGGCTTGACTCAAAAAGAACTCGCCCACCAAGTTCTTTTTTAGCCTCACTTAAAACAACTTGGTATCCTCTTCGTGCCAACTGCATAGCACACTCAAGCCCAGCAGGGCCAGCGCCAACAACTAGCGCTGACTGGTCTGTCTTTTTTGGTCTAACCAATTCAGGGTCCCACCCGCGCCTCCACTCTTCTCCCATTGTTGGGTTTTGAGTGCACCTAATAGGAACCGCTAAATTGTCGCTTGAAACACATACATTACAGCCTATGCATTCTCGAATTTCATCAACCCTTTGGTCTTTTATCTTGTTTGGCATGTAAGGGTCAGCGATTGATGGCCTTGCGGCACCAATTAAATCGAGCACTTTTCGTTTTACTAGGCTTGTCATTAAGTCTGGCGATGTAAACCTTCCCACACCAACAACGGGCTTGGTTGTAAGGCTTTTGACAAACTCTATATAGGGCAGTTGAAAGCCTTCATTAATTTCAAAGCGCGAGGTAAGTGAGTCATTTGACCAATCAGAAACATTAACGTCCCAGAGGTCAGGAATTTCTGCCAACATTTCAACTACAGCTCTGCCCTCTTCAAAGAATTGCATTCCATCTGATCCTTTAAGTTCGTCAACGGCAAACCTAAAAGCAACCGCACAAGTGTCTCCAACCGCATCTTTAGTTTCCTCCAACAACTCTCGTGTCAACCGAACGCGATTTTCAATACTGCCGCCATACTCATCAGTCCGATTATTAATCTCTGGAAGCATAAACTGCTGAGTAAGTGTCATACCATGGCCGGCATAAACATAAATAATATCAAAACCGGCAGCCTTGGCGTTTAACGCGGCCTTTCGGTGCCAGCCTCTAAACTCAGCTATGTCTTTTTTATTCATTCGCTTTGTTTGTTTGGGGTAAACAAGGTCTATTGATTGGCTTACAGGCGAGAGAACAGGGAGCCTTGAATATAGGTTGGCAGAATGGTTTCCATTGTGAGCTAATTCTATCGCTGCAAGTGCCCCATGGGAGTGAACGGCTTCTGTCATTAGTTGTAATGCGGGTATGTCTTTTTTGTCCCATATTCGCTGCTCAGCGTATGGTGAAAGGTCAGAACTAGGATGAATCTCAGACTCTTCGGTGCTAACCACTCCCCAACCACCTTTCGCTTTAGTCTCTCTCATTGCTGCGTGTGCTTGTGGTCTCAAATGGCCCATGCCACAACAATGTGGCACCTGATAAAAACGATTTTTGCTAACAACGGGGCCAATTTTAACTGGCTCAAACAGGGTGATATATGGATTTTTACTCATTATATTGCTCAATGCTTAATTAAGAATTATTCTGTTGCAGGCTTTGGTTATCTTTTACTCATTACAGGTATCATTAGTATATCATTTTCATATTTGCCCTTACCTTATTATGTCTCAAACTTGGGTCCAGTGCTTAGACTCTCTAAAAAACTCTCTGCCATTAGGTGAGTTTAGTGTTTGGGTTAAGCCACTAAAGGCCATTGAAAAAAACGAAACATTAAGTCTTCTTGCGCCAAGCGCCTCTGCACTAAAATATATAAACAATCACAAAAATATTTCTACCGCGATTACTCTTGCTGTCGCTGATTACGATCGAAAACTAAAGGTTCGATTTGGAGTTGTAGACTCAGCAAAAAAAGCAGCTGAGCAAAAAAAACATCACACCACGCCTCTCTTTCCTGAATATACATTTGACAATCTGGTGTTAGGTAGTGCCAACCAGGTTGCTGCTGCTGCAAGCAGGCAAATTGCTGAAAAAATTGGCTCCTCTCCATACAACCCGTTTATTATTTATGGTGAATCTGGTCTTGGAAAAACACACCTAATGCAAGCAGCTGGACATCTTGCTTTAGAAAAAAACCCTAACGCTAAAATTATCTATGTTCCCTTAATGGATTTTGTTAGAAATATTACAACTAGCCTGAGACACAACACCATTGAAAATGTTAAGCTTTTTTATCAGTCAGCCGACCTATTGTTGGTTGATGATATTCACCTAATAGCAGGAAAAGACAAATCACAAGAGGAATTTTTTCACATTTTTAACTTTTTGTTTAGCACAAAAAAACAAATTATATTTACCTGTGATCAACCGCCAAAAAACATTAAAGACCTTGAGAATAGGCTTAAAACTCGCTTCTCTCAAGGCCTTAATTTACAGCTTTCTCCACCAGAACTTGAAATGCGTGCAGCAATCTTGTTAAAAAAATCACAAAACACCCAGATTTCTTTAGGGCTTAGTGAAGATATTGCGCTTTTTATTGCAAGCCATGTTGTGTCGAATGTTCGAGATCTGGAGGGGGCGCTGTTAAAACTAAAGGCCTTTGTAGACTTTTCAAAAATTGACCACTCCCTTATAACCAAAGACGTTGTTGAGGGGGCGCTTGGTGATCTTATCAAGCCTCAAAAAAGGCTTGTTGAAATAAACGAAGTACAAAAAACCGTTAGCAAGTATTACGGCATTACTGTTTCTGACCTTGTTTCTAATTCACGCAGGCAGCACCTTGTTAGGGCGCGGCAAATGGCGATTTATTTGTGCCACAATTTGACCTCGCTTTCGCTAGCAAAAATTGGACAAAATTTTGGAAACAGGGACCACTCTACCGTTCTTTACTCTTGCGAAAAGCTGAAAGAACTTATGAAAACAAATGAAGAAATAAAAAACGACATTGAAAACATTAAAATTAAAATTACTAACTTATAAACAAGATATTAAAAGTTGTGCTGTTGGTAATTACTAAAACATCTTATAATTAACGAAACAATTAACAATTATTCATAATAAAATGTTTAGATACTAACAAAATTTTCACTATGTAAAACACTGATAATGTTTAAAAAAATAAAGTAACTAACAATAAAAACGCATACTAATAACAATAATAATTAATTTAATAAGACAACCGGCCTATGAACACTGAACTGAGCGTAGAAGAATTAATTGAACCATTACAAACAGTAATTGGTGTTGTTGAAAAAAAACAAACACTCCCAATACTTTCACACGTATTAATCCAATTAAAGGAACAAACACTTACACTTACAACAACCGACATGGAGTTGGAAATAAGTGCGTCTAATAAAATAAAAAGCAAAGAAGAAGTTACTTTTACAATATATGCAAAGGATCTAATAGATATTGTTAGAAAACTCCCAGAGAAAACCCAAATTAAGTTTAAGATTGAGGAGTCAAAAATATATTTAAATGCAAATAAAAACACTTTTGAGCTTAACACCTTTAACTATCTAGACTTCCCTGCCTTACCAAAAACACAAAACACAAGTGTTATTAAAATCAAGCAAGATAGTTTGAAAGAACTAATAGAAAACACGAGCTTTTCAATGGGCAACCAAGATATTAGAGCATATTTAAATGGTTTGTTTTTTGAACTTAACAATGACTCGCTTACAGTCGTTGCTACCGATGGACATCGCCTTTCAATCGGAGAGGTAAAACAAAACAACAACCTTGAAGAAAGAAAAACAGTAATCTTGCCAAGAAAAGCGGTTCTTGAACTAACAAAACTTCTTAATAAAAGCACACAAGACACAGCTGAAATACATTTATCGGATAATTATTTTTCACTGATTGATACAAACACAAAAATAATCAGTCGATTAATCGACGGAAACTTTCCAAACTATAAACAAGTAATGCCAACTGATTTTAGTAATACGATTATTATTGATAGGATGGATTTTCTTTCAAGCCTACAACAAGCATCAATTTTTGTTGATGAGAGAACCAAGGGCGTGAAGCTTGTTTTTAGAGACGACAAACTAAGTATTTTTTCACACTCAGAAAGAGGAAGGGCGGAAACCCAACTAGAGGTAACAAAACAAGAAAAAGAGCTTGAGATCGCTTTCAATATTCACTACTTAATCTCCATCTTAGAGAAACTCACTACGACAAAAGTAAACATGGTTATACCTGGCGGTGAAAACAAATCTTGTTTGTTAAGTGCTACCGATGACGAAAGCTATCAGTACATAGTTATGCCAATGAGAATCTAAACAAGCAACCCTAAATGGCAATTATTGAAAAGCTGCACATTCTTAGGTTCAGAAATTTAGACAACCAATACTTAGAACTAAATAAAAACATAAATCTGTTTATTGGCTCTAATGGACAAGGAAAAACAAACCTCATTGAGAGTATTTATTATCTCGGACACAACCGCTCTTTTAAGACAAAAAACATAAAAGACGTTGTTCCGTTTGAAAAAGGCTTTTTACAAATAAAAGCGGTAGTAGACGACGTCAGTGTTTCACTCAAAAAATCTAAACACAAAAGCGAGATTATATTTGATGATACAAAGGTTTCTAGTAACAGTAAGCTGACTCACATCCTTCCAACACAAGTTATTTCTCCCGACCGTGGCTTTGTGATAGGGGGAACCCCAAAACTAAAAAGATCTTATCTTGATTGGGGTGTTTTTCACACAAACAAAGATATATTAAAAACATATAAATCGTACAACAAAGCCCTAAAAAATATCAACACACTTTTGTCAACCAACAACTACAAGCAACTTGAAGAATGGCTCTCTCAAATTGCCGGCCTTTCTGTTGAAATATCATTAGCTAGAAATAATTATATTGAAAACCTAAAAACAACACTAAAAAAAGACTTGGCAAGTCCAGTGACAAGCTTTGTTGGCGTAAACAAGGGGTTTGATTTTACTTTACAACCGGGATGGACAAAAGATGTAGACTATCTAAAAAAAAGTGAAATTTATAACTATCTGATAAAAAATAAACACCTGTTTTTTAAAAACAAACACTTAAGTTATGGGCCACACAAAGCAACCCTTGATTTCTTTTTTGATAAAAAAAACGAAAACCACCTTTCAAGGGGCGAACAAAAAAAACTTTCTACTGTTTTTTGGATGCTTC
>Ga0208765_1001722_pt1 | contig 12928 bp, 7 predicted proteins | sample ETNtaG_2_FD_185783 | JGI IMG/M metagenome (GOLD analysis project Ga0208765, IMG submission 185783) | Marine microbial and viral communities from oxygen minimum zone, Eastern Pacific Ocean - ETNP201406SV203 (SPAdes) (version 2) | ecosystem: Environmental > Aquatic > Marine > Oceanic ... | reverse complement strand
CTCGTTTTCTTCATCTTCGTCGGAGATACTGGTCGCGTCGACGAGCTTATTCATCAGCGGCTGGGAAAGTTTCGAACCGTCACGGTAGACTGCGCAGGCTTTGTTCATAGTCTCATGACTCAATTCGTATGCTGCCCGAATCTCCTCTATCGTCGCATCCGCTGGCATGTTGATTGTCTTCGAGATCGCGCCCGAGATGAATGGCTGAGCGGACGCCATCATCATGACGTGAGCCTTCCAGTCAATTGAGCGCTCGCCATACTTTCCGCACGGCGTCGCGCAGTCGAAGACAGCTAAGTGCTCGTCTTTCAGTCCGGGTGAACCCTCGATGGTTCCGTAGCCGAAGACGTGGTCGTTTGCTTGGTCAATCTCAGTATTGGAGAATCCGAGGCTGCCGAGGGTGTCGTAGAATGGATCTTCGTATTGCTCCGTCGACATTCCGAGAGTTCCGGTGCAGAATTCCTCACCAAGAATCGAAGGTGCAAAGGCGGAACGAATGTCGAAGACATCAGGGAAGTTCGCCTCAATACTCTTGATTTTGGCAGCGTCAAAGCCGGCTGCTTTGAGCACCTTCGACGAGATTGTTGGACAGTTGCGAAGCGATGCAGTTCCCATGATATATTCCTGAATCCTCTCGGTTTCTTTGTCGGAGTAACCCAAGCGCCTCAGAGCGTTTGGTACTCCGTGGTTGATTATTCTCAGCGAGCCTCCGCCAGCCAGTTGCTTATACTGCACGAGAGAGAACTGTGGCTCGACACCAGTCGTATCCGCACCCATCACAAGGCCGATCGTACCGGTGGGTGCGATAACGGTAGTCTGAGCATTGCGGAACCCGTGCTCTCCGCCCTCGCGTAGAGCCCGATCCCAAGCGGCGCGAGCAGCCTCAAGGAGATCCTTCGGACACTTCTTCGAGTTGATCCCAACTGGAGCAACCGTCAGCCCTTCGTACTCCTCGGCAGGAGCATCGTAGGCTGCGCGGCGATGATTTCGCATCACGCGCAGCATGTGGTCGGCATTCTCCGAATAATTTGGGAACGGCCCAAGCACGGAAGACATCTCGGCGCTTGTTGCATAGGATTCTCCACACATAATTGAAGTTAGAGCGCCGCAAATTGCGTATCCTCGCTCGTCATCATAGGGTATTCCCATGTGCATCAGGAGCGAGCCAAGGTTGCAATAGCCCAAGCCTAGGGTTCGGTATTCGTAGGACTTACGAGCAATTTCCGCGGAAGGGAATTGAGCCATCAGGACGCTGATTTCGAGGGTAGTAGTCCACAGTCTAACGGAGTGTCGGAAATCCTCGACATCGAAGGTCTGCGAGCTCTTGTCGTAGTAGTGGAGGAGATTGATGCTGGCAAGATTGCAGGCTGTATCATCGAGGAACATGTACTCGCTGCAGGGGTTTGAACCGTTGATTCGCCCTCCTTCTGGGCAGGTGTGCCACTCGTTGATAGTAGTGTCAAACTGCACTCCTGGGTCGGCACAGGCCCAAGCGGTGTAAGCAATTTTGTTCCAGAGATTTGCTGCAGGCATAGTGCGGCATGGCGCCGGTTCACGGCCAGCCTCCGCCGCTCGTTCCAACTCGGTCCGGTGGTAGAGATTCCATTCTCCCTCGTCTCGCAGCGTGTCCATGAATGAGTTAGGGACACGCACGGAATTGTTCGAGTTTTGGCCCGAGACGGTATTGTAGCCCTCGCCTTGCCAGTTTGTATCGAACTTCTCGAAGGTCATTCCCTTCCAGCCCTGGCCGGCGAGGTCGAGAATGCGCTTGATGTGCGGCTGAGGAACGCTGTCTCGCACAGCCTTCACCATTGCCATCTTCAATGCGCCATTTTCGGTCGGACTCAAGCGCGAATCGTCATCGTCGTGAGCCCAGATTGCCCCCATAATCGAGTTGGCATGCTTCTGCAGAATACTCGAGCCGATGACGAGAGCCGAGACCTTCTCTTCCTCAGAGAGCTTCCAATCGATGTACTCCTCGATGTCAGGATGATCGAGGTCGAGAGTAACCATCTTGGCAGCGCGGCGTGTAGTTCCGCCTGATTTGATTGCGCCCGCGGCGCGATCCCCAATCTTGAGGAATGAGAGGAGGCCACTCGAGCTGCCGCCACCTGAGAGTGGTTCGCCGGCCCCACGGATTCTTGAGAAATTGGAGCCCGTTCCAGAACCATACTTGAAGAGTAGAGCCTCACGGTTCCACAGCCCCATAATCGACTCGGTTCCTCCAACCAATGAATCGCTAACAGACTGGATGAAACATGCGTGAGGCTGAGGGTGAGTGTAAGCATCCTCAGAGAGGTGCAAATCGCCCGTTGTGCCATCGATGTAGTGGTGGCCTTGGGCCGGTCCGGTGATGCCATAGGCCCAGTTCAGCCCGGTGTTGAACCACTGAGGGCTATTCGGAGCCGAGCGCTGGCTGGCGATGAGGTAACACATCTCGTCGTAGTAGGCTCGAGCGTCTGCTTCGCTGGCGAAGTAACCGTAGTTCCAACCCCAGTAAGTCCAGGTGCCAGCGAGGCGCCGGAACAATTCGCGGCCATCAGTCTCCCCGACGTATCGGTCATCGGCAGCCAGAGTCTGCAGCTTCTCATGGTCGGGCTCACTGCGTTGTAGCCAGACAGGCACTCCATCCTCCGCCACCTTGCGCAGAGCGGCTGGAACGCCAGCCTTCCTCAGATACTTCTGAGCGCAGACCTTCCCCGGGACGCCCGCAAACCCAGAAGGAAGCCGTGCTCCTTCGACTTCGTGCGCGAGGCTCCCGTCAGGGTTACGAATCTCCACATTCATCTCGATCCAATCGAAGGCATCGAAGGGGTCCGAGCCGGCTGAAGTAAAGCGTCTCTCGATAACCAGACCCTTCTCTGCTTCGCCAACATCGGAGACTGTCTCATCCTCTGTCCGCGTTTGCATTTCAATCACTTCCGAATCTTTTCCCCGACTCGATTCTGTCCATCGCATGCGCGAAGGGTTCAGTTGTTCTCATGGGGGGACTTTAATGATTGAGGATTGGACCTCCTCGAAGGAGACGGATTGGTCTTGGGAAATGTATAATCCGCGTCTGCTACCTTGGATAAGATTAGCGAGTCAAGGTTGGATATCCAGTGTCCAATCCACACTGGCGCCGGACCGCGAAATCATGATCCCAACCGAGCAATCTTTCTCGTGCGAATGGGCGATGAGCCGTCGCACGAGTTTCTCGGGGACATCTCCTTCGATTACGTAGTGCAAACGGACCGCGGTGAAGACACGAGGTTGTTCCTCCGCGCGGTCGCTTTCGATTTCAATCCTCATTGACCTAACATTCTCCATTCTATCTTTGAGACCTACTCGAATGTCGACCATCGAACAGGCCGCGTGAGCTTGGAGCACCAATTCCATCGGACTGGGTGCGGTTTCGGAGTAGATTGGCGTGAGTTTACCAGCGGCAGTCTCACCTTCCATTGTGCGACCTCCAGTCCACCTGACGACGCCCTTCATGGTGATAGCCCCCGACTCGCCGGTCTTGAGCCTTCGGCTGATTTGCCACCTTGAATCAAAAACCACCCCGATGGGTTGGCTTCATCAAGGGGTGGCAGGTCGCGCGGCTGAGAGACATGAGTGAGAGCGGCGCGATTACTATGGAGAACGGTCAACTGACCGTTCCCGACGAGCCCACCATCCACTACATCGAGGGTGATGGAATTGGCGTCGACATCACTCCAGTCATGATCTCGGTTGTCGACGCTGCAGTCAACAAGGCGTACGGGAGCACTCGCCACATCCATTGGTCCGAAGTACTCGCAGGAGAGAAGGCATTCAATGCAACAGGTGAGTGGCTACCAGAAGCAACCCTCGAAGCCATGCGAACAGGCCTCGTTTCAATCAAGGGCCCATTGACCACACCAGTAGGCGGAGGCATCCGAAGCCTCAACGTCGCACTCCGTCAGCAGCTCGACCTCTTCGCCTGCGTCCGCCCAGTTCGTTGGTACTCCGGCACACCGAGTCCGGTGCGCAACCCAGGGTACGTCGACATGATCATCTTCCGTGAGAATAGCGAAGACGTCTATGCTGGAATTGAGTGGGAAGCGGGAAGTGAAGAAGTAGCGAAAGTAATCGATTTCCTACAAAATGAAATGGGAGTGACAAAAATTCGATTTCCGAACACATCAGGAATCGGAATCAAACCAATCAGCATCGAAGGAACCGCGCGCATCGTGCGCGCAGCCATCCAGTATGCAATCGACAACGACAAGGATTCGGTAACATTGGTCCATAAGGGCAACATCATGAAATTCACAGAGGGCGGTTTCCGCGACTGGGGGTACCAACTCGCAAAGGATGAATTCGGAGCAACCGAGCTCGATGGCGGCCCATGGTGCACTTTTTCCAACCCCAATACCGGCAACACGATCACCATCAAGGACGTCATCGCGGACGCAATGCTGCAACAAGTCCTCACGCGCCCGCGCGAGTACGGAGTCCTAGCGACGATGAATCTCAATGGCGACTACATCTCGGATGCGCTCGCCGCTCAGGTGGGAGGCATCGGAATCGCACCTGGAGCGAACATCAATTACGATACAGGTATCTCAATTTTCGAAGCCACGCATGGCACTGCTCCAAAGTATGCAGGCCAAGATAAGGTCAATCCCGGAAGCCTAATTTTGTCGGCAGAAATGATGCTTCGCCACATGGGATGGGGTGAGGCTGCTGACCTAATTGTCAAGGGTATGGAAGGAGCGATCTCCGCCGGGACTGTGACCTATGACTTCGAACGCCTGATGGACGATGCGACTCTTCTTTCCTGCTCCGAGTTCGGCACGGCGCTTGTCTCCCATATGTGAGTGATTTTGTTGAATTTTGCTTCACTTAACTTGTGCGAGCCTTTGCTCGGCGCTCTCGATAACATCGGCTACGAAACTCCGACGCCGATTCAGGCGGAAGCAATTCCTTACTTGCTCGAGGGCAGAGATGTGTTGGGTTGTGCCCAAACCGGAACTGGAAAAACCGCGGCTTTCTCTCTACCAATCCTTCACCTACTGGCCGAAACACCTCGCAATGGCCCTCGAAAAATTCGTACATTGATGCTCTGTCCAACAAGAGAATTGGCGGCACAAATTCACGAGAATATCGAATTGTATGCTGCTAAACTCGACATTCGCAGCATGGTCATGTTCGGGGGAGTCAGTCAGAAACCACAGGAGAGGAATTTGCGCCGAGGAGTCGACATTTTGGTGGCAACGCCAGGAAGACTCCTCGATTTAATGAGCCAACGCTTGGTCGACCTTTCGAAGGTCGAGTTCCTCGTTTTCGACGAAGCCGACCGAATGCTCGATATGGGTTTCATTCGCGACATTCAGAAGATTTTGGCACACGTTCCCAAAAGGCGTCAAAGTCTGCTATTTAGCGCAACAATGCCACACTCAATCGTATCATTATCCAAGGATATGCTATTCGATCCAATAAGAATTGATATCACTCCAGAATCGACAACCGTCGAGGCGATTAAACAATCTCTCATGTTCGTCATGAAAGCCGATAAGCGCCCACTTCTCACTCATATTCTACTCGAAGAAAGCCCCGAAAAGATGCTTGTCTTCGGCCGTACCAAACACGGATGCAACAAGATAGTCAGGCTCCTTGAGAGAGATGGCTTCGAAGCTCTCGCCATCCATGGAAACAAGAGTCAGGGCGCACGTGAGCGCGCCCTTGGCCGCTTCCGCGACGGCACCCTCCAAATCCTCGTCGCCACAGATGTCGCCAGTCGCGGCATCGATGTCTCTGACATCAGTCATGTCATCAATTACGACCTACCTAATGTGCCCGAGGTCTATGTTCACCGTATTGGTCGAACAGGTAGAGCAGGCCAAGGAGGCATCGCAATTGCATTCTGTGATGAGAATGAGGGCGAGTATCTTCGAGGCATCGAGAAAACAATTCGCCAAAGCATTCCAGTTAACGAGGAGCATCCATTCCATTCCGCCAAAGCTCAATCGAGGAAGGGCGACAAGGCGCCTAAAAAGAAGCAAAATCGAGGTCGCCCACGCCGCATTGGCGTAGAAGACAGAATCAGCCGAAAATCATCTAAGGGCGGAAATAAATTCTCAGGAAGGGGTGGCAGCAGCAGCCGAAAATCCTCGAATAGAGGTGGAAATAAATCCCCAGGAAGAGGTGGCCACAAGCGTTCTAGGGGAGGCGATCGCACTGACAATCGTAGCGGTGGTGGCAACCGAAACCGAAGTCGCTCAGGCGGATCTAATCGTAAGAGATAGTCTCGTAAGAATTACCGAACTGACGAGTCCGAGTTTTGGCTAACAAATCGAAATTTCCGCGATTCGTCGGCGCGATTCGTAATTTTTCCGTTTTTCCCCGAAAAAACCTTTTTTTCCAGTGCAATTCGATTTATTGCGGCGGTGTTGTATAATGCACCGACTGTATTTTGTAGTAGCCGTTGTGATTATTTTCACTACTTGGTTTAATTATTGCACCGAGTGTTGCATCACTACATGACGGTAATCGCCGGATACGCACGTTCGCCCTTCACTCCTGCTCGAAAGGGGGCACTCGCCCGCACACGCCCTGATGATATCGCTGCAACAGTAGTCGATGGGTTGATCGAAAAATTGGGACTTGACCCGGCTCTAGTTGAGGACATAATTGTTGGAACCGCCTTCCCAGAAGGTGAGCAGGGATTCAATCTCGCGCGGATGCTGACTTTCTTGACTGATTTACCCGAGTCTGTTCCTGGAGTTACTATCAATCGATTTTGTGGCTCCAGCATGCAAGCAATTCACGATGCTGCTGGTCGGATTGCGATGGGTGCTGGCGAGGCGTTCATCGCTGGCGGAATCGAATCGATGACGCGGATTCCGATGACTGGATTCAATCCGATGCCCAATCCGCGCATGTCCGATGTGGCACCCGATGCCCTGACCTCGATGGGAATTACCGCCGAAAATTTGGCTGTGAAATATGGCATTGACCGCGTGACGCAGGAGGCTTTCGCGGTCGCGAGCCACGCGCGTGCGAGTGGCGCGCGCGAAGCAGGCAATTTTGCTGAAGAAATCGTTGGTATCGAGACAGAAGCTGGCTTGGTGTCTGAAGATGGTTGCATCCGTCCAGGTACTGATGCAGCGACTCTGGCTGGGTTGAAGCCAGCATTCGATTCTTCTGGCTCGGTCACTGCTGGCACCTCTTCCCCTCTTACCGACGGAGCGGCTTTCGTTCTTGTCTGCACAGAGGAATTTGCTCAGGTCAATGGGCTCAAGCCTCTTGCGCGCATCCTTTCGACAGCGGTCAGCGGATGCGCGCCCGAACTCATGGGAATCGGGCCGGTCGAAGCTAGTAAAAAGGCGCTAGAGCGCGCCGGGCTGACACTAGACGATATCGATATCGTTGAACTCAACGAGGCCTTCGCAGCTCAGTCTTTGGCGGTCATCGAAGAGCTCGGCCTTGATCCATCAAAAGTCAATATCGATGGCGGTGCAATCTCCCTCGGCCATCCATTGGGGGCTAGTGGAGCGCGCATCACCGGCAAGGCGGCTAGCCTGCTTCAGCGCAATGGAGCAAAGCACGCGTTGGCAACGATGTGCATAGGTGGCGGGCAAGGAATAGCCACCGTTCTTGAGAAGTACGAATGAGGTGAGTGAATGGTGGCGAAATTGGATGGAATCGAGCGTGTCGCCGTCATTGGTAGTGGCGTCATGGGTGCTGGAATTGCTGCACATTGCGCCAATGCTGGCTGCGAAGTAATGCTTCTAGACATCGTCCCAGAAGGAGTCGAAGACCGCGACTCTTTGGCCAAAGGGGCAATCACCAAGATGCTCAAATCTGACCCGGAGATGTTGATGCATAAATCGTATGTAAAACGAATCACTGCGGGTAATATTGAGGACCATCTTGAACTCCTGAAAAGTTACGATTGGGTAGTCGAAGTGATCATTGAAAACCTCGAAATAAAGCGTTCTCTTTACGAGAGATTGACAGAACATCTGGGCACCAATACAATACTTTCATCCAATACTTCAACGCTGCCACGATCGGCTCTGACAAATGGAATGCCGCACGATATCGCCAGCCGATTTCTAATCACGCACTTCTTCAATCCACCACGATATCTTCCTCTTCTGGAAGTGGTGGCGGGTCCAGAAGTCGACGACTCTGTCGTCGCACGCTTTGCCGAATTTGGCGATGTTCAACTCGGCAAGCGTGTCACATTCTGCAACGACACGCCGGGATTCATTGGCAACCGCTTGGGTGTGTATTTTGTCCAACGAGCCATCAAGGCGACGCTCGACCATGGATTCACAGTCGAACAGGCCGATGCGATGCTTGGCCGGCCGATAGGCTTGCCCAAAACCGGCGTTTTCGCACTGATGGATCTCGTCGGCATAGACCTGATTCCCCACGTTATGGAGAGTATGCTCGCCCACTTGCACCCAGAGGACGCATTCCATGAAATCGCCGGCGCCGGAGACGAAATCATCCGTGCAATGCTAGCTGATGGCTACACCGGCCGTAAGGGAAAGGGGGGCTTTTACCGACTCAACCGTGAGGGCGGTGGCAAGGTCAAGGAAGCGCGTAATCTGAATACAGGGGAGTACGTTGTAGCCAATCGTAAGGCAGCATTTCCCTCGGCCAAAATGTCCAAGCAAGGACTTGGGCGACTCCTCGATCACCACGATGAAGGTGCAGCCTTTGTGAATGAGATACTACTCGACACGTTCTGCTACGCGGCGAACCTCGTTCCAGAGGTCACTGAGGATATCAGCAACATCGATGGAGCCATGCGTGTGGGCTACAATTGGAAGCTTGGACCATTTGAGATGATGGACAAAATTGGTGCAGCAAGCATCGTTACTCGCCTCGAAGACGCCGGTAAATCTGTCCCAGAATTCATCGCTCTCGCTGCCCAGAAAGGCGGATTCTACACAACAGAAGAATCAGAGATTCAGCGCCTCACCCCCAGTAGTGAGCGAGCTCAAGTTACCAGAGGCCCAGACATTCTCACCCTTGCTGACCTCAAGCGCCGTGGCAAGCCACTACAGCGTAATGCCAGCGCTAGCATATGGGATGCTGGAGATGGTGTACTGCTCATCGAATACCATTCGAAGATGAACGCAATGGATCCACTTTCGCTGGAGATAGTCCTCGCGGCGGTTGATATGGCCGAGTACGACGATTGGAAAGGCATCCTCATCGCCAACGATGCTAAGAATTTCTGCGCCGGAGCAAACCTCGGTCTCGCCCTATTCGCCGCCAACCTCGCTGCTTGGACTGAGGTTGAGGATTTTATCGCACTCGGCCAAGAAGCCTACCAGGCGCTCAAGTACGCCGAGGTTCCAGTAGTAGCAGCTTCCACAGGAATTTGTGTTGGAGGGGGCGCAGAAGTCCTCCTCCACTGTGACGCCGTACAGGCTCACGCTGAGTCATACATTGGACTAGTCGAAGTTGGCGTTGGAATAGTCCCTGGATGGGGTGGCTGCAAGGAGATGCTCGCCCGCTTACGCGATTTTGGTATAGCAGCCGGCGGCCCAATGGGGCCGGTCATGAAAGCCTTCGAGATGATCGGCACAGCCCAAGTAGCCAAATCAGCCGAGCAAGCACGAAGAATGGGCTTCCTGCGCCCGGATGATCGCGTTACAATGAACCGTGATAGGCTCATCGCCGACGCAAAAGCAACCCTTCTCGAACTTGCACAAGATTACACTCCACCCGAACCGCACACGTACAACCTCCCTGGCCCAACCGCGAAGGCTGCACTCGAAATGGCGGTTGCCGACCTCGCGCGGTCCGGCCAAGCCACCCCGCACGATGTCGTCGTTACCGCTGAGCTCGCCCACATCCTATCTGGTGGCGACACAGACATTCTCGATGAGCTCAGCGAGGATGACATCTTGGCGATGGAACTCGCTGCAATAGGAAAACTCTCACGCGACGAATCCACTTTGGCAAGGATGGAGCACATGGTTTTGAAGGGGAAACCGCTGAGGAATTGAGGTGAGGAAATGGTAGTTTACAAGGCACCCTACGACGAATACGATTTTCTCTTCTACGAAGTTTTCGACGTCCTCGACCTCGCAAAACGCCTCGGTCACGATGATCTCGATCGTGACTTCATCCGCATGATAATGGAAGGCTGGGGGAGCTATTGCACGGAAGTTCTCCTCCCCCTCAATGAGATTGGAGACCGCGAGGGGCTGGTTTTCGAATCCGGTGAGGTAACGATGCCTAGCGGATTCGTCGACGCTTGGAAGGAAGGTGTCGAGGCTGGTTGGTTTGCTACTACTTGCAGACCTGAACATGGTGGTATGGGGCTGCCTCAATTCGTTCGCAACGGCGTCGACGAAATTTCGATTGCGGCGAATATGTCGCTTTCGGTTGTGCCCGCTCTTGGGCTCGGCGTCTATGACTTGGTTGCGAATCACGGCGTGCAGGAATTAATCGATCATTATGCTGAGTACCTAGCCAGTGGGCATTGGTGTGGCACTATGTGTTTGACAGAGCCACACGCAGGCACCGATTTGGGAATTATCCGTTCTAAGGCGGTGCCGCAAGATGATGGTTCTTATCGCGTGACTGGGACGAAGATTTTCATCACCGCTGGCGAGCATGATATGTCTGAGAACATTGTACACATGGTGCTCGCCAAGACTCCCGATGCGCCCGAGGGCACGAGGGGAATCTCTCTCTTCCTCGTGCCGAAATTCTTGCCAAAAGAATGGGAGTCGGGCAGCGTCGAGGGTCTTTCCCACGACTTGAGTGATGTCCGAAATGGCGTTACTTGTTCAGGGATTGAAGAGAAGATGGGGTTGCATGCTTCACCGACCTGTGTGCTGAATTTTGATGACTCAGTCGGCTGGCTGGTGGGCGAATTGAACGCCGGCATGTCACTCATGTTTGAGATGATGAATCGAGAGCGATTGGCGACAGGAATGATGGGTCTGGGACTTGGTGAAATTGCTTACCAAAACGCTCTCGCTTGGGCGCGAGAGCGACGGCAGGGTCGGGACCTCAAGGGAATTCGCGACCCTTCCCAGGCTGCGGACAATATCCTCGTCCACCCAGATGTCCGCCGTATGCTACTCACTGCTAAGGTCAACAACGAGGGCTGCCGAGCCCTCGGCGTTTGGGTAGGCACGCTGCTCGATCAATTGCATTCTGATGATGCAGAAACGAGAGAGCATGCCGAAGCGCTCATCGCGCTACTCACACCGGTCGTCAAAGCCCACTTCACCGACCTCGGCTGTGAGACCACCAGCACCTGTATGCAAGTCATGGGTGGTGCTGGTTATTGTTCGGAGTACGGCGTTGAGCAGTTCTATCGCGATGTTCGAATCTCAAAGATTTGGGAAGGAACCAACGGAATCCAAGCACTCGATCTGGCTGGGCGTAAAATCACTCAAGATCTCGGCCGAAACCTGCGATATTTGATGTGGCCACTCGTCGAATTCATCGAAGAAAACCGCGATATTCCTGAGATGACGGAGTTCAACAAACCACTTCACAAAGGCGTTCGTGGTCTTCAGCAACTCACCCTACTAATGATCAGCCAAGGAATGGGTAATCCACACTTCCTTGCGGCTGGCGCGACCGATTACTGCCGTTACTTCGGCAATATCATGCTCGCGTACATGTGGGCGAGGATGGCGCGCGTGTGCATCGAGCACCCCGACTCTGATTTCCATCAAGCGAAACTAGCCAGTGCGCGTGTTTTCTTCAATCGAATCTATCCCGAAACCATCTCACTGGGAGCCAATATCCAGGCTGGACATAAGGATCTGATGAATTATCCTGAGGCGATGATGTGATGCATGAAGGTCGCAGACAGAAGTTCCAACGTAAGGCCCGCCGAGCGGCTGCTTATGCAAAGACTCCTGTTCGCTGGGCTCCAAGCATTCCAACGATTCTCTCGTTGGTTTTCACAATCGAATTTCTGAGTATCTTGCTCTGGCCCGAACTGAAAGACAACCGAGTCTTCGTGCTCTTCGTCGGACTTTCTATTCCAGTTGGAGCATGGCTTTTCGTCTACTGGAAGATATACCTCTCAGTATTCACCACACCGACACGTGATTATGTCGATGTCACAGATGAGCGCTGGAGCGACATCATATTCTCCGGCTGGGGTGAAGAGAAACTCAAGGCGAAGGTTTTGCCTGGTGCCGAAGGGAATCGCGACCTTGTTCTCTATCTGCATGGTTACAGTTCATCCCTCGGCCGGGGGGAGACTCGCTGCCAACATCTCAACAGCCTCGGCCCGCATGTTATCGGGCTCGATCAACGCGGTTTTGGGCGACAGGACGGTCGCCTAGATTGGACTCTGTTGAAGGCGACCGCAGATGCCGAGGCTTTGCTTGAATCTGCTCCTCAGCACCTCGGTTTCGAGCCAAATCGTGTCTGGATCTATGGCCATTCAATGGGGGGCTTCATCACCATCCGTCTGGCCAGCCGCCCATCCGGATGGTGGGAAGAGAAATTACAGGGCATTATTCTCGAATCCCCAGTCACTTCCTTTCCCAAAATTATCGATAAGAAATTACCTGGGCGCATGGTCATGGCAAAACCCTGGGTGAGGCATGTCCTTCGCCGCGAATACGAACGCATTCACCCAGATCTAAACGTCCGCTACGCCAATTCTGAACTGCCATATTGGGGTACTCCGAAGGTGCCCTTTCTGGTGCTTCAATCAGCCGAGGACGAGGTCCTCGGCTTGGACCACTATGAGTTGCTAATCGAGCACCTCCATCCAAACGATTCTAATTCCTCCATCCATCTCATCGAAGGCATGCCACATACTTCGACCGTTGACCCGCCCGTGCGTGCGGAATTGGTTGAGGGTTGGTTGGAATCAAAATTGGTGGAATGAAAATATGGATTTGAAGAAGCGATTTGAGCGTGCAGCGAAGCGAGTTTGGAGACTCAAAGAACGACCCGACGACATGACTCTGTT
>Ga0208765_1001715_pt1 | contig 12956 bp, 18 predicted proteins | sample ETNtaG_2_FD_185783 | JGI IMG/M metagenome (GOLD analysis project Ga0208765, IMG submission 185783) | Marine microbial and viral communities from oxygen minimum zone, Eastern Pacific Ocean - ETNP201406SV203 (SPAdes) (version 2) | ecosystem: Environmental > Aquatic > Marine > Oceanic ... | reverse complement strand
GATAATCTCTGATGTTCTGCCAACATACATCTGTTAAAAACTACAATTATTCCAGCTTTTCGAGCTAATTCTTCAGATTCAAAATCATGAATTCCTTCTTGAAGCCAAATTACTTTGGGTTTTTTTTCAATGCAATCACAAATAATTGATGAAATCTGTTCAGATGGTCGAAATACATCAATGATATCAACATCTGCATCAATTTCAGAGATTGAATCATAGCAAGTCACATCTAGGATTTTCTCAGCAGTAGGATTAACAGGAGTGACATCATACCCATTATCAATTAGATATTTTGGAACATAATGTGCTGCTTTTGATGAATGTTTAGACATTCCAATTACAGCAATTTTTTTTAATGATAAAATATCAAGAATTTGTTCATCAGAATGAGAATCACGATTCACAATCTAATACCAACAATCTATCATATAATTTTTGAATGAATGGCACTAGCTAAACAGATACAAATACAATAAAAGGGGAAAAAAAGTTCAGAAGTATGGTAAAATCAGTATTGGTTACAGGAGCAACAGGTTTTATTGGTTCAAGGTTAGTACAGGAATTAATTAACAAAGGATACGATGTAACTAGTTTAATTCGTAAAGGAAAAGAAGGAAATTCAAAATCAAATATTATTTACGGGGATTTGACTGATGAGAAAATAGATTTAAAAGATTTGAAATTTGATTGTGTATTTCATCTCGCATCACACACACCATTAGAAAAAAATAAAAAAATATTGGAAAAAGTAAATCTAGAAGGAACAAAAAAATTGTTTCAAGAAATTAAATTAATAACAAAATCAATAATTTACATTTCAGGATTAGGGGTGTATGGAGAAGCAGGTGAGACAGTAATTGATGAAAGTCAAAATTATAATCCAAATACAAATTTTGTTAAAATTAGACTAGATGCAGAAAAATACCTAAAGGATAATTCAGTAGAGCATAAAATAGATTTTGCAGTTGTTCATTTCGGAGATGTTTATGGACCAGATGGATGGTTTTATGAAATGCTTGTCAAAAGATTAAAAAAAAATACATTTAGGATGCCTAAAGGAGGGAATTATTACAAAGGCTTTGTTCATGTAGAGGATGCAGTAGGAAGTATGATTGCAATACTGGAGAAACAAGTATTTGGAGAATCATTCATTATTGCAGATTCTATGCCAGTAAGTTTTAAAGAATTTTCAAATTTCACAGCAGATCAAATAAATGCAAAACATCCAGGAAGTGTCCCAGGATTTTTGGCAAAAGCAGTACTAGGATCAGATTTGATAAAATTACTAACTACATCTATGAAAGTATCTAACAAAAAAATATTAAAAATATATGATTTTAAATATCCAAATTATAAAGACGGAATTAAACAAGTTATATCAGAATTAAAAACAAAAAATAAAATTTAATTGTAATCAGAGAGTATTTTAATTATAAAAAATCACATATAATATGGAAACAGAGCCAAAAGACGTTATTGTGCTAGGATCAATTAGACGAGGTGCAAAAAAATTTGCAAACATACAAAATGAAACAAAAATCAGTCCAGAAGAATTAAATTCAATTTTAGAAGAATTAGAAAATAAAAAATTCATCAAAGTTGAGGAAAAAAAAGGACTATTTGGTAAAAAAATTGAACTCAAAATTACTGAAAAAGGATCAAATGAATTAGATAAAAAAATAATAGAAATACAAGATAAATGGAAAGAAATGCAATCGATTTATCAAAGTGGAGATAAGCAAAAACTACAACAAAAGATGGAAGAAAATAAATCAATTCTACCATCAATGATGTTTTTTGGATTAATGGATATGATGATGTTTTCAATGATGTTTAGTATGATGGGGATTGGAATGTCAGATTACATATCACAAGAAAATATACCTAATGATGGCATGGATGATGGAGGCATGGATGATGGCGGATTTGATTTTGATATTGGATTCTAGAGTGTATTTTATACTTGAACTAAAAATAATAGATAATTGATTTACAATTCATTTACCGATACAGGATTACTCAAAGTTTTAACATTTTTGAAAACACATAATACGGAATATCTTTCAGGTCAGGATCTTAGTGATGTTTTAAGAATTAGCAGAGTTGCAGTTTGGAAGCATATTAAAAAAATTCAAGCATTAGGGTATACAGTAGAATCAAAACAAAAAAAAGGTTACAAACTTACAGCAAATTCAGAATTATTACTACCATGGGAAATTACTTCAGGACTTGAAACAAAAACATTAGGACAACAGGCATATTATTTGAATTCAATAGATTCCACACAAAATCAAGCATTGAAAATGGCAAATGACTCAAAAAATGATGGAGTCATAATTATTGCAGAAAAACAAACAGGCGGGAGAGGAAGATCAGGTAGAAAATGGATTTCTCCAAAAGGAGGGATATGGTTTTCAATAATATTGCATCCAAAATTTGATATTGCAAATACCACATTGTTTCCAATTGCATCATCACTAGCACTAGCATATGCAATTGAAAAAACTTGTAAAATATCAACAGAATTAAAATGGCCAAATGATTTAACAATTAAAGGAAAAAAATTAGCAGGAATGTTAGTGGATGCATCATTTGAATCAAATAAAATTGAAAATTTAGTTTTAGGAGTTGGAATTAATTTTAATGTGGATGTAAAAAAAATGGAAAAAATATTGAAAAAAACATCAAACTATTATGGCATAGCAAGTTTAAATGAACAAAAAAATAAAATTAAAGCAATTAAATTAGTTCAATCATTTTTAGTAGAATTAGAAAAAATATATGGATTGCTGAATACAAATCAAACTAAAGAAATCATTTCAGAATGGACAAAAAGATCATCAACAATGGGTAAAAAAGTAGAAATCAATACAATTAATGGAAAAATAAAGGGGCAGGCAGTTAAAATTGATGATGATGGAGGATTATTAATTAAAAATAAAGGAAAAATAAACAAGATTATTGCAGGAGATATAATCCATTTATCAAAATAATTTATTATTTAGATTTTGGTTTAGATTTTGGTTTAGATTTTGGTTTAGATTTTGGTTTAGAAGCTGCAATCATAGAAGATTGTATTTGCAAAATATCTTTTAATTCATGTTGTATTTCAAAAACAGAGGATAACAGGAGTTCCATAGAGGAAGAATATCGAGCATAAAGAGAAATTAGATCGGTCTTTTTTTGATCAGATTTCAATAAATATTCATTTGAACGAAGTAAATTGGATGATGAAATCATTTCAGGTATATCGGTAATTGGTTTACCTAGACTAGATAGTTCAGACTGAATTTGCTGAATCTCTTTACGTAGAACGTAGATATTATTAGAAATTTTAGTCTCACTCATCATTAAAAGACGCATCTATGAAGAATTAAAGATTTTCATGTATTGTTTAAAAAGAAAAGCATAGAGGTTAATTTATGTTCAAAGTTGCAATATATAGAAAGAAATGGGACAGAACTAACGTATGAGAGAGAAAATAAAAATTACATTATACATGACAATTATTATTTTAGCCACGTCATACATCATGTCAAATGAAGTACTAGCTCAAACTGTAGAAAAAACAGAAGTAGAAAATGCAAAAGAACATTTTGTTAATGGAGAATACAAACAAGCCATAAAAATTTATGAACAATTATTAGAAAATAATCCAAAAAATGCATCACTATTAAAAATGAAAGCCGTTGCATTGAGTAATTTAGGAGATGATCTAAACTCATTAAAAGAATTTTATAAAATTATTCAGCAAGATCCGCATAATGTAATTGCATTAACAGGTATGGGGGCAGGATTTGGAAACTTAGGAGAATATAAAGAGTCAGCATTTTATTTGGAAAAAGCAATAAAAGAAAATCCAGATAATAAAATTATAAAAAATTATAAAAAAATCATTGATGAAATAAATTTAAAGTATCGATTTGTTGCAACTGAAAAACCATTAGATAACAGAGGGTTTGTCAAAGGACAAGTTCCAGATTGGATGAAGAGTGTAGCAGATTGGTGGGGGTCAGGAAAAATTACAGATGAGGATTTTTTAAAAATAGTAAAATATTCAATAAAAAAGGACATAATTAAAATTCCAAATAATACATTATTTGAAAATACAAATGAATTGAAGATGCTTTCATTGATTAGAACAAATGTAAGCGAATGGAGTCAAGGAACAAGTTCAGATTTAGAATTTTTTCAAAATATTAATTGGTTAATAGAAAATAAGTTTATTAAATTAAATAATATATCTGAAAAATCACAAGAAGAATTAGATTATGAGGAATATTTGTTTAGTAAATATCTCAGAGAAATTAAAAATAACATAATTAAAGAAAAAAGATTCATCATTAGTTCAAATCCTAGTCAAGATGTAATTAAAAAATTCCTCAGAAATACTGTGAATTGGAATTTTGAACAAGAAGTTAAAAGTGGATCATCAGAGTTTCCAGATCCAACATACGTAGTAATAGATGAAACATACATAATTACATATAAAATTTACATCAACCAACAACCAGAAGGATTACCATTAAATCATAAAACTACATTAGAAAATAGTTTTAAATTTTGGGAAGAAGAGGAATTAAAAACAGATAATAAAAATGCAAAAATAAAATTTGAAATTACAAAATTAAAAAATGAAGCTAATGTGTGGCTAACTTGGATAATAAGAGACCTCGGAGAAGGCGTGTTAGGACATGCACATCTTGGAAAAGGAGTAATAGAAGTGGCATTAGGAGATTATAGTTGCGATGGCAGTTTTCAATTGTATGATGTAAATACTGTAGAAACAATTATGACGCATGAATTAGGTCACTCTATAGGTCTTCCACATACAAATGATAGATCAAATGTTATGTATCCATCAATGCAACCATCATATGCATATTGCTTACTAAATTAAAAAAATAATAACTGAAAATAAAAAATACTAAATTTTATTTTTAAATTCTAATCTATCCCATGGAAATACAACATAAGAATCATCAAAAGTTTTTTCAGCATATATTAATTGCTCAGGATATTTTATTCCACGTCTAGCAAATAATGTAGCAAAAACAAATTTTGAAGAATTATCCACATTTGCAAACACATCATAGAAGGTTTTACCAGTATCAAAAATATCATCCACAAACAAAGAGTCAGAAGAAATAATTTTTTGATCAACAAGTATTGTCTTAATTCCAAGAGAATCAGCTAATAATCTAGAAGGAATCAAGCCACCACGACTTAGTGTAGTGATACTAGAAAAAGTTCTAGGCAGTTTTAAAATATTTTCAGAAAGTTTTCCTACCAAAGATTCAATATTAGTCCAATCAACATGTTGCGCAGCAATCATAAAAATAATTATAATTTAGAAGGAATTAAGTTCTTGGAATCAAAATGTTTTGATTGGAGTTTTTTTAATACATTCAATAATTTTTAGAATTTTAAATGGAATATCACCAAAATCAGTATCCTTTTCACAAGATACTAACAAAACATCATCATTACTTAATGGAAAACTCATTACAATTACTTTATCCCGATAAGATAGAGAAAAATGAACTATGCCAAATTCAGTATCAAATTCATGTCTCATTCTCACACGTAATGCAAGTTCCATGAACATCATTTCATCCTGTTTTTGAGCTTCAAGTGAAAGTAAACCATCTTTCATACCTCCAGCTGTCAAATGACCTCGAGCATTAATAAATCGGGAAGAACGCATCTTAGGGTCTAATTTTAGAATATCCTGACAAATATTTTCAAGTTCTTCTACATTATCCATTCAGATAGTTATGTAATAGAACTATTTATTTGCGATCTAAATTAATTGGTAAGAGTGCAATCAAAATCATCCAAAAATTCAGCCGAATCACCTAAAGAAATGACTGAATATTACAAACATTTGTCATTGTTTTGGACAGACATCATACATTTAATGTCAAGTAAACCACAAGCTCTGACATCAATTGGTCCAATGAGAGCATTTGCTGCAAATTCAAAAAAAATTGCTGTAGAATTAATTGAAATTAATGAAAATTTAGTAGGTTTTAATCAATACATTACAGAATATTACAAACAACTATCAAACGCATGGGGAATAGCTCAAAAGAAAGTAAATCTAAAAGTCCCCAAAATTCCTCAAGATACTGAACAAATAGAAGCAATGAAAAGAATATGGATAGATATTTTTGATAATGATTTTACAGAATTATTTGATTCTAAAAAATTTGGAGAGAACTATGGAAATTTAGTATCTAAAGAATTAGAATTAACAAAACATTGGGGTAACATTACAAATGTAATTTTACAATCAGTTAATCTCCCAAGCAAAGAAGAAATTGATGAAGTGTATAATGAAATTCATTCATTAAAAAAAAGAGTATCAAAATTAGAATTAGAATTAAAAAAGGAGAAAAGAAAAAATGCAAAATGAATCTAGAATAGATCCAAAAATAATAGAAGAGATTTTAAAATTTAGTAAAAATGTAATAGATGCTCCAAAGCTAGTTGCAGCACCAGATGAAATTAATTTAGAAGTAACACCACATGAAGTGGTACAAAAAATAGATAAAACACGTCTACTACATTACAAACCAATTATCGAAACTAAGCATAAAACACCTTTGTTGATATCATATGCATTAATCAATAGATTTCACATATTAGACATACATCCACAAAAAAGTTGGGTTAGAAATCTTCTAGAGCAAGGATTTGAAGTATACATGTTAGATTGGGGAACCCCAACTAGTATGGATAAATATTTAGATTTTGATGACTATGTTAATGGGTATTTAGACTCATCAGTGGAGTATATTAAAAATCAGTCATCAACAGAAAAAATATCATTACAAGGGTATTGTACGGGTGCAACAATTGCTACAGCATATACTGCATTACATCCAGAAAGTGTAAAAAACTACATTGCGACAGCCCCAGTAATTGACGGATGGAAAGATACGACTGTAATTAGTAATTTAGCAAAGCACATGGATGTAGATAAAATGGTAGATACTATTGGAAATATGCCTCCAGAATTCATGTACTATTGTTTTTCAGTCCTGAAACCTTTTGAGCAAGGAATTGAAAAATATGTTAAATTTTTTAAAAATATTGATGATAAAAAATATGTTGATAATTTTTTGAGAGTTGAAAAATGGTTAGGAGATACACCTCCTATTCCAGGAGAGTTATTCAAACAGTGGATCAAAGACATTTATCAAGAAAATTTACTCATTCAAAATAAAATGTATGTGGGTGAAGAATTAATAGATTTAAAAAAAATAGACATGCCAATGTTTACACAAGTAGCAGTAGGTGATCATTTAGTTTCACCTGAATGTAGTATGCCATTACATTATGCAGTAGGAAGCGATGATAAAACTTTGAAAATATATCCAACAGGACATGTAGGCATGATTGCTAGTTCATTATCACAGAAAAAAGTTTTACCTGAAATGGGAACATGGTTAGCTGAAAGATCATAAAAAAAATAAAGAAAAAATATCATAACTATTGAAAGGATTTGAAATTACCAAAAAAATTTAGCATTAAATTACTCATATGTATAAATAAAATAAAAAAATCACCCTAGTTTCTTGTAGGAGTGAATGTGGTTATCCATGATTGGACAATATTTTTATTCAAATCAGTGAATGCTTCAACATTATCATTAAATGATTTAACATTTTGAGTTGTTGCATCAATTACAGTTTTTGCAATTTGATTTTGAATTGTGCTAGCTTGAATAATTTGTTTGTTGGAATCAACAATTGCAGTTTTTGCAGCGTTAGGAATATCTGTAGATAATCCAGATTTTTGAGCAAATTCTTGTTGCATTGTGATTGCAGCATCAAATGATTTTTTAGCAGATTTCATACATTCTTCTTGAAAATGTGTTGTTGCTTGAAAATATTGTGGAGTATTTTTTGTGATACCATCAAAATATTTTTGCACATTTTGTTTGTAAATTGCAAATACATCGTTTGACTGATTTGTATTTTGAGTTGTTTTTGTTGTGTTTGTACTCATATTTCCAACTCAAATTAACCAATATATATACTATTGGTAATGAGTGGTAATTAATGGTAATTAAAGACATATGTTAACAAAATAATTAGATAAATGATTGACTCGCCACATATGAAAAATAAGCTAACAACTAAAATTACTGAAAAAAATTACACAATTTCACAAAACATTTAGAGATTTGATATGTATGTAAAAATCAAACCGATTAGATATTAATTATTTTTTGTTGTAAAAACAGAAATCCATGATTGTAAAATATTTTTGTTTAATTCAACAAATGATTTTATATTATCATTGAATATTTTGACATTTTGTTGTGTAGCATCAATACTTGCGAATACAATTTGGGTTTGTATAGAGAATGTTTTTACAAATTCTTCAGTGGTATCATTTATCATCTTTAAAGCAGTACTAGGAACATCAGATACAATATTTTCTTTAGTAACAAATTCTTTTTGTAGTACAATAGAAAAATTTACCATATTTTCAAACGCTTGAAAATATTCTTGTTGTAAATTTGTAATTGATTGATGATATTTTGGTACTGATTTTTTAACACCATAAAACATTTTATCTATATTTTTTTGACATATAGAAAAGAGATCTTTAGAATTTATTTGGGTTGTTTCGATTTGACTCAATTTTTCACTTTCTTAGTTTTAGATTTTTTTGCGATTGGTAAAATAATTACTTGGACTAAGTCACCGTCACTCAAATTAAGGGCACTACGTTCAGCTTCAGGAATTGAGATCCTGCCATTACTACTAATGGTAGTTTTGTATGCACCCCAATTCATGAAAGATGGAAGCATTTGTCCGATGTTAAACATGGTATCCATACTTTTTGTTTGCATAGATGACATGTTATCTATAATATTGGATTGAGTCTGTTTGGTTTTATCAGAAACATCACGTAGAGTTTCTAATGGATTGAATGTTTGATTAGGTTGATTAGTCATTAAGGAACCAAAATTTTTAATAAATTCAGCTTGAGCTTGACCACTTTTTTGAATCCAATCTTTGAACATTGATGTAGGATCATATTGGTTGTTATTACCATTCATTACCGTTATAATACAATAAATGTAATTTAAATCCTCTTATTGGTTATTTAAAAACTCCAATACACGAGAAGCAAATAGTTCAGGCTCCTGAACATATGGGGTATGACCACATTTACTCATTTCATATAATTCACAATTATCTATAGAAGATACAAAATCATCTGCAAAAGTAATGGGGATTACTGGATCATCAGACCCCCAAATAACTAATGTCGGCGAAGAAATTTTTTCTAATTTTTTTGTAATTAAATCAGAATTTTTTAATCCCAATAAAGTAGACATGAAAGCAAATTTTGCATTAGGTAATTTCATTCTAGTTACAAACTCATTAATTATTTCCATAGGAATTTGTTTACCAGAACCATCCATTGTTTCAAATGCATTTTTTGCACTTTTTTCATTAGGATATAATGCAGCCATAATGTATGCATCAAGTGCAGATGTAGATTGTTTCATTATTCCCGAGGGAGATATTAAAATTAATTTTTCAACAAATTCAGAATGCGATGAAGTGTATTCAGCAGCTATCTGACCACCAAGTGAAGACCCAATAATACTAGTATGATTAATTCCTAACGTCGTCAAAAATGTTTCTAAAAAATTTGAGAAAAAATCAGGAGTATAATCAACTAACGGTTTATCACTATAACCAAATCCAATCAAATCAGGGGCTATAACATGAAAATGAGTTGCAAACAGAGGCAATACATATTGCCATCTTTCAAATGAGGCACCTAAGCCGTGAACAAGTACAAGTGTTTTTTTAGAAGAACCAGATTCAAAATAACGAATTTTATCTCCATCAATTTCTATAAATTTTTCTTCCAATGTTTTAGCGTCAATCTCATTACTAGATAAGTATAATGAATTTAGCGATCAAAAAGATATCTGATTTTTTAAGAAAGGAAATACAGTATAATAGCATTGTATTTTAAGATCAAAAATAATATAATTTCGTGATAAAAAAGAAAATTTCAAAAATTTTAGTTCCATTAGATGGATCAAAAAATTCGGTACGAGGACTAGAAACAGCAATTACATTAGCAAGAAATTGTGATGCAACAATTACAGGTATTCACTCAATTTACGCACCACCACACTCAGAATTTAAAGGAGTAGGTTCAGTGGAGGATGCATATAACATCAATATGAAAAAATTTATCGATGAGGCTAAAACATTAGCAGCAAAAAACGGCATTGTGTTTACAAGTAAAATAGTACAAGGAGAAATAGGATATAATATAATTAAAATGGCTCATGAGAAATCAAAATTTGACATGATAGTAATTGGGTCAAGAGGAAGAAGTTCTAGAAAAGAAATGTTCTTTGGAAGTGTATCAAACTATGTCATACACACATCAAAGATTCCAGTTGTTATTGTAAAATAATTATTTTAAAATCCCTGTTTTTTAAAATATTTTTGATGATATTCTTCAGCTTTGTAAAATTTAGGTGCAGGTATAATTTCAGTGACAATAGGATCATCAAAAGATCCTGATGAATCAAGAGATTGTTTAGATTTTTCAGCAATTTCTTTTTGTGTTTCATCATGATAAAAAATTGCAGAACGATATTGGTTTCCGATATCAGGTCCTTGTCTGTTTAATGTTGTAGGATTATGATTATGCCAAAATACATCTAATAATTTCTCATAAGATATCTCATCAGGATTAAATTCAACTTCCACAGCTTCTGCATGTCCAGTTTGATCAGTACATACTTCCTCATATGTTGGATTTGGTAATTGTCCACCAATATATCCAACAGCAGTTGAAGTTACACCTTTAGTTTTACTAAGTAAATCTTCAACATGCCAAAAACATCCCGCACCAAATGTTGCTTTCAATTCAATAGAAATTACACAATACCAAATTAAAAGGATGTGATTAAATTAAAAAATCAATTAACATCAGTAAAAATTTCAACTACTTTTTTAGCCAAATTTTCAATGTTTGCACTAGGTTCAGCAGAGATTAACAATAGAATTTGTGTGATAGGAAAAGGGAAACTAACTAAAACTGCCTTATCACGTCGTGCTGCAAGATAATTGATAGGTCCTAAACTTTCATCATATTCTTTTCTGATGGATGCCTTTGAAACAAATTCCAAAAAAGATTGCAATCTAGTCTCATCACCTTCATGTGGAACTAAACCTTTCTTGAATCCACCTGCAACCAACTGACCATCTTTATCAACAATTCCAGCAAATCGAATTTCAGATTCACCTAATAGTTGAGTACACTTTTCATCATACAATTGGAATAGATTAGAGTCAGTCATCATATCAAGTTACTCAATATCAAGATAAAAACCTATTCAGAACTAAAGCAAATTTTATTAAGATTTATTTTCCAAAATACATTTCAAAAGAACATAATCAATAATTTTTTCTTGTGATGCTTTTTTCATTTTTAATAATGATTTGTAAAGAATTTTTTCCATGTATCCAGGATAATGTTCAAGAATGTTATTACTCAAAGTTTTTCTATTTTCAACATAATAATCTGCCAAAGGATCATAAACATTAGAACCAATCAATTTTTCATCAATGATTTTAAATCCATTAGAAGTAAGAAGATTTTTCAAGTAATCTAAACTGTAATGTTCTGACGACCAAGTAAATTTCAACAATCCTAATTTTCCAAGAGAAGCATCACTAACAGTGATTGGTACAGCAATTACAAGAAATCCAGACGGAATTAAAACTCTTTTAGATTCAACAATAAAGTCATCTAAAGGTTTGAAATGTTGTGCAGATTCTAAAGCTAATACACGATCTACAGAATTATTCATGAAAGGTAATTTAGTAGAGGTTGAATTTAAAAACTGAATATTTTTTTGATGTTTTGAAAAACATAATTGTTTAAAATTAATATTTACATCATAAAGTTTTAGATTTGGAAAAGCATTCCTCCAAAATTTAGATGGAGCAGATAACCCACTTCCAACATCAATAGCATTTTTAGCAGTAGATAATTCAGATAAATTACCAAAAATATGACATAGATTTTCTTGTGCAGAAATTGGATCTGAGTGTTGAGATGACCAATAACCAAAATTAAGCATAGTACCACCAGTGGCAATTTGCATTACAGGAGACAAAGTATTGTAAAGATTGATTACATCTTTTTCATTTTTACGAAAGGTCCAAAGAAATACATCAAACGGATTTATAGATATCAAAAATTATTTCATATTTATTTAAAATTCCTACTATTAATTTCTAAGTTAAATTTTAAAAATGGTCACGTTATTTTAATAATTAACGTATTTTACTAGGTAAAAAAAACATCAAATATTGAATGACAGTGACAATTATGGATCATCAAAAATAATTCTTGCCAAATGGAAAGACAGGTTTTTTGCATGGATAGTGGATTTTGTTATTATTTCAATTATATCAACATCAATATTCTTTCTATCTTTCCTTTACCTAAATCATAATTTTGAAGATTTTGTTACAAATGATGGAATGTATATTCCAACAAGTATCATGTTTTTTTCATATTGGATAATTTTAGAATATAAAACAGGTCAAACAATTGGAAAAAAAATGTTTAATCTAAAAATTACAAATAATTTTGGCGATAAACCAAGTCTGATAGGAGTAATTCTAAGTAGTTTTGGAAAATCATTCATACTCCCAATAGATATTATTTTGGGATGGATTTTAACAAATGAAAAACGTCAAAGAATATTTAACAAATTAGGGAATACATTAATCATAAAAATTAAAGAATCAGAAAATGATTCAGATTTTAAATATATTAAAGATTAATGAAATAATTTTCAAAGTAACAATGCATAGCTAACGCTATGTGTGATTTAAAATAAAATCAACATGCATAGCTAACGCTATGTGTGATTTAAAATA
>Ga0208765_1001708_pt1 | contig 12989 bp, 10 predicted proteins | sample ETNtaG_2_FD_185783 | JGI IMG/M metagenome (GOLD analysis project Ga0208765, IMG submission 185783) | Marine microbial and viral communities from oxygen minimum zone, Eastern Pacific Ocean - ETNP201406SV203 (SPAdes) (version 2) | ecosystem: Environmental > Aquatic > Marine > Oceanic ... | reverse complement strand
TCTTTACAAATCAGGTAAAATATTCTGCACACAGTGTGAATCAGAAGGCTTCCGTAAAATAACATATTTTGTAGATCGTCCGGATGTCATGTCTCTTTTCAGTACTAAAATCACCGCTAACAAGGCGAAATACCCGGTAATTCTCTCAAATGGTAACCCGATTGAATCAGGTGAAATGGATGATGGCAGGCACTGGATAAAATGGGAAGATCCACACCTTAAACCTTCTTACCTATTTGCTCTGGTTGCAGGGGATTTATTACATATTGAAGACAAGTTTAAAACTGCATCGGAACGTGATGTAACCCTGAGAATTTATGTTGAGCCTGAAAATATTGAATATTGTAAACACGCAATGCGTTCTCTAAAGGAATCGATGCGCTGGGATGAAGAAAGATTCGGACGTGAATACGATCTCGATTTGTTCATGATAGTTGCCGTTAATGATTTCAATTCGGGCGCAATGGAAAATAAAGGGCTCAATATTTTCAATTCAAAACTGATACTTGCTTCACAGGACACTGCTACAGACACAGATTTTTACTATATACAGGGCGTGGTTGGACATGAGTATTTTCACAACTGGTCAGGAAACCGTGTTACATGCCGAGACTGGTTCCAGCTTAGCCTCAAGGAAGGATTCACTGTTTTCCGCGATCAGGAGTTCTCTTCAGATCTAAATTCAAGAGCGGTGCAGCGTGTTGCAGATGTGGATCGCCTTCGAACCTATCAGTTCCCTGAGGACGCAGGCCCGATGAGTCACCCCGTGCGTCCAGATTCATACATGGAAATAAATAATTTTTATACTATGACCGTCTATGAAAAAGGGGCAGAAGTGGTCCGTATGATTTACACCCTGCTGGGGAAAGATTGTTTCCGCAGAGGCACTGATCTTTATTTCAGCCGTTTCGATGGTCAGGCGGTTACATGCGATGATTTCGTTGGTGCAATGGAAGAAGCAAACAGTAAAGATCTGGAACAGTTCAAGCGCTGGTACAGCCAGTCCGGTACTCCGGAACTGCGCATCAGCGGAAAACACGATCCAAAAGCAAAAAAATACACTCTCACTGTGCACCAGTCTTGTCCATCCACCCCGGGTCAAATAGGCTTTGGAAAAAGCATAGATTTTAATGCTCATGAAAAAGGATTGATTAAAAAACAACCGTTCCATATACCGCTTGCACTGGGCTTGCTTTCAGGTGATGGCCAGCCATTTCCATTGAAAGTAGAGGGAGATAAGAAAGATAATTTCAAGAATACACTTGTTCTTGAAATTCATAATGAAACGGATACATTTGTTTTTGAAGACATTCATGAACCACCTGTACCTTCTCTACTGCGTGGGTTTTCCGCACCCGTAAAATTGTATTTTGACTACAGCAACTCTGAACTGGCTCTTCTATTGGCTAATGACACAGATAAGTTCAACCGCTGGGAAGCAGGTCAGCAATTGATGATTCGAATAGTGCTGGAACAAGTGAATAGATTTCAAAAGAAAAAACCTCTAAAATTATCTGAGGATTTGCTTGAGGCGTTCCGGAATATTCTTAAACAGTCCTCGAAAAATGAACCAGCACTTTTAGCGCAAACACTCAGTTTTCCTCCTGAATCATATCTGGGTGAAATAATGGATGTGATAGATGTTGTTGCAATTCATGAAGTCAGGAAATTCCTGCGTAAGCAACTGGCAAAAAATCTTCAGCATCAATTTGAAAAGATTTATAGTGAAAATAAGGAAAAAGGCTCCTACAGTATTGATCCTGATTCAATGGGAAAGCGCAGTTTGAAAAATGTCTGTCTTGGCTATCTTTCAGAATTAAATACTCCGGAAGTGATTCAATTGTGTTCAAAACAATTTAAAAAGCATGGAAACATGACAGATGTCGTGGGGGCGCTTGGAGTATTGACTCATATTGATTGTCCGGAAAGGGAATCCGCTTTTAATGAATTTGAAATGAAGTGGAATCATAACACTGTGGTAATGGACAAATGGTTTACCCTTCAGGCAATATCAAACCTGCCTGAAACTCTGCAAAAAGTCCGTGAACTGACAGGTCATCCAGCGTATGACGCGAAGAATCCAAATAAAATTCGAGCCTTAATCAGTGCATTTTCAAGATTTAATCAACTGTGTTTTCACAGAGCAGACGGTTCCGGATATGAATTTCTCGCAGAGCAGGTTCTTAAGCTGGACCCTTTAAACCCTCAAACGGCTGCGCGACTTGTGAGTGTTTTCAATAATTGGAAAAAATTTGAAGAAAATAATAAGACTAAAATGAAAGATAGACTGAAACGAATTGTTAAAACACCTAAACTCTCAGGAGATGTTTTTGAAATAGTATCTAAAGCTCTGGGAGAAAATGCATGATTCTTTAATTTTTTTGACAAGCTATGGACCCAAAATTTTATAAATTCGATACACTAAGCCTTCACGGTGGACATCGTCCGGACGCTGCAACAGGCTCGAGAGCTGTACCGATTTATCAGACAACCTCGTATGTATTTCAGGACAGCGACCATGCTGCGGCTTTGTTTAATCTGGAACAGGGTGGACACATATACAGTCGAATCTCCAATCCTACCGTGGCAGTGCTGGAGGAGCGCATAGCAGCATTGGAGGACGGAACCGGAGCAGTTGCTACAGCTTCAGGACAAAGCGCTCTATTCTCAACAATTCTGACACTGATGGGACAGGGCAATCACATCGTCTCTTCCGCTTCACTTTACGGCGGGAGTGTAAACCTGTTCAAGCATACTTTGCCCCGCTTCGGCATTGAAACAACTTTTGTAAATCCTCGCAAACCGGAGGAATTTCGCCAAGCCATACGTCCTGAAACACGTTTATGTTTTGGTGAGATTATCGGCAATCCCGGACTGGAAATTTTAGACGTTCCTTCAGTTGCTGAAATCGCTCATGCTGCTGGAATCCCGCTGATGATAGACGCCACGTTCAATACTCCATATCTTTGCAAACCTTTGGAGCTGGGTGCTGACCTTGTTTCACATTCAGTTACTAAATGGATGGGAGGTCATGGCGTGGCGCTGGGTGGAATTGTAGTGGAAGGCGGACGCTTTGACTGGGAAAAGGATGGAAAGTTTCCCACACTCACAGAGCCTTATGATGGATATCATGGCATTAATTTTTTCGAAGAATTTGGACCGCAGGCTTTTTCCATGCGCATGCGATCAGAAGCAATGCGTGATTTTGGTCCGGCCATGAGTCCGCAAAACGCGTTTTACCTGATACAAGGATTGGAAACCCTACCTGTCAGGATGGAAAAACATATCAAAAACACCAAGCTGTTGCTTGATTTTTTGCAGAACAGTGAAGATGTTTCATGGGTAACACATCCGAGTTTGCCAGACCATCCCGATTATGAACTCGCATCAAGACTGCTCCCAAAAGGTGCCGGATCAATTATAGTCTTTGGCGTTAAGTCGGGAAGTTCCGATGGCGGAGGTCGAGATGCTGGTGCCGCATTTATTAACTCTGTTAAGCTGGCCTCACATCTAGCCAATGTTGGTGACGCAAAAACTCTGGTGATTCATCCCGCAAGCACAACTCACGCACAAATGGACGCAGAAACCATGAAGCAGGCAGGGCTGACCGAAGACATGATCCGCCTGTCCGTCGGTCTGGAAGATCCAAATGATTTAATAAATGATTTTAAACAAGCCTTGCGTAAAGCTTCAAAAGCAGTTCAGAAAAAATAATTCTGCTGGTAAAGCCCCTTTCTAGAATTTCAACAGCCTCCTGGAAAATAAACAATGAGACTAAACGTTAACAGTGCAGCTAAAGATAAAAAAGAAGTTATTTTCGCTACAACCGGTGGAAAAGAGTTTAATCCTGAACTTCCTGCAATAATATTTCTTCATTGTGCAGGAGCAGATCACTCAATCTGGTATTTGCAAACCAGATATTTTGCTTACCATGGTTATTCAATTCTGGCTGTTGATTTTCCAGGACACGGACGTTCCGAGGGGGAATTTATTAAAAGCATTGAAGAAATGGCAGACTGGATTCCGGAGCTTCTCAGTGCCGCAGGTCTTGAAAAAGCCTCACTTGTGGGACATTCTAGCGGAGCCCTTGTTGCTTTAGAGTGTGCCGCTCGTTATTCAGAAATTGTAAGTTCCTTATGCCTGATCGGATCTGCAGCAAAAATGCCTGTACATCCGTTACTGCTGGATGCATCTCTGAAAGGAGACCAGCTTGCTTATGATCTGGTTACCTCTTGGGAGCACGGACCAACTGGGCATTTTGGAAACCCGCCGGTTCCAGGAATGTCTCTTTTGGGAGGAGCCCAGTCTTTACTTAATTCTGCTCCAAACGGAGCTTTAGGTGTTGATCTAGCTGCATGCAACAACTATCACAACGGAATGAATGCAGCATCAAAAATAAGCTGCCCTGTTTTGTGCCTTTCTGGAAGTCAGGATAAAATGTCTCCTTCTTTTGAAGGCATGAAGCTGGCAGAAGCTATTCCGGATGCAAAATTTCATATTATTGAGGATTGTGGACATATGGTTATGCTTGAAAAAGCAGATGAATGTTTGAGAATGCTCAAAGAGCACTTTCAAAGTACGTTTACGTTAAATTAATTGTTCCAGCATACGAAATTTTAAGTAAAAAACACTCAAACCCGTTCCATCAGCAGGGCAATCCCCTGTCCCACTCCGATGCACATTGTACAAAGTGCGTAACGATCCTTTTTCGACTGCAATTCCCTCATAGCTGTTAAAGCCAGACGTGCTCCGCTCATTCCAAGAGGATGGCCCAGTGCGATTGCACCCCCATTAGGATTTATGCGTTCATCATCATCTTCCAGATTCAAAGCCCGAGTTACTGCCAAAGCCTGAGCTGCAAAGGCTTCATTAAGTTCGATGATACCAATTTTATCCAGTGAAATTCCAGTTGATTTTAGTAATTTCTTAGTTGCCGGAACAGGTCCATATCCCATTATGCGAGGTTCCACCCCGGCAGTTACCATTCCAACAATCCTGGCCAGAGGGTTAAGATTCTGTTCCCGGGATTTTTTTTCAGTAGAAACTATCAGCGCCGCTGCTCCATCATTAACTCCGGACGAATTTCCCGCAGTTATGCTGCCATCTTCCCGGAATGGTGTGGGCAATTTAAGCAGCTTTTCCAGTTTTGTATCCGGACGCGGATGCTCGTCCTGATCGACAACAAGTATCTCGCCCTTGTTTTTGGGTACATTAACCGGCACAATTTCCTCTGCAAGACGCCCATTTCCCATGGCCTTTGCGGTTTTTTGCTGGGATCGCAGGGCAAACTCGTCCTGGTCCTTTCGTAATATCCCGAATTCTGCTGCCAAATTTTCTGCAGTTTCAGGCATTGAGTCAACCCCGTAATGTTCTTTCATCATTTCGTTAACAAAACGCCAGCCGATCGTTGTATCAAAAATTTCTGCTGAGCGTGAAAAGGCTGCTGTGGATTTTCCCATCACAAAAGGTGCTCGACTCATGCTTTCTACACCGCCAGCAATCACCAGCTGCTGCTCTCCTGATTTAACTGCTCTGGCAGCAATCCCAATTGCATCAAGTCCGGAGCCGCAGAGCCGGTTTACAGTAGCTCCCGGAACTGTATGCGGTAATCCTGAAAGCAAGCTTGCCATACGAGCAACGTTCCGGTTATCTTCACCTGCCTGATTTGCGCATCCTAAAATCACGTCATCCACAGTTTTCCAGTCCACTCTGGGATTTCGTTCCATCAAAGTTTTGATCGGTATTGACGCAAGATCATCTGTACGTATATCGGATAAGACTCCCCCGTATCGTCCAACCGGGGTACGGATTCCATCACATAAATATGCTTCTTCCATGTTAAGTTTTTCGCCTGTTAAAAAAAGTTTACTGGAACTTATATACTATTTTGATTACCACCACGCCAAAGGATCATGCAGCACTTGCAGAGTGAATTTCTAATTTTACTACTGCGGCACTAATTCAGAAAACTCTATGCTTACCTGGTATTAGCAATCCCTAGGAATCCAATACAGCTTTCATCCAATTTGTTCCTTTTGCTGAAGCCATGAGGAAACACGGTAACGTTCTCCATATTCAGAAAAAAGATTTTCCAAGGTTTCCACCACACCATTATACCCCCACAACTCACCCCACTCCAACGATCCAAGCGGATAATTGACCCCTTTTTTCATGGCCATATTAATGTCTGCTGTATCAGCAACTTCTTCCTCCACCAGCATAGATGCTTCATTAACCAGCATTGCAACAGTACGGGTGAGCACCATTCCGGGAATGTCTTTAATTAAAGAAACCTGTTTGTCGAAAGACTGAAAAAGACCTGCTGCTTTATTCAATACGTTTTCCGGGCAATTTGAATCCGCCGCCAGTGCTACTCGAGGTGAATGATTATAATCTAGACATAAATCCAGTGATATTACTGAATCTCCATTTTCCAGAGAACGCTCCTCAGAACTTTTTCCGTTTGAGAGCACCACAATCCCACCTTCGGGCAATCTTATTTTTCCAGAACCGAGTGTTGACTTAATGCTTGCAGTTCCTGTTTTAAGTAGTCTTACAAGTGACTCAGGCAGTTGTTCCGTACCTTCAATGATAATAGAATCTGGTGGTTGACATTCTGGCAGGTTTTCCGTGTCAGGAGTCTCTGTACCTGTAGAATAATCATAAAAGCCCTGTCCGGATTTTCTTCCAAGCTTCCCTGAATCAACCAGATTTTGCTGGATCCTCGATGGTTCAAATCGGGGATGCCGATCAAAGCTTTCCCATACCTGAGTGGTAACTTCAAAATTCACATCAAGGCCGATTAAATCCATCAACTCAAAGGGCCCCATTCTGAACCCCCCGCAGTCCCTGAAAATCGCATCACATGTAGCTGCATCAGTTGCCCCATCCGTTAGTATTCTCAGAGCTTCCCCGTAAAACGGACGTGCCGCTCGATTTACAATAAACCCGGGGCTGTTCCGGACATGCACCGGAGTTTTTCCCCATTTTTTTACAAGCTGGGATACAAATTCAGTAATCATGGGATCTGTTTCAGCCGTGTGTATTATTTCTACAAGCGCCATTACGGGAACGGGATTAAAAAAATGCATGCCGACAAATCGTTCTGGGCGTTTCAGGTTAGTGACAATTTTGTTCAAATCTAAGGAGGAAGTGTTTGTCGACAGAATTGACTCCGCTTCCAGAACAGATTCCAGCCCGCAGAATAATTCCTGCTTAATTTCTAAATCTTCGATGACTGCCTCTACAATCAGGTGGGCCTTAAATAGTTCGTCCAATGCATGCACAGGTTTGATATTTTTAAGTACCTGCACTTTGCTATTTTCAGTTATTTTCCCCTTCTGAAAAGAGACTTCAAGACGCTGTCCAATAAATTCAATCGCAGCCTGTGTATGTTTTTCGGCAACATCATAGAGCATCACAGGATGCCCAGCTGAAGCGGCAACCTGAGCAATCCCCCTCCCCATTGTTCCTGCACCCATCACGGCAACAGTGTAATCCTCTGCCTTAATTTCCATTTGAATTCTTTATTCCCATGAAAAGAAATACCTGTTCAATCATTTTCAACGATGTTTAAACTACGTTTCACTCTAGCCGATCAATTAATCTCATGCAAATTGAAAACTATACTCGTACTTAAAGAAAAAGCACTTGTAAAACTGATAAGATTGAACTAAATTGCCCGGTATAAATTTTTTAAAATTCAACTTTATTATAAACATAAAAATTAATAGTTAGATGAAACCTCAAATACGCAGAATTGTGATTCAGATTGAAGAAATTCATAATGAAATAGGAAAAACGGTTGATCCGCCTGCAAGGAAAGCCACAGTAGCCGCGATAATAAAAAATCCGTATGCGGGAAAATATGTTGAGAACCTGGAACCTCTTTATGATCTGGGTGCAGAAATTGGAGGACTGCTGGCCCAAAAAGCTGTGGTCGCAATGGATGTTGAACCTGCTGCAATCGTCAGCTACGGGAAAGGAGCAATTGTTGGCCTAGATGGAGAAATTGAACATGCTGCGGCAATCCTGCACCCAAGATTTGGGAAACCGGTACGTGAAGCAGTTGAAAAGGGGGATGATATAATCCCTTCCACCAAAAAAACCGGAGGCCCAGGATCTGTATTGGTAATGCCTTTAACAAACAAAAACAGCATTTGGAGTTTTGATCATATGGATGCCACAGAAATTAGCCTTCCCGACGCACCTCGAGAAGATGAAATTGTTGTTGCAGTTGCAGTTGCAGACAGCGGGCGCCCCCTTGCCAGGACAGTGAAATAACTATATTACTCCATCTTCAGCAGCAAGCGTCTGCATTCACTATCAGCACTAAAATAAACAACTGATTATACATAAGGAATAACATGTTTAAAGTAATGATTCTGCTTACACGCAAAGAAGATCTTTCACGCAGTGACTTCAAAAATTGGTGGCTAAACGAACATTCAAAGCTGGCCTCTAAACTGCCTGGATTGAAAAAAGCATGTTTCAACCTGGTAAAAAACGAAGATTCTCAGATTGACGGTGTGTCTGAGCTCTGGTTCGATTCTGAAGACGATTTTACCTCTTCATATGAGTCAGAAATCGGCAAATCTGTGGTTGCCGATTCAATGGCCCATGTGAGCGGCAGAACCAGATTGATTGTGGAGGAAAATATTTTGTAAGACTGAGGAATATTTCAAATCTTGATCTCTTTAAAATCTATTTACACTGTACCTCGGGATACATAATTCAATATAAAACAGCAGGAATAACTAATATTTAAAGGTTTAAAAATGAGAAAACGTATCTTATTAACAGCAGTATCAATGTTGCTGTTGATTTTTTTTTACGGGACATCATCGTTTGCTGATTCGCACGGAATAATCAAGTATCGACAAAACGTAATGAAATCGACTGCTGGTCACATGGGAGCAATTGTGGATATCTTGAAGAACCGCCTGCCTTTAGAAGCTCACATTGTAGATCATGCACGCTCGATGCTACAAATCAGCAGGATGATTCTGTCAATGTTTCCAGAAGGTTCTGGCAAAGGACGAACAAGGTCTAAGCAGGCAATTTGGGAAAACTGGTCTGAATTTGAATCCGCAGCAAATGACTTTGAACGAGAAAGTGCAAAACTGTCTAAAGTAGCTGAAAGCGGAGATATGGAAGCACTTGCTAAACAAGTCAGGGCCACGGGTAAAACTTGTAGTGGATGCCACAGAAATTTCCGGAAAAGAAATTAAATTAATTTATTCCCCAGTTTTACGATAATAATTTTACCATTCCTATTATATCTTTTGGCCAGTTTACCTAGTTGGTATTCTGACATAAAATTTTTTCTGTTTAATAATCATATTTGGAGAAAACAGTGAAGTGTCAACAACAATCCTCTCAGGGAAAAACAGTCTAATTTCTGAATTTCAAAGATTTCTATTCTGGTTTTGTTTTTGCCTGCTCAGTGCAAATAATGCTGGAGGTCAGAGCCTAATTGAGAAGGGTAAATATATTTTTCATGCTTCCGGAGGATGCAGCTGCCATACTGATACAAAAAACGACGGTGAGTTCCTTGCCGGAGGCAGGCCAATCAAAACACCCTTCGGCACATTTTATGCCTCAAATATCACACCTGACCCCACAACTGGAATAGGGAAATGGAGCGATGAAGATTTCATTCGTGCCATGACGAAGGGATTAAGCCCGGAAGGGAATCATTATTTCCCTGTTTTCCCTTACACCTCCTTCCACAACATTACTCGGGAAGATTTACTCGCCCTCAAAGCCTATCTTTTTTCTATTCCTGCAGTCAGTCAAAATAATCTGCCCCATGACTTGCTTCTGCCTTTCGGCAGGCAGGCCGTGCTGATGTTTTGGAAAAATGTGGTCTGGTCCCCTCAGCCTTTTATTTCAAATTCGGAAAAAACTGAGAGCTGGAATCGCGGAGCTTATCTTGCTAAGGCGCTGGCACATTGCGGAGAATGTCACACGCCTCGGAATCTGCTTGGAGGGCTAAAATCGTATATGCAATTTGCGGGTTCAAAAGATGGACCGGAAGGTGAACTTGCGCCTAATATCACTCCCCACAAAAAAACTGGAATTGGTGACTGGACTAGGGTTGATATCAGCTATTTCTTAGAAACGGGAATGAAACCGGACGGAGATGGTACCCAGGGACTAATGTCAGAGGTTATTGAACATGGTTACTATTATCTTGAACTGGAAGATTTGGACGCACTGGCAGAATATCTGATTTCCCTTTTGCCAATAGAGAACGATCTGCAGCAGGATTAATTAAGTAATATACTGGGAAAAGCACCGAAATTAAGTTGTTACTTAATTACATTCTATTTTGAAACAATCCTTCATTAAGGGAATTATTCCAGAACAGCATCAAGAGAATTAATTTCCAAAACAGGAGTTCCAGGGAGCCGTTCCGTTGCTTGCGCGAATCTGTTGACCCACACTGTCTGAAAACCAAAAGTTGCTGCTCCGGAAACATCCCATGCATTGGAAGAAAAGAAAAGAATTTCTTCCGGATTGCATCCAAGCTGATCAGTGGCCAGTTGATAAACTTTTGGTGAGGGTTTGAAAACTTTGATGGTGTCAACTGAAATGATCGAATCCAAAACCTTTCCAAGGTTACTTTTGCTGACACCTGCTTCCAGCATTTCCGGAGAACCATTGGAAAGAATGGCAGTGCCTAATCCCATTTGCTTTATATTGCTCAGTGTATCCGGAACTTCAGGATAGCAGGCTAATTCGTGGTAAGCCCTCAGCAGGTCTTTCCGTAAACTATTGTCATCAATCCCTTTAGAATCCAAGGCATAATCAAGGGCGTCCTGAGTAACTATCCAGAAATCCACGTAGCACTGCATCAAACTTCTCAGCCAGGTGTATTCCAGCTGTTTGGTACGCCAGATTGTTGATACCGCTTCTGCCTGCTCACCTAGTCTCACTTGATATCGAGAAGCCGCGGAATGAACATCAAAAAGCGTTCCGTAAGCGTCAAATACTGCATGCCGGACGGATTTAAAATTAACAGAAGTCATTTAAGTTTTTAAAAAATATCTGGCTTTAATTCAGAAATGAACTTAGGTGAGCTCGCAATAAAGGAATGCCTTTCCATTTAGTACCACAATTGAAAATTTTTATCCAGTGGCACAAACGGATCGATGATGGAAAACCAGTTTCGATGTCCTATTTTAAACTTTTCGCCAAGAAAGCAGGGTAATAGAACAATAAGCTTAATGCAAAGCCAGAATGCATCCAACTTCCGGCTTCCAGAATTTATGCTTCCTTGTGTTCAGATTGCATTTCTTGTTGTAGAATCCCCCCAATATCCCCCAGTCCATTGCTGGATGGATTCGCTGCATGAGGATCTATGTTGTCCATATTTTCCTCACCCATATCACGCTTGAGTAATATTTCCTGGCATGGGTCTTCAACTTTAGTAATTTTACCGCCACGTGCAAGGAATTGCTCCATTGCAGATTGAACTTCTTCATGGCTAACATAGGATTTCGCTATTTTTGTATTACTATCCATAGTATCTCCTTGATTAACAACCACACAAATGCAAAATGCGGAGTTTTTTCTGTAAAATCCATTTATAGAAAAATATTTTACTGCCCGAATTAAAAAAATCAACTAGGCAGTTTTTTTGCCGCTAAACCAAACAGCGAAAAGTAATGCAAAGATCATGAATTTTTTACTTATTTGCCTTTAAAATAACTAATTTTTATATACTTCTTATGTCATGACAATTCCAGCAAAATAAACAAGAATTAATGATGTGTATTAAAATTTTTGAAGGAGTTTATCTTTACTAAAATCAGATTGGATTTTTTCCCTTTAATAACAGTAAGAAATCAATGCTTTGGCAAATGTGAATTTTCTGGGTAGTAATGAAAAATTGGCTGCTAAAAGGAGGATTATTTTTTATCTTATTCAACTTTTTTATTCTTGAATTTACAAAGTTCGGCACGTCATTAACTATATTTACTTTGAAATACAAATATCTTTCTGGAACATTTTTCCCTTTTCAGAACTTTTCAACAAAATATTCCTCCCATCGATCAGCTGCATCTTCAGCAAATAATATTTTACATGCTTCCCTGAGACCATCTGAATTTTTTAAGTCTTCATGTTTCACCACCAAAGCCAGCTTGGAACGTCGTCTTAAAAAATCTTCCAGAGTAACAATCATTTCCCGGTCTGCAGCTTCGGTCAATTCACATTTAATGTAGTCTGTCCCCTCTATTAAAGGTTCTGCCATTTTTGGTTCCTTTTGAATACTTTCCAAAAGTCCGAAAGCCTTTTTCCCATAACGGCGCCAAAGACGTGAGGAAAGTATTTCCGAAGAATCAGAAGAAGTTAATTCGTCCAGTTTCATGGATTTTACCAGATCAAGATACTCTTTACGAATTGCTTTATCGGGCTCTCCATACCACTTGCGTTCCTTCTGGGGCAGAGTTAAGCCCAATCTTTCAACTTTCTCACATACCTCTTCACCTATGTTGATGCAGTCGGTTAGTTTCCCCCCAAATATGCTTATGTAAGATTTTTGTTGATTTATGTCAATTTCGTGTTTTCGTGAAAGCTTTGTCCAGTCTTCATAGGGATAATTATCTTTATCATTACTCAAAACTAGCGGCCGAACTCCGCAGCGTTCAGAAATTATATCTTCATCAGTAATAGGCTTTGGAAGATTCAGACGCTTGTTAATATTATCCAGAACAAATTGACGATCCTGTTCAGTAACCTTTGTATCTGGAGTGGATACAGGTGTATCTGTAGTTCCTATCATTGTCCTGCCGCCCATTGGAATTGCGAAAAACATACGACCGTCATCAGCAAAAAAAGTAAGCACCCTTTCATTTTCAGTGATCCTTGGAACAATAAGATGTATCCCCTTGGAAAAAACATGATGGTGGTCAGTTGTTTGATCAGATAGTTGATTTTGCTGGTCCACATATGGGCCACAGGCATTAATGATAACCTTGCTG
>Ga0208765_1001692_pt1 | contig 13087 bp, 16 predicted proteins | sample ETNtaG_2_FD_185783 | JGI IMG/M metagenome (GOLD analysis project Ga0208765, IMG submission 185783) | Marine microbial and viral communities from oxygen minimum zone, Eastern Pacific Ocean - ETNP201406SV203 (SPAdes) (version 2) | ecosystem: Environmental > Aquatic > Marine > Oceanic ... | reverse complement strand
GTTCTTACCGATAAGCGGGTGATTGAAATCCATCAAAACCTTTTGACCCTCAACCCGAACCACACGACCCGCTGACACATCGCCATGAGGAAGGTCAAATTCAAACAAGGCGCCAACAACCGGCTCGACTCCAGATGGAAACTCACTGAGTGGAAAAATGATCGTGTTGTCATCGTCTGCTACCCCGAAGACCTGTTCTTCGGCATCGATATCAATATGATAAGCCTCACCCAAGTGTCGGCCAGCGAAAGTTTCTTCCAGCTTCGCAGGTAGAGCACTCTCTCCCAGACACACACTTTCGGGATTTGCTCCCGAGGACTCGATGACACGGCCATCGGCAAGCAGCACCCGATAGTGAAACAACACGGTTTCATTCCCTGTGACAACCCTGTTCAACTCGCACAAATCAACGCGTCCCTGGTGTCCTGCGGAGTGACCCGAATATGTCCAATAGAACAATCAATGCACCCATAGTTATTCCCACATCCGCCACATTGAAAGCCGGCCAATGCCAAGCTTGCCAATACAGATCGACGAAATCGATGACATACCCGTGACTGACACGGTCTATGATGTTTCCCACGGCGCCTCCCAGAATGAGCATAAGACCGAATCTTAAAAACCCGTTGGCTGGACCCGGTCGAAGAAGAGTTGTCATTATCAGAGTACTGATGACGATCCCCACCGTGACAAAAAACCATCGCTGCCAACCACCCGAATCAGCCAGAAACCCGAATGCCGCGCCCTGGTTCAATACCAGTACCAGATTAAACCCAGGTACAACAGTGTATACCTCGCCTAGGTCAAGTCTATCCACCGCCAACTGTTTTGTCAGTCGATCGAGTGCCACCACGACCCCCGCACCGATCAGATACAACAATCCACCGAGATCACATTTCAGACGCATCACAAGATCTCATAGAGGATACATCTGTCTCAAAAACTCGCGTGCCTGCTCAATATCCCGACCGATCTGTACTTTTAATCCATCGAAAGACTCGAAATGTTTTTCTGGCCGTATCTTGTGCCTGAACTCAACTGTCAGTCGCTGACCGTAAAGTGTCTCATTGTGATTCAGAAGGTGCACTTCGACCAGAAATCGCTTACCCCCAACTGTCGGTCTAAATCCCACATTGACGACACCATGAAGCCTTTCACCACCACATCTGCGTACAGTTGCCGCATAGACGCCCCCGACTGGTAAATTGCTGTGTCGAAGCATCAAATTTGCGGTTGGAAACCCCCATGTCCGGCCTCGCTTATCGCCATGGGCGACTCGAGCAGTGATAGTAAATGGCCGACCCAGTAAGCGCTCTGCCAGGGGAAAGTCGGCATCTTGGATAATCTGGCGAATTCGTGAACTACTGACCCGGTGATCGTCAACAACAAAAGTATCGACTGAACTGACTGCGAAATCAGCTTGATAACCTATTTCTTGCAGCAGGCTGAAATCTCCTTTCCGATCACGACCGAACCTGAAATCATCACCGACAATCAGGGCTCGTACACCCAATCCGTTGATTAGATATATCTCCACAAATTCCTGGGCCGACATTCCTGCCAACAGCGCATTAAATCGGAGACACACCACCTTATCGACCCCGGCTTTATCCAATTGTTCGAGTTTTTCCCGAAAAGTCGACAATCTCGGGGGTGCTGTTGTGGGATTGAAGAATTCGTGGGGATGCGGGTCAAAAGTCAACACTGTTGCCGGAACATCGGCACGCTGCGCCTTTCTTTTCAGCATTTCTATCAACTTCAGATGTCCCAGGTGAACACCATCAAAATTACCAATCGACACGACACTGGGTTTTGCGCTGCTGGGGATATTCTGGCGCCCCCTGATCAGTTCCATAGCTATTTACTTTCCGGCATGTCAGCAAAAATCGTTCAAGCGTGCCATTTACGCCCAAACTGGCGCTGTCTCTTCAATCAGTGATTTTACGGGCTTTCGATCATCAAACTCGCAGTCGTAATCCCGAAAGTATCCGATTTTCAATTCCGGAAACCGCCAACAGAGATAGCCTTCACCGGTATCGAAATCGACCCGCCACAGACCGTTGGGTATAGCACCGAGTCTGGCGATACTGATGATCCACTTGCGTACAAGTTTCTCGTACTCATCAGCGATTGCAATTCGTCGAGGGTCACACAGGAGCATCAATTCGAGCCGTTGATCAAGCATGGACAACCGTTCATATGCGTTCTCAGTGATCTTTCTGACAACAGGCAACAACTCCGAAGCCTCCGCAAGGACATACAGCTTGGAGTCGGCAGGACTGCCAATTTGTACGATAACTGCTGATCCTGATTGCTCAACACTCTTCACAGGTTGCTATCTAAGTCTGACGTTGAAATAGGCGGTGTGGTTTTAGACCGACCACATATAAGCAAACGAAATATACTACTGTTCCTGCCGGCACCCACATTACCAGCTGCCACAATCGACCGCCGACCGATTCATCAACCCAAAACTGTGGTTCCGGCACACCGAACCGCAGTACGACACCCATCACGATAGCCGCGGCCGCTGTTTTAACTGCAAAAATACCCATGTCCGGCCCCGACGAATATCCCAAATCACGAACTAAATAGCGATAAAGCAGCCCGGCATTAACAATGCCCGATATTGACACCGCTGCTGCCAGGCCCACATGATCGAACGACAGCACCATCGTCAGTATGACTGCGCACAGCGCGTTGACGACCATCGCAATAACACCTGCTCGGACCGGTGTTTTAGTATCTTTTCTGGCATAAAACGCAGGTGCCAGGACCTTCACCAGAACAAAACCGATCAATCCCGGCGAGAAAGCGACCAGGCTTTGGGCTGCCATGCGCGCATCCTCGACAGAAAATTTACCGTACTGAAATAACGTCACCATAAGCGGATATGCAAGAGCGACCAGTGCGACCGCAGCGGGAAACACCACCAGTAACACCAAACGCAGTGCCCACTCGATGGTTTGAAAATATTCTTCTTCAGCACGTTCGGAAATCTGTGTGGCAAGTTTTGGCAAAATGACTGTTGCCAAGGCGATGCCGAAAACACCGACCGGAAACTCCATCAATCGATCGGAGTAATACAGCCAGGAAACACTTCCTGTTACCAGAAATGATGCCAGCACTGTATTAATAAGTAAGTTGATCTGGGCAACTGACACGCCAAACAGCGCTGGCAGCATTAACGTGAAGACCCGTCCGACACCTTCGGCCGCCACTGCCTGGGTGCCCTTTCCAGTCATCAGTTTTGGAGAAGGTAGGCGCTTCTCGAAGGCCAAGAAAGGCAACTGGAATCCAACCTGGACCACCCCGGCTACGAGCACACCAATACCAAGGGTAAGCGCTTTATTGGTAGCAAACGGAACTGCCCAAATGACAGCACCGATCAAACACAGGTTCAAGAAAACCGGCGTGACTGCCGGGACTGCAAATCGACCACGCGTATTGAGAATTCCACCCGCCATAGCAACCAGCGAGACAAAGAAAAGATACGGAAAAGTAAACCGCAGTGCGTCCACAGTCGCTTCGTACTTATCGGCATGCTCAACAAAACCAGGAGCGATTATCCTTACCAACCATGGCGCACCCAGAACACCCAACAGAGTAAAAAGCAGCAGGATCAGTGCCAGTCGACCCAACATCAGGTCCAAAAACACTCTCACCTGGGGTACTGGATACCGAGATTCGTATTCTGCATAGACCGGTACAAAACCCGCCGAAAAAGCACCCTCGGCAAAAATCCGCCGAAAAAAATTGGGGATTCTGAACGCAACAAAGAAAGCATCCGCGACCAGTCCACTGCCCAGGAATTGCGCAAACGCAATATCACGGATAAGTCCAGTGATCCGCGACAACAACGTCATCAGACTGACTGTCATGGTCGATCTGAACATCTTATGCAAAACCATAGTCCTAACAGTCCATTAGCATCTACAAAAAGGTCGAGTGGCAAACCTCATTTTGGGCACAACGTTCGAACTTTCGATTGACAAACAGGTATCGGATGAAGATACTTGCGCCTCATTTTTGCAGTAATATCTACAAGAGAACACGGTTTGGCAAATACACTCCAGGCTAGAAAACGGGCGCGTCAAGCGACAGTGCATCGCGCTCGCAACATGTCGCAACGCTCATCGATGCGTACCAGCATCAAAATATTCCTCAAATCGCTCGAAAACGAGGATAAAGAAGCGGCCACAAATTCGTATCGGGAAGCCGTGTCAAAAATTGATCAATCAGCCCGCAAAGGCCTCGAACACCGAAACAAGGCTGCCCGATTGAAAAGCCGCCTGAATGCCCGCCTAAAAGCTCACGCAAGCTAATCACGCTCTGTCTTATTTCTGGACACTTATCGTCACTGAATCACGATATTGTCACGGTGTATCAATTCGGGTTCGTCAACATACCCCAGAATCTGTTCGATCTTAGCGCTGGGCTGTCCAATAATCTGGCTGGCCTCAACTGAACTGTAATTAACCAGTCCACGCGCGATAACCACGCCTGTGGTGTCATCGACACAATCGACCAGTTCCCCTCTCTCGAAGACGCCTTCAACGGCAAGGACACCCACAGGCAATAAGCTACGCCCTGACTGAGTCAGCACCTTAACAGCACCAGAATCTAGCAACAATCGACCACTCGCCCGCAGTCGACCGGCAAGCCATTGTTTTCGAGCTGTCAGACGCTCAGATCCCGCCTTCAGCAACGTACCTTTAACACGACCGTCGAGCACCTCAGTCAAGCGTCCAGCATGGCGACCTGACAATATGATGGTCGATGCGCCCGACCGGGCTGCTTTCCCGGCTGCCTGCAGTTTTGTCAACATACCGCCGCGACCCAATTTACTGCCCGGGCCGGCGTACTGTTCCAACAGCGGATCACCCGCCACGCCTTCTCGTATTAACTGGGCATCCTCTGCTGAGCTGGGATCCCGGTCATACAGACCTTCCTGATCGGTTAAGATCAGCAAATACTCCGCTTCAATCAGGTTGGCCACCAGAGCGGCCAGTGTGTCGTTGTCACCGAACCTAATCTCCTGTGTGACCACGCTGTCGTTTTCATTCACAACGGGCACCGTGCCAAGCTGAAGTAGTGTCCGTAATGCACTTCGTGCATTCAGGTATCGGCTACGATCTGTGAGATCGGCATCAGTCAGCAAAACCTGGGCTGCTTGTACACCGTACTCGCTAAATGCTCTCTGGTAGGTCTCAACCAACCCCATCTGACCAACCGCGGCAGCCGCCTGTAGTTTATATAACTCTCTAGGTCGTTCCTGCCATCCGAGACGCTGCATCCCCTCAACAATAGACCCCGAAGACACCAGGACAACGTCCACGCCTCGCCCACGCAACTCAACCACCTCTCCAACCAGCCGCGTAATCATCCGTCGATCCAGACCTGACGTCAGATCGGTCAACAACGCACTGCCAATCTTTACCACCCAACGCCTATCCGTTACTTTCATTGTTACACCGATCGATCCAGTTGTACGAGCCAACGTTGGATCTCAAGCATTACCTCGCGACACCCTTTGCCCGTAAAGCCAGAAACAGTAAAGCTGGGTGATGTCCAGCTCAGCGATTCAACCAGAGCTTGGAGAATTTGGTCAGCTTCTTCATCTGGCATTAGGTCTACCTTATTCAATACGAGCCAGCGTGGTCTACCCGCAAGCTCGGAGTCAAATTCGGCCAGCTCGTGTTCAACCGTTTGAATATCCGCCACCGGGTCGTTTGATGTCTCAGGCCCAATATCTACCATATGCAGAAGAAGCCGAGTCCGCTTCAGGTGATTGAGAAACCGGACCCCTAAGCCGACTCCTGTTGCAGCGCCTTTGATAAGCCCGGGTATATCTGCGATCACGAAACTGTTGTCCGTATCGACATCAACAACACCGAGTTCGGGATGTAATGTCGTAAATGGATAGTCGGCGACTTTGGGCCTTGCTTGTGAAACAGCACGCAAAAATGTCGACTTACCCGCATTAGGAAGCCCCAGTAAACCCACATCCGCCAATACCTGTAATTCGAGCCGAAGCGTGCGTGCATCACCCGGCGTCCCTGGCACAGTCCGCCTTGGCGCTCGGTTGGTGCTGGACTTAAAGCGCATGTTGCCAACTCCGCCACGGCCGCCCTGCGCCACGACAAATGCTGTGTCTGATCGATTCAAATCCGTGATTCTTTCCATGGTATCCGCATCAAATACCAACGTTCCCGCTGGTACGCGAATGCGACAGTCGTCACCCCCAGCACCTGTCCTGTTTCGACCGGCTCCCCCCCCGCCGTTGACAGCTGAAAACTTTCGCTTGTACCGGAACTGCGCCAGCGAATTGATACCACCATCGCTCACAAGCACAACGTCGCCTCCTCGACCACCATCACCACCGTCAGGCCCGCCACGCGGGACAAATTTCTCACGCCTGAAACTCAGGCATCCATCTCCACCCCTGCCGGCGTAAACCTCGATAATGGCTTCGTCTATGAATTTCATCCGGTGTCACCTCGTTACAAAAAACCCCGCTCATTCGGCGGGGCGTTTCGCGCAACCATTTGTGACAATCGCTCAGCTTTCGGCAAGCACGCTCACGGTTCTTCGACTCTTAGGGCCTTTGACGTCGAACTTGACTTTACCCTCTGTCAGCGCAAACAAAGTGTGGTCCTTGCCCATGCCGACGTTTACACCCGGATGAAATGAACTGCCGCGCTGGCGTATGATGATATTGCCTGCGCGCACAGTCTGACCGGCATATCGCTTAACACCAAGTCTCTTTGATTCTGAGTCGCGGCCGTTCCTCGAACTGCCTCCTGCCTTCTTATGCGCCATGAATTAATTCCTCTGAGCTTGAACTTAGGCGTTTATCTCGGTGACCTTCAACTGGGTAAACGCTTGTCGATGACCTTGTGTACGGCGATACTTTTTTCGGCGCTTCATTTTAAACACCCTTATTTTTTTGTTGCGACCATGTCCAACAATCTCCGCTTTGACCGACGCGCCCGTCACAAGCGGTGTACCGACTTTTACCTCACCCCCATCCGAGACCATCAGTATCTGCGATAATTCGACAATGTTTCCTACCTCATCGGATAGTTTTTCGACTTTGACACTGTCTCCAACTCCAAGCCGATACTGCTTTCCACCTGTTCTAACAACCGCATACATTATTGTGTCTCCGCTGATATTCGGGCAATATTGGGGTGATCAAGGCGCAAATAACCTTAAATCGGCGCCGAATTTTATTTCATCGGTCGAGCACCGTCAATTGTCCTTCCACCAGTAGATATACCTAAGTATGAGCAGTCTGCCCATGTCAACACCGTCTAATTTACAACCAAACAAGAGGCAGTTGCACCCAGCAACGACCAATTCGGGCACGTTACTTAGTGAGATTATGGCACTGGTATCAGATGATCTTTCTGCGATCGAGCGACACATTGAAAATCAGATTGAATCTGATATTTCGCTTATACGAGAAATCGGCCGCTACATCGTTGACGCTGGTGGTAAGCGGTTACGGCCAATAACACTGTTACTGGCCGCGCGATCGCTCGGTTACCAGGGCACCGCCCACATCGACCTGGGTGCCGTCATTGAATTCATCCATACGGCCACCCTGCTGCATGATGATGTCGTGGACAAGTCAGACCTGCGACGAGGACGCAAAACGACGAATGCAGTCTGGGGCAATCCTGCAAGCGTACTAGTCGGTGACTTTCTCTATTCCAGGGCCTTCGAAATGATGGTCGCTGTGGATCAAATGGCAATCATGCGGATCATGGCAGCAACCACTAATCGAATCTCAGAAGGTGAGGTCCTTCAACTGCTCAACACACACTCACCAACCGTCAGCGAGACTGAGTACCTCGAGACGATCACCCGTAAAACAGCGAAACTGTTTGAATCGGCAGCCCAGATTGGCGCTCTACTGGCCAATGCTGCACCAGCCACAGAGTCAGCGCTTGCTGAATTTGGACTCAACATCGGCATCTCATTCCAAATTGTTGACGATGCACTGGACTATCGACCTGGAACAGATAATATCGGGAAAAACACCGGCGATGATCTCGCCGACGGCAAGATGACTCTACCTCTGATCCATGCACTGCGTGTGTGTACCCCAGGCGATAAAGAACTGATCGAGGCTGCCATATCAGTAGGGGATCGATCTCAGTTTGACACCATTGTCGCCATTATTGAATCGACCGACTCCCTTGCGTACACTTCCCGTCTTGCAAGAACGTATGCTGCACAGGCACAACAAGCTCTGGAACTCCTGCCCCCATCTGACCACAGAAATGCCCTATCGAAACTAGCAGAGTTCGCAGTATCCCGAACCTACTAAAGAGCCCACAAAATAAGCGTAGCGGCGACGTATCATTCAATCTCATCATCGGGGTGTAGCTCAGCCTGGTAGAGCACTGCCTTCGGGAGGCAGGGGCCGGAGGTTCAAATCCTCTCACCCCGACCATTTTGTCCCTGCTTTCAGGCCATTCTCACCGGCCTTATTCCATTCCCATAAGTCTTTGTCTGAATATAGTACGCAAATGGAGACTGAATCATGGGATACATCAGAGCGCGTGAGGGCCGCTATCAGGCCAACATCAGAAGGAAAGGCTATCCAACAGTAACCAAGACGTTTACAAGCCGTGAAGCCGCAAAGAGTTGGACAAAGGCTACAGAAATTAGGATGGAGCGTGGTGAATTTAATCCTGATTCCAGTATTACTGTTGAAGAGTTGATCAAGAGGTATGCAAAAGAGGTGGTTCCAAAACAGTCCGGTAGCAACCCGGCCCTATACCGCTGTAATACCTTGCGGCGAATGCTTGGAAAGCATCGTGTAGCAGAACTTACCCCTGCAATTCTCGCATCCTATCGTGACGAGAGATTACAGACCATACAACCCAACTCACTGAGAAGAGAGTTTGGTTTACTGTCAGCGGCAATCAATACCGCCGTAATAGATTGGGGAATTTCCATTCCATCTAATCCAGTCCAATTTGTCAGAGTTCCCAAATTTGACGATAGACGCGACAGAAGATTGGAAGACGGAGAAGAAGAGAAACTATTAAATACCGCCCCACCCCAATACCAACGCTACATCATCGTAGCACTGGAAACTGCTATGAGGAGAGGCGAGTTATTGCGAATGCGTAAGAGTCATATTGACTTTGGCAAGAGAACTTTGCTGATACCAGTAACCAAGAATGATAAGCCTAGAACCATTCCGCTATCCACAAGGGCAATCAAAGCTATCAAAGACCAGCTTCAGATATTTTCTGATCCGAATGTAATTTCAATAGAGCGTGATCCACTGGTTTTTTCATTCAGTCTGAGAATGTTCCGCAGGACATTCGACAGAATCAGAGAGAAGTTACACATGAAAGATTGGAAGCCACACGACTTGCGGCATGAAGCTACATCAAGGCTATTTGAGAAAGGTCTTAATATTATGGAAGTGGCATCCATTACAGGCCACGAAGATTTAAAGATGTTGAAACGCTATACCCATATCAAACCTGAGTCTTTGGTGGCCCGATTGGGTTGAGAGAGCGTGTGGGTGGGGGTGGTAGTGAGGCGCGGATGAACATACCTGATGGCGCGCTGCTCGGGCATAATCTTAATACCAACAACGATTCACCAGTCCATACCCTATCTAGAGATTCACAATTATGAAATATTCGTTGACTCTATTGATTGTTGCAATCCTCACGTCAACAAGTTTCCTTGTGCAGGCGACTAGCACGCTGACATCTCCTTATGCTGGGGAAGAAGCACGCGTCATCAAATCGCTTTCGGCCAAGGATATAGACGATCTGTTGAATGGCCGCGGCTGGGGTCTTGCTAAGCCGGCCGAATTAAATGGTGTACCCGGACCCGCACACCTGTTGGAGATGAAATCCGAGATCGGCCTTTCTTCTGAGCAAGTCAGCGCCATCGAAGTCATTTGGTCGGAGATGAACCAGAATGCTCGCCGTCTTGGTGAACACTATGTGGCTCTTGAACGAGAACTGAATGAGCAGTTTGCCACGGGCCAGATCACCTCGGACACACTAAAGACTCTGCTCTTAAAGATTGCCACTGTGCAGACTGAACTCCGCTATACCCACCTCTTCGCACACTTGCAGGCCAGTCCGGTACTCAAGCCTGCACAAGTGGCTCTATACAATCGTCTACGTGGTTATTCAAGCAACGATCCCTGTCTGAACATACCCGAAGGCCATGATCCAAACATGTGGAAAAAACACAACAACTGCGAATAAGTAGAAACAGACAGGGGAATGTGTAGATGTATTTTATTCCCAACATTCCACTATCTTATTCCTGTTTGGTAGAAGCATCCACAAGCGTGTGTGAGTGTGGAGGGTATACTTCTTGTACACCCCGCCTTATTACAGCAGCCGTTGTCTCGCTATTCGCACCAAGCCATGACATACAATTTTCGCGGCATGCCCTTCGGCGCAAATCCTTTCATGATTGAATTTAAAACTGTTTCAGCCTTCCACCACGGTGGACCGGGTTCATATTCATCGCTGTCTGGATCACAGTTTGTTGCCAGCACACAAACATGTCTTAATTGATCAATCCCCCATAACTCGCAGGTCGTTGCCGCTCCTGCCTCATCCTGCCATCCATCTTTGTAACAGGTGTCATTTTCGGCGCAGACCCTAAAACAGTTAGCTAGCCCATAGTAAGCCTCGTGATCACCCTTCCCGACAATCCAAGGGTTCTCAGTGTTCCAACTTACAGGTGGATTCCAGCATGCAGGATCGTCAGCAAACTCAGCACTCCAAGGTGTTTTATTTGCGGCACGATCTTCCCAAGTTTCGGCAAACACATAGCTCTGAAAGAGTAACAGTCCACACAATACAACCAGCATTTTTCTGATCATCATTCCTTCTCCGTTAAATTGTTTTATCAACCTCTGTCGGGCCTATAGACATCAGTTTACACAAGTATTAACACGGCTGTAATAACGCTTCCAAATCCATAGTTACCCCATTTTCCACTTCATAAACAGCGTCAACAGGGGAGTACAGAGTCACTCAGTGAACCACAGCAGAATCCTCATCTAAATCTTCCAGAATCTCATTTGTAAAGGTATCCATATCTTCATTCAACTTGGCTACGCAATACTCAACATAGTGATGCCATAAATTCATACTTTGAAGTGCGCTAACGCCAAGTACCATTGCGCTGACCTCTTCTTGGCTAAACCCGCAGAAGTACTTCAACCACCCATCTTTTCGAAACTCGTCTTGAGTCATACCCATACCCCTTGATCATTTGAAATGATCTCAAAATGACACTGTGAGGCTGACTTTTTGGGGGATTGTGAGGATGTTCTAGGGTGGGGCCTATGTTCCCATAGTGGACAAGCAGACAAGTCACATTGGGAGACTTGTTGTATCCATCCACCCTCTACTTCAGGATCATAGATACAGTCTTTGCATTTCTGATTGATAGCATTGCGTAGACTCATTAAGGCTTACTCCCAGACACAGCCAATAGACCCATAAACGGAGATGTTCTGGGTTCAGGTGCAAGTAAGCCCCGCATAGGTTGGACATAGCGTGGTCGTTGTACTGGTCCACGCATTTTTCGCTTGGCAACTTCAGCCTCTGCAAGCCTGTTTAAGATTTCCTGATCAGTCTCAAGCTTCACATCTATTTCCAATCCTGTCTGGATTGGTTTCTTTGTTGATCTCATTTCAAATAGTTCCTTTGCCAATAGGCATACAAGACCCTACGCGCCCTGTTGAGGGGGCGCTACGGGTCTGGTTAAAAGTGTTTAACGACTCAGATTTGAGTCTTGAGAAAGGCTATTTTGGAGCCTGACTACTATCGTCCTATGTCCTTCTCAGGAGAGTATTTGCGATACCTCTCTATAGCCTCAAGAATTTACCTGTAGAGGTTATTTGCGATAGTCTCTATAGGCTCAAGAATTCACCTGTAGAGGTTCTTACGATAACCCTCTACAAGCACTATCCCTGTACTGGCTACCCCTACCGTAAGGAAGCATTAATCACAGATCTGATGTCCTCACACTCCCGATTTATAGGAGGTTCCCTATAAGGACGATTTATTCAGATCTACCCTCTTCTATAAGGGAGCATTAATCCTTAACTGTCGATACTCTCTATAGGCGGGTAAATTCAGCCATAGACATTCTAGGCGGGAAATAGTGTTTTTGAGGATGGTGGGATATGGATGGGTAATAGGCCTTTACACGCTTAGCGCAAGACATACAGAGCATAAGCTACTCTGCTCACTGTTCACGCAACAGTGCTGGTCACCAACCAGAATTACTCATCCATTCGATGACTCATATCAGACCAATGTCCACCACCTTAATACCCCGAATAATAGTTAAAGCCCAACAGCCAAATTTGTGACTAGTATTCTGGATTAGATTTAAGCGGGTGGGGCCAGTGGTTCAAAAGTAAATATGTCATTGTGGTCCACGTACGGTTCAACCAAGGCCTGAAATTCCGGGCTGTTCATCATTTTGCCCATACCCTCCATGTCAACGTCAAATAGTGTAATCATGGCAGTGTGTTCATCCACCCGACCCACTTTAGTTTGACTCTCGTCACAAAAATTAGCGCGTTCTGTATGAGCATCAAAGAGTGACTTCCAGTCTTCGTAGCTTGATTTAAGGTGTGCAATGGCTAAGACATTCATGATGATCCTCCGGATGATCAGTATGATTACAGCGTGAAGATGTAAGTCTATACGTTGTTGGTGGACAGGACATAGAGGGTGGTGGAGATGGACACGCAATAGGACTTTACGGTTTTACCCAATCCCTCAGAGCATTAGCGTACTCTGACCACTACTCCACAGTAGTGCTGGCCACCACACCGGAATTGCATATCCAAACATTGGCTCATATCAGACCAATGTCCACCACCTTTAATTTTTACGTCCCCAATTTTTTCCACCCCAAAATTCTGGGATGCATCTTTAGATGCGAATTGAGGTTAATTGAAATCCACCCTGTTGTTCGATATCGTAAATGTTCACAACAACAAGATAGGAGGATTCAATATGTATGTTTCTAATTGGACGTTTCGGCCCGCGGCAGGAAAGTT
>Ga0208765_1001691_pt1 | contig 13099 bp, 9 predicted proteins | sample ETNtaG_2_FD_185783 | JGI IMG/M metagenome (GOLD analysis project Ga0208765, IMG submission 185783) | Marine microbial and viral communities from oxygen minimum zone, Eastern Pacific Ocean - ETNP201406SV203 (SPAdes) (version 2) | ecosystem: Environmental > Aquatic > Marine > Oceanic ... | reverse complement strand
AATATGCATTCTTTTTGTAGGTGTATGGAACACCGACCAAATACTATCAGCGATAATAGATGGCTGGATATTTAAAATGCTTATGGCGCTATTAGACACGCCAATAATATACGGTATCATTTATTTGTTAAAAGGGAAGGTAGACATAGCGAAAGGTTGATTCAACAAAAGGATAAATAATGAAGAAATATGATAAGATAGCAGATTTAACTAATAAACTTCTGGAAGAAATAGGTGAAGATCCAAAAAGAGAAGGCCTTATCAAAACGCCTTTACGTGTTGCGAAAGCTTGGAAGTTTTTTTCAAACGGATATAAACAAAATCTTGATGATATAATTAATAATGCAATCTTCAACGAAGACAGCAAGGATATGGTGGTGGTGCGCGATGTTGAATTTTTCAGCTTGTGTGAACATCATCTTTTACCTTTTTTTGGTAAAGCCCATGTTGCATATATCCCGGATGGTAAAGTTATAGGGCTATCTAAGATCCCAAGAATTATTGATATGTTTTCAAGAAGGTTACAGGTTCAGGAGCGTTTGACAAGGCAGATATCAGAGACGGTTAAAGATGTTTTAGAGCCCGTTGGTGTGGCCGTAATTATGGAAGGACAGCATATGTGTATGCAAATGCGTGGAGTAGAAAAACAGAGTAGTTTGGCAACTACTTCATCAATGTTAGGGAAATTTAGAGAGTCGGATAGAACTAGAGCAGAGTTTTTGTCAATCATTGGCTTATGAGGAAATACGATTAAATCAGCCTATGGCAGTTACATACAATATTTTAGATCTAGGTAAGTCACATTATAATGATGCGTGGAAATTACAGAAAAGATTACAGTCTCAGAGAATATCTGGTCAAATTGATGATCAGTTATTATTAGTTGAGCATTTTCCTGTATATACTCTTGGAAAGAACACTCCTAGAGAACATTTGCTGACTAAAGAATCAGACAATATATCAATAATTCAAACTGATAGAGGTGGAGATATCACATTTCATGGACCAGGACAATTAGTAGGATATCCCATTTTGGATTTAAATCAATATAAGCGGAGTATCACTTGGTACATGCGTGAGCTCGAACAATTAATTATTGATGTTCTAAAAGAATATGATATTAATGCTGAGAGGAAGAAGGGTTTAACTGGAGTTTGGGTCAAGGGTAAAAAAATTGCAGCATTAGGTGTTAGAATTAGTAAATGGGTCACAATGCATGGGTTCTCTTTAAATATTAATCCGGACTTAAAATATTATCAGGGTATCATCCCATGTGGGATAAAAGACTATGGTGTTACATCTATGGCTGATTTGTTAGGGAATGATGTCCCGGATATGTCAGAGATAAAGGATACCCTAGTGCAACATTTCATTGCAAAATTTTCTGTATATAAAAACTAATGGCTAGATTAAACGGATTCACAAAGCAACAACTTCTTGATGTCTACAGAATAATGCTTTCCGCCAGGGTATTAGATAAAAAAATATTAATTATGCTAAAGCAGAATAAGGGATTTTTTCATATGGGTTGTTCAGGGCATGAGGCAGCGCAAGCTGCTGCTGCTCTAACAATTAATGGAGGCAGAGATTGGTCTTATCCTTATTATCGGGATGGTGCATACACATTAGCCCTGGGGATGACTCCTAGAGATCATTTACTAGCTTTTTTAGGCAAAGCAGCGGATCCAAACTCAGGTGGACGTCAGATGCCAATGCACTATGGTAATAAGAGTCTGAGAATTGTATCACAATCTAGCGCAACAGGGACGCAGTATCTCCAATCGGTTGGATGTGCAATGACTAGAAAGCTAGAAAAAAACAAAGAAGTTGTTTATGTCTCTTCGGGGGAAGGAACAACTAGCCAAGGCGATTTCCATGAGGCGCTTAACTGGGCGTGCATAGAAAAAGCTCCTGTTATTTTTCATATACAGGACAATGAATATGCAATAAGTACGCATAAGTCTGAGCAAACCGCTGGATCTGTTTATTCATTAGCTAGCGGCTATGAAAATCTTTCCAGATATGAGGTAGATGGGACAAACTTTTTTGAAACAAACTTGGCGTTTAAACAGGCGGTTGAGAGAGCTAGAAGAGGGAAAGGGCCATCAATCATTATATCGAACGTTGTAAGACTACTGCCTCATTCTAGTTCTGATGATCAAAGAAAATATCGTACTCCTGAAGACCTTGAAAAAGATTTACAAAGAGATCCGATTTTATTGTTCAAGAATAATTGTGTAAATGAAAATATATTTACTGATAATGATATAGTTAAAATTGAAAAACAAGTTAATAAGAAAATCGATGAAGATGCTATATGGGCGGAAGACCAGGATCATCCTGATGTGGATACGGCATTAAATTATGTTTACAGTGAAGAAAATACTGGCACAGAAACTAAATTGGTGAACAAATCTGAAAATATTGTTATGGTAGATGCTATTAATCACGCATTGCATGAGGAGATGGCTAAAAATGAAAAAATGATAATCTATGGGGAAGATATTGCTGATCCCAAAGGAGGCGTTTTTACTGCTACAAAAGGTCTGTCTTCTGCATTTGGTAAAGAGAGGGTTTTTAATTCTCCTCTAGCAGAGTCAAGCATTGTAGGGACTGCGGTTGGGATGGCGGTTGCAGGATATAAGCCTGTAATTGAAATCCAGTTTGCAGATTATATCTGGACAGCAATGATGCAGATAAGAAATGAAGTTTCAGTAATGCGCTATAGATCCAATAATGATTGGATCTGTCCACTAATAATAAGAGTGCCAGTTGGTGGATATATCCATGGAGCCTTATGTCATAGTCAATCTATCGATGGTTATTTTATGCATATGCCTGGTATTTATATTGCTTATCCTTCTAACGCAAAGGATGCAAAAGGTCTATTAAAGATGGCCTGCAGGATGAATGATCCAGTAATCTTTATGGAACACAAAGGGCTCTACCGACAGCCTTATGCATCTACTGAAGAGCCAAATGAGGATTATTTACTACCCTTTGGCAAAGCTAATTATGTAGCTCAAGGTGAAGATCTAACAATCATATGTTGGGGAGCTATGGTTCAAAAAAGTATAGACGCTATACAAGAACTGGGGCTTGGAGAGGATTCAGTGGAGGTTATAGATCTTCGCACTCTTAATCCCATTGATTATGAAACAATAGAGCATTCACTTAGTAAAACAGGTAAGATTTTAGTTGTTTATGAGGATAATTTAACAAACGGACCAGGTTCAGAAATTTGCTCTGTAATCACAGATAAATATTTTGATTTATTAGATGGACCAGTTAGGAGAATTGCTTCAAAAGATAGCCCAATTCCGTATAATTGGTTTTTAGAGGAAAAAGTATTAATCCAGGTGGAAGATATAGCAAGCGCCATAAATGATTTATTGGAGTATTAGATGGTTGTAGATGTAGTAATGCCCAAAATGGGGGAGAGTATTATGGAGGGCACCATACTTGAGTGGTATAAGAAAGTTGGTGACTCAATTGAAAAGGATGAAACCCTTTTAGAAATTGGTACGGACAAAGTTGATTCAGAAATCCCGTCACCTGCATCTGGGACGATATCTGAAATATTGGCAAATCCAAATGATATTGTAGATGTTGGTAAGGTCATCGCCAAGATTGATACGAATGAAAGCAGTATGCAGGATGAAAAAACAGAGAAAGAAGAACCAAAGTCAGGAAAAGATAAAGAAGTAACTATTCCCTCAAAATCATTGTCTTCTCCTGAAAAGAAAATAGAAAAAACTCAGAAAAATATTATAGTTAAGATGTCAGATAATACAAATAGTGCTATTCTTACGCCAGCAGTGATGAATATTGCAAGCCGGCAAGGTATTAGTCTAGGTGAGCTTGAACTAATTGATGGAACCGGTGCAAATGGGAGAGTAACAAAAAAAGATCTACAAAACTATATTAATACAAATACAGACTCAGATTTTAAGCCTACAAAAAAATCTGTTGTAAAGCCAAAATCATTACCAAATGTTCAGGGTGGCAAAAAAATTCAGATTGATCATATAAGAAAAATGATCTCTGAACACATGCGCTATAGTCTTGATACATCTGCGCATGTATATATAATGAATGAAGTAGATATGACTAATATTGTACAATATGTTGATGAAAAAGAAGACACATTTTTTGAAGAAGAGAGGTTTAAACTTACGTACACACCATTTATCATTCTTGCAACCGTAAATGCATTAAAAGAGATGCCTGAGATGAATTCTTCTATTGATGGTGATTCGATTATTTATCATAATAGTATTAATATGGGTATAGCCGTGTCTGTTGATAATGGATTGATGGTTCCAAGCATATTTAACTGTGATGAGAAAAATCTATTGGGCATTAGCCGCGATCTGAATGCGATGGTTGATCGGACTCGGAAAAAAATCATAAGTCCAGATGAGCTACAGGGATCAACATTCACAATATCTAACTTTGGTGTGTTTGATGCTACTATAGGTACACCTATTATAAATCAGCCTAATGTTGGAATACTTGGAACTGGTGCTATAAAAAAACAGCCAATAATAGTAGAAAGAGATAATTCTGATATAATCGCCATACGCAGTATGATGATGCTTTCGTTAGGCTTTGATCATAGATTAATCGATGGGGCAGGCGGAGCTATTTTTATTGCTAAAGTAAAAGAAAATTTAGAGCTGATGGATTTAAGGGATTTGTTATAGTGTCTGACTTGGTACCAAAGGAATATAAGCCCAAGGTTAGGCTTCAGATTGGATCAGGTTATCGATTTGTAAATGGAGTTGTAAATAATTATAACCTAAACACTGTGTGCGAGGAGGCAAACTGTCCAAATATTTATGAATGTTGGAGCAGGGGAACCGCCACCATCATGATCTTAGGAGATGTCTGTACTAGAGCGTGCGGTTTTTGTGCAGTAAAAACAGGTAAACCAACTTGGAATGATACACTAGAGCCATTTCGGACAGCAATGGCAGTGAAAAAAATGAAACTCAGACATGTGGTCATAACCTCAGTCGATAGAGATGATATTAAAAATGATTATGGTGTATCCATATGGGAGAAAACCATACGAGAGATTCATAAACATGTCCCTGATTGTACCGTTGAGGTTCTAACTCCTGATTTTAAAGGAGATAAATCTTTACTAAAAAAAGTATTTAATGCAAAGCCTGAAATATTTAGCCACAATGTCGAATGTGTTGAGAGAATCAGTAAATCAGTAAGAACTCAGGCAAATTGGAAAAGAAGCCTTAATGTATTAAGATACTCATCTGATCATGGATTATTGACTAAAACCGGGATAATGGTCGGACTCGGAGAAACATCTGATGAGGTTATTAAGACCATGGAAGAGGTTTATGATGTAGGAGTATCAATCTTTACTATAGGACAGTATTTACAACCGACAAAAGATCATTTAAAGGTGATGTCATATATTGCCAAAGATAAATTTAATCAGTATAAAAATATTGGACTTGAAATAGGTTTCGATATTGTCGAATCAGGGCCTTTAGTTCGTAGTTCGTATCATGCAGATGAGCAGGCAACTCTAGCAATAAAATAACTATATGTATATTTTAAGACACAGGTTGTTAAGCACTTTGTACGCCATTATTGCAGAAAAGATAATTATTAAACACATTTTTATATATAAATTGTTTTGGCATAATGATTGCGATAATAATTAATCATAATTAAAGCAGGAAAAACATGGCAGATAAATTATCTGAAAAAGATATTGAAAATATATCAATAAAGGGTACAGAAGAGTATGCAGTTATGCCTCTTCGTAATACAGTATTATTTCCTCAGCAAGTTATACCAATATATGTTGGTCGAGAGAAATCACTGAAACTTATATCCGATCTTGAATCAGAAAAAAGCAAATATATTATTGTTGTTGCTCAAGAAGATGGTTCTATAGAAGATCCGAATCCTGAAGACTTATACTCTTATGGAACGTTAGCAACAGTCCTAAAAGTTTTTGCAATGCCGGATAATAGTAAATCAGCTATTGTACAAGGCATTACTCGTGTGAAAATATTAGACTATATTAATAAAGAACCTTATTTCAAGGCAGCAGTCAGTACAATAAGTGATGATCCTATAAGTGATGAGCTAGAGATTGTCAGTATTGCAGATAACCTTAGAAGAACATTTTCAGATTTGATTAAGGTTGCTCCCAATCTTACAGAAGAGCATACTGGCATGCTTTCTAATATCCAGAAGCCAAATAGGCTTGTAGACAGGGCAGTCTCTCTAATGACATTACCTAATCAAGAAAAACAAGATATACTTGAAGAGATAAATGTTAAAAAGAGAATCGAAAAAGCTATTTCAATTATTAATAGAGAGATTCAAAGAATAAAACTGGGTGAAGAAATACAAACCGAAGTACATGATGAAATCGCAAAAACACAAAGAGAGTATTATCTTCGTGAACAGATGAAAGCTATACAAAAAGAACTAGGAGAGGATGAAGGGACTGTTGAGCTAAAAGAACTTGAGGATAGAATAAAAGCAGCGAAAATGCCAGAAGATTCTGAATTGGTTGCAATGAAAGAATTGGACAGGCTTTCAAGAATTCCAACACAGTCACCTGAATATAATGTATCCAGGACCTATATAGAGTGGATTGTAGATTTACCATGGAGTAAATCATCTAAAGACAGGATAGACGTTAAAAAAGCACTAAAAATTTTAGATGAAGATCATTATGGATTAGAAAAAGTTAAAGAAAGAATAATAGAATACCTTGCGGTTAGAAACTTAAAACAAAAAAGAAATCCCGATGGAAATGTCCGTGGGCCCATATTATGCTTTGGTGGGCCTCCAGGAGTTGGGAAAACTTCACTTGGTAAGTCGATAGCCAGAGCTATGGGAAGAGAATTTATACGATTATCCCTAGGTGGGGTCAGAGATGAAGCAGAGATTAGAGGCCATAGAAGGACTTATATTGGAGCTCTACCAGGGAGAATTATTCAGAATATTAAAAAAGCGGGAACTAATAATCCGGTATTTATGCTTGATGAAGTTGACAAACTAGGATCTGATTTTAGAGGAGACCCTTCATCCGCTTTGCTAGAAGTATTAGACCCAGAACAGAATCATTCGTTTAATGATCACTACCTTGAGATTGATTTTGATTTAAGCAAAGTGATGTTTATAGCTACAGCAAATAATTATGGGAATATCCCCCCTGCATTGCGTGACCGAATGGAGATTCTAGAGTTTTCAGGCTACATCCAAGATGAAAAGGTTCAAATAGCTAAGCGGCATTTAATTCCAAAACAGGTTAATGAAAATGGTTTAAAAAAGCCGGAAGTATCCTTAGATGTTAATTCAATAAAAGAACTAATAAGTGCGTACACCAGAGAAGCGGGTGTCCGCCAGCTTGAAAGAGAGATAGCCAATGTACTGAGGAAAGTTGCGAGAGAGATTGTTGAGACAAAAGTAAAAAAGATCAAAGTAACAAAGACAAAAGTCCATGACTTGTTAGGCGCTTCTAGATTTCATTCAGAGCTTGCGGAAAGAACTACTGAGCCGGGAGTTGTGACTGGTCTAGCCTGGACTGCTGCTGGTGGCGATATTTTGTTTATAGAATCAACAAAGATGCAGGGCAAAGGTAAACTTACTCTAACTGGTCAACTCGGAGATGTTATGAAAGAATCTGCCACTGCGGGATTAACTTTTGTTAGAGCTCATGCAAATAGTTTTGGTATTGAGCCTAGTTTTAATGAAGAGACGGATATTCATGTCCATGTTCCAGCTGGTGCAATACCAAAAGATGGTCCATCTGCCGGTGTTAGCATGGTTACTTCGCTAGTTTCTCTTATGACCAATACACCAGTAAAAGATAGGGTGGCAATGACCGGTGAAATAACGCTTAGAGGAAATGTTCTCCCTATTGGTGGCGTAAAAGAAAAGGTTACTGCAGCCCATAGAGCTGGAATTAAAGAGGTAATTCTTCCTGATTTTAATCGTAAGGATTTAGAAGATGTTCCAGATCATGTTTCAAAAGATTTAATCTTCCACTTTGCTAAAGAGATTTGGGATGTTCTAAAGGTTGCTTTACCAGGAGTAACTAAGAAAAGAAGAAAAATTTCTCAGGTTAAAAAGAATGAAAAGTCTTAATATATAATATAAAATGGGCGTTTAGCTCAGCTGGTCAGAGCGCTGCCCTTACAAGGCAGATGTCGGGAGTTCGAATCTCTCAACGCCCACTTTTCAGAAACCCTCGGTTATCCGGGGGTTCTGTGTTTCTATAGCTCCACACTTTATAAGTGATTTTTTGTATATTTTGTTATGATTAATATTATTTTCCAATGTTCAAATTGTAAAAGAACTATACAAAAACCACCAACCCCGGTGTGGCTTTGTCATTGCGGGAAACCATTATATGCTGTTTACGAATGGGAAGGTATTATACGCGATATATTAATTGAAGATAAAAATGAGTCTCTTTGGCGTTACGTAAGTGTATTGCCTAAAGAATGTTTAAATGAAAATATTTCTTTAGGAGAAGGATGGACGCCACTAATACCAATTGGTAATAATATATATATAAAAAATGAAACTGTAAATCCAACTGGATCGTTTAAAGACAGAGGTATGGCCATTGCAATAACAATGGCCAAAATTCAAAACGTTGAAAAAATATGTTTGCCCTCTGCTGGTAATGCGGGTGTTTCAGCATCAGCCTATTGTCAAGCAGCTGGTATTGAGTGTTTCGTTTTCTTACCAGAAACAATACCAGAACCATTTATAAATGAAACAAAACGTTATCAATCTAATTTAGTATTAAATGGTAAAACAATATCCGAAGCAGCTAAAACGATGATGGATCATAAAAAAGATGATTGGTTTGATATTTCAACCTTAAAAGAACCGTTTCGAGTAGAAGGTAAAAAGACAATGGGCTATGAAATTGCTGAACAATTTAATTGGTCACTGCCTGATGTTATTATATATCCAACTGGTGGAGGGACAGGGTTAATCGGTATGTGGAAAGCCTTTAAAGAGATGCTGGGAATGGGTTGGATCTCTGGTCGTTTACCGAGAATGGTAGTAGTTCAATCTAATGGATGTTCACCAGTGGTGGATGCATTTGAGATAAAGGAAAATAAAACTGAATTTTGGCCTAATAGTGATACCATTGCTCTAGGCTTGAACGTTCCTGGTCCACTAGGTGGCTACTTAATTTTAGAGATACTATCAGAGTCTAATGGGGTTGCGATCAAGGTCCCAGAAAGCAGATTACAAATTGAGACTGAAAATTTCAGAAAAAAGACTGGAATTGATGCTAGCCCAGAAGCCGGAGCGGTCTGGTCTTCTTATAAAACACTTTTAGATCGTGAGTGGATATCATCAAATGAAAAAGTTATACTTTTTGCAACCGGTATCGAACGCCGGTAAGGGTTAAATCTTTTTCTACTTATAGATGGCCAATTATTATGTATACGTAATTGAGCTAGATCCTAAGGTCGCTGATTTGCGGAAATTTCGTGCAAAAAACCCCAAATATATTAAAGGAAATGGCTGCCTTTATATTGGCCAGTCTTCAAAAAAACCACAGGTCAGGTTTGAACAACATAAGGAGGGCTACAAATCAAATAAATATGCAAAATATTATGGAATTAAACTGAGACCTGATTTATATGAGAAATATAATCCTATTCCTACAAGGAAAGATGCTGAGCATATAGAGGAATACTTAAGCAAGACACTGCGAGAGAAAGGGATCGCAGTCTGGTTTAACTAATGATAGTATAAATTATATTGGTAATGATCGGTAAGATAAAACTAATTGCCATACTTTTACTCGTTGCTCTATATCACCTTCATTTCCTGAGAAAGATCCTTTAATAAAAAAAGGTTTTTGAATTCCAATGCTCAGGGCTCCTTTTTTTAGATTAAACAAGTAACTAAATGAGGGTGTTACAACGAGCGCGTCAGAGTTTGGGGAGGGTTCATTGTCCCAATAAGCTTGGGATAAGGTTTGTACTCCAATGCTGAGGTCTATAGAACCATCAAGGCTGTCAAACCTTTTATAGATTGTAGAGAATACAGCATCAATCTTTGTTGGCGGTAAGTATAGATATTCATTCTCTCCAAAAGGTCTTTCTATGGATAAACTTCCACCATAAAAAACGGGATTTGCTGATCTCTTGTAATACACTTGTATGTCAGATGTATAGTTATAGGTACCATTACTCATACTGAAATGTCGATGTGGTGGGTATTCACCATCTGTTTTTAAAAAGGGATTGATTGTGATGGTGTTTTTTGAGGGAATTACGATGCCACCGCCAATGATAATTCTGTATCCATCTCCTGCACCTGTATTTCTCAGAAGGTAACGCATAATAACCTTTGAATCACCTAACATTCCACCATTTGCATTTCTAAAGTCTTGATTTGAATCTTCATCACGGTGGTGTACGGAGTGGTTTGATCCAAACCAGTCCATTGTACGTATTCCCAAGGTCGTGTTAGCATATATATTAATTTTATTATTTAGTCCATAGATGATCCCAGGGCGAAGAATAAAAGAAAACAGAGAGCCTTCATGCTCGAAATCTTCACCGGGAACCGGTTCATGCCACCAGTCAATATACTGGGTGCTATTTTGTAGCGATAGATAGATTTCATTTTTCTTTGCTCCAAGGCCTTTATCTGTATTGCCACCTGGCAATGAGGGATTTCCTCATAGCGCTCACTGCCCGTAAAGCGCAGCAGCTAGAAAATAAAAAAGAATGGAAATAATGTACTTTATCATAGGCATTTAATGGTGTTTAATTTATGATTTTTAATTATTCAATATATAAAATTAAAAGAAAAAGTATTTTAACAAATAAATTTAAAATATTATTAATTTGACATATAAATATTAACTTATTAAGTTTATATTGCTATTTATTAAATAATATTAATTTTTAATGTTGTTTTCTAATAAAAATTTATCAGCCATGGTGGGCTAGGTTTTAATTAATCTAAGTTAGTTGCCCCTCTTCAAAATAAGTAGATTTACAACTCCTTCTTGTGTTCTATATAAAAAAGAAGAGGGGCACAACCATTAGATGATTTTGGATTCATTGACGTATAATCTTATACGTTCTATATTCATGGATATATATGAGTAGAAATAATCAATGAAGTGTTTATCTTGTGCCCATACTTGGAAAAGAAGCAAGTGGACAGAGTATATATCTCTTCTTTCAAAGTGTCCTAATTGTGGAAGCCGTTTTCTTGCTAGAAATGATATGATTCTTTCAGCCTGGAGTTATTTTAAGCATATATTAAATAAGCCTTGAATCTTTTTATTTAATCATTATAATTATCAGACATTACATATAACGGTAAAAATATGAATACTAAAATGGCTCTATATTTTTTGATACTATTGAGTTTTCTATGTGCACAGGTGGATTATGTGACAGAGATCCAGCCAATATTTACTAATAGTTGTACAAGCTGCCATCAATATGGTAATACTAGCGGTGGTTTAAACTTAACATCCTACTCTGGTGTCATGGCTAGCAGTAACAGTGGAACTTCTGTTGTTCCAGGAGACCATGCTAATAGTTTGTTATGGCAACGTGTAAACAATGGTTCTATGCCTCCAGGAAATAATCCTGACCTGAGTTCAGATGAAATAAATTTAATCGCGCAGTGGATTGATGAGGGTGCCTTAGAGGTTCCGGCTGTAGAGGTAGACACTCCTGATGTTGTGATCAATGAATTTTTAGCGGGCAGTGAGAATTGTTGTGGCAGTGATATTTTTGATGGGAATACGGAAGACTTTGTTGAGCTTTATAATTATGGAACAGAGCCTATTAATATTAATGGCTGGGGATTTAGTGACACAGATGGATTAATTACAACAATAGCACCAGATACGAGTATCGCCCCTGGAGATTTTTTAGTTCTCTGGTATACGGGAGATAATAATGGTTTTCCTGAGATAAATGAGAAACTTTCAAAAGATGGCGAAACCATTTACATAGCAGACGAAAATGGAAATCCAATGATCAGCTACGACTTTGGTCCTCAGACTGATGATATTTCTTATGGTCGTAATCCTGATGGTTCAGACACATGGGAATATTTTTCAAATCCAACACCTGGAACTACAAATGAAAATACAAATCCAATAGAATTCCAGCCACAAACTAAAGAAGAGCTCGTGACTGCTGTTCTACTATGGGTAAATGATAATGCTTCAGCATTATCAGCATATGGTGAGATTAATACATGGGACGTATCTTTAATTACAGATATGAGTGAACTATTTTTATATAGTTTGTTCAATGATAATATCGGTAATTGGGATGTATCTAGTGTAACGAATATGGATCAAATGTTTAGAGGTGCTACCAGTTTTAATCAGGATCTATCCAGCTGGGATGTATCTAGTGTAACCAATATGAGTTCCATGTTTAAAAGCGCACCAAATTTCAATGGAGATATATCAAATTGGGATGTATCTAGTGTAACCAATATGAGTTCTATGTTCAATAGCGCAACTAATTTCAATGGGGATATTTCTATGTGGGATGTATCCAGTGTTACAAATATGAATAGTATGTTTCAAGATGTCAACAATTTTAATCAGGATCTATCAGGGTGGGACGTATCAAATGTAACGGATATGGGATCAATGTTTGAAAATGTGGGAATTTTTAATGGAAATATTTCTATGTGGGATGTATCCAGTGTAACAGACATGTCGTTTATGTTTACGTTTATTGAAGATTTTAATCACGATCTATCCAGCTGGGATGTATCAAGTGTAACGAATATGAATGGAATGTTTCATTATGCTACCGGTTTTAATCACGATCTATCCAGCTGGGATGTGTCTAGTGTGACCAATATGCAATTAATGTTTACAGGTGCATCCAATTTCAATGGAGATATATCAAATTGGGATGTATCCAGTGTAACGAAAATGAATGGAATGTTTGCAAATGTTGATAGTTTTAATCAGGACCTATCCAGCTGGGACGTATCCAGTGTAACGACAATGATGCAGATGTTTTATAATGCATCCAGTTTTAATCAGGATCTATCCAACTGGGATGTATCCAGTGTA
>Ga0208765_1001688_pt1 | contig 13111 bp, 12 predicted proteins | sample ETNtaG_2_FD_185783 | JGI IMG/M metagenome (GOLD analysis project Ga0208765, IMG submission 185783) | Marine microbial and viral communities from oxygen minimum zone, Eastern Pacific Ocean - ETNP201406SV203 (SPAdes) (version 2) | ecosystem: Environmental > Aquatic > Marine > Oceanic ... | reverse complement strand
TTGAGTATGTTGGGGAGGAAAAGATAACTGTCGGAGCAGGGACTTTTGACGCATTGCACTTCAGATTTGTTGGCACACCAGGATTGCCTCAGGAGCACCCACCCTATGATGTTTGGTGCACAAACGATGGGGATTACCTCTTTCTGAAAGGTGCTGTGGGCGGTTACATGCAAACCTATTATGAACTTGTCAAACTCTATTAATACCAAGTTGTGAAATAACAACAACTTTGGTGGTCAACTGCCACAACCATATAGTATTATTTGTCGGTTACTTTTTTTAAAAAAACTAGGGGAGTATTTATATGAAAAAACTAATTGTTTTATCTACTGTTTTCTTTGTGGCAATGAGTGGTGTTTTATCACCGGGCTTGTATGCACAAAATTCAATAGAAGAAATAGTTGTAACGGCTCGTAAGAAGGAAGAGAATCTTTCTGAAATTCCGCTTTCAATTTCTGTATTTTCTGCAGACGATATCCAAGAAGGTGGGTTTAAGAATCTTGAGGATCTTTCACTTCAAGTTGCTGGCTTTCAGCATTCAGCACAAGGCGGGCAGGCACCTGGAAGGGTTAATTCACAATTAAGATTCAGAGGAATGAACGTAAACAGTTTATCCGAGGATCCCTCATTAAATATTGCAACAATGTTTGTTGATGGCGTCTATGTAATTGGCGGTTATCATTCAATTCCGTTGGAAGAGGTTTCTCGTGTTGAGGTTGTTAAAGGGCCTCAGTCAGCACTTTACGGACGTTCGACTTTTGGTGGAGCAGTAAACTACATCACTAAAGATCCAAACACAGATGAAACCGAAGGCAGCATTGATCTGACTCTGGGTGAAGACGGTGAGATGATTTTTTATGGATCGTTTGAAGGACCTATTACCGATATGCTATCAGGCAGAGTATCTGTTAAATCTTACGAAAGAGATGGGATTTTCAAAGCCACTGATGGTGGAGAAATGGGTGAAGAGGAAACTCAAACTATTGCAGGGAGTCTTGTTGCTAAAGGAGACAACTGGAAACTCAAATTAAGGGCTTTTCACAGTGAAGACAGAGACGGCGGACCGGCTGGTGGTTATATTTTAGGTTATAGAAATGACACCTGCACAGGTAAGACCGTTTCAACTGGTGACCCAGCGAATCCAACCGTTAATCCGAGTGGTTACGTTTGCGGCAATGTTCCTGGGCCAGGAACTGCAATTGATTATTTTGGTGGAACCAATGTCATCGATATGAATACATCATTGAGTTCATTGGCATCATCATGGTTGTATGGCGGCAGCCCTATATCACCAAGTTTTGATGGGAAAGTTCCTACATTACCAGTGGGTTCATATGGTATGGCTAGAGACATTGACCGAATCAATGCTAACTTCTCATATGATCTCAACAACGGTGGAACCATTGAAGCCAGCGCGGGGTACAACCACGTAGCGACTATGTGGGTGAGGGACTTTGACTATTCATCGCAAAGCAATTCATCATCAAGAGACCCTTATATTTCTCATGACAGAACATACGATATCAAATACATCAGTGATCAAGATCAGAGATTGAGATTTTTGGTTGGTATGAATAGATATCAGCAAAATTTTATCCATAGAGGACAAGGTGGGGCGATCATTATCGAATGTGTAAACAGTTTCGGTATGCCAACGCCATGGGGTGGAGCTGATATTTCAGAACCACAAAATAGGCCATGTGCGCCTTTCCTTCCAAATGGGTATAGAGGCAATAACAGTGTTGATACGAATACAGGAAATAACTCAGACAATGTTTTGTCACAAGGTATTTATCTTGGAATTGATTATGACATCAGTGATGAATTAACTTTGAGTGTTGAGGTCAGACAGCAAAAAGAAGAAATCGAACAGATTTTTGCTCGATCGAATATCAATGAACTTGAATTTGATAACACACTGCCTCGTGTCATCTTGAGATATATTCCCAATGAAAACTCCATGTTCTATGCCAGTTACTCACAAGGTGTACTTCCTGGTAAAGCAAATGATTCTGTCGCGAACGCCACAGATTATGAGTTGGAACAATATAAAGTCACGCAACCAAATGTACTCAGATTCTTAGATGAAGAAGAACTGGACAGCATGGAAATCGGCTGGAAGGGCACTTTACTAGATGGAAGAGCCACATTATCAGTTGCTCTTTATCAGGCTGACTGGGCCAATCAAAAAGGTAGAAGTACTGCTGTTGTGAATGAATCATGCAGAGCCGCAGACATTGGTGGAACCGCAGCGAATAGAGTGTGTAATGCAATCGGTGATAAGGTAAGAGACACTGCTGGAAACCTGGTATATAACGTCAGAAACTTTGCAACGATGGGTGATTCTGAAATATCTGGTATTGAGATTGAGGGTAACATTGTTCTCAATGATTACTGGACACTATCTGGAACGCTAGGAATGGCAGATTCTGAATTCCAAGATTATCAGTATAATTTCGTATCGGCTTTTGCTAAATATTCTCAAATGGCTGGCAACACAATGCCAAGATACCCTGAGGATATGGGCTCATTAAGTGCCTCATACAAAAACACCATGAACAATGGTTGGGATATGTTCTTTAGAGCAGATCTTAACTATTTTGGTGAGACATATGCGGATGAGAGTAACTTGGCAACATGTGAAAGCTATACTCTCATGAATGCCAGAGGCGGTATCCAAAAAGATAACGTTAGAATGGAGTTATATGTCAATAATTTAGGCGATGAAGAAGCATGGACTGCTTGCACACGATGGAGTGACTTTGCTTCACCAAGTGCATTTGCAGTATTTACTGCTTTCCAAGGCATTTCTGTCTCACCAATGAGACCTAGAAATATCGGCCTAAGAATTTCTTATGATTTTTAATTAATACCTGAAATTCAAATCAAAACCCCGGTTACTTTCTAACTGGGGTTTTTTTTGTCTTTCTTTTATGGTTTATTGGGATTATCAATATGTTACTCATTTGATCATTGGGAGATAAATATGCTGGACAAAATAAAAGAGTGGTGGGCTCTTGATGAGGTTGCAGAAGAAAACAGTGCTGACAATCCATTGAGCGCATTAAGTGATCATCAGCGAAGGAATACCGGGCCTTTACTTGCCTTGGCATTTGGTTGGGGTTTTCTTGTTACTGGACTGTTTACGGGAACCCAATTAGGCAATGGCATACCATTCTGGCCTGACATTATTTACACCACTTTTTTAGGGAATCTAGCCAATTTCATCATTGGCGCTTTTGTTGGATACATTGGCTATAAAACAGCATGCAATAGCGGACTTCTTTATCGGTATGTTTATGGAAACATTGGTGCATACATTCCTGTCCTATTCATTTCAATCCTCACCATTGGTTGGCAAGGAATCGTGGTTGGAGCATTTGGGATTACTTGGACACTTGCACTCAATCCGGGTATAGCTGCTGCAGAAATCTTCTCATCGTCTACATTCTTGATCACAGCAATATTCGCTGGCTTACTCTATACCATAACCACCTATTTTGGTGTCAAAGGACTGGAGAGAATCAGCATTCCATCTGTTGCAATTTTAGTGTTTGTAGGCCTGTATGCAATTTATCTCAATATCATGCAAGCAGGTGGCTTATCCGGCTTTCAATCCCTTTCAGTTGCTTTAGTCTCAGAAAGTAAAATGACCTCAATTGAAGCAATCAATATTGTCATTGGATCATGGATTGTGGGAGCTGTAGTGATGCCAGAGTATACTCGGTTTGCTAAGAAAACCTGGGTTGCGATTGCGATTCCATTCATTGTACTCATTATCGCTCAATGGTTCTTACAAATACTGGGAGCCCTTGGCGGCGTGGTTTCCAATGATTCTCTTTTTTCAGCATTCTTGGGGGTAGATTTAAATATCTTAATGAAAGAAGGTGTGATCATTGGATGGATTGGAATCATTGGAATGAGCCTGGCTTTATGGACCACTGGTGATGCAAATCTCTACCTTCCTGTGATACAAACTTCAAGCATCCTAAAGAGACCAAAAAATGTCATGACAGTCATTTGTGGAATCTTGGGAACCATTCTAGGTTTAGGCTTATATCAGTACTTCTTTACATTTCTGGCACTTTTGGCAAGCATCGTTCCTCCATTGATCGGTCCAGTGATCATTGAATATTTCTTGATTGATAAAGCTAAATTTCACAGTCGAAGTTTTGAAGGTTTAGTGTCTTGGAATCCATCTGCATTCATCGCATACATAGCGGGTGCAGCAAGTACATACTTCTCACCCAATTTCATCATGCCAGCCTTGACTGGGTTAATCACATCGATGATTGTTTATTGGACTCTAAGAAAAATACTTAAGTAATAGGCCAGTAAAAGGTACAGCACATAAAAGCAGACATACTAACCTTTTCTTTTTACTGTATTTACTCATATTAGAGGATATTTTACTCCCACTCAATAACCTCAATCCACTCACCTGCGACCCCAACAGTGACTCCAACTTTACTTCCATTGTACGGGAAGGCATCTATCGAATGAGGCTCATGCTTCCATTCAACATTTATCTCATCAATAGAATTTGTAGAAAATGAAACCATTGATGTAGATGGAGGCAAATGACCTTGATCCAACTCTCTTGGCTCAAATATATCGGCGCCATTCCATTCATCCAACTCGATCAAAAAATTTTCTTTAAACTGGACTAAAGAAAGAGGGTAGACAGTATCTTCTGGTAAGCCATTCATTTTAGAAATGACTCCGATGGTCCAATCAGAGGCTTCAGTAACAGGCATATTAAATGAAGTTTTATAATAGTCTTGCAATGCTTTCATAGAGGGTCCACCGAGCACCATTATAAATACCCGATCAACATAGGACTGAGCAGAACCAAGATTAAAACCTGAGCCTTCCGGAATGATTCTGGTTAAATACAAAACTTCATCCGATGGTCCGAGGACTTGCATTGCTCTTGGAGCATCTGGAGTAGGGTATAGATCATATGGCATACCAATGATCTCAAATGGTGATGATTCGAGTTCAGTAGCCAGTTGATCTGGATTTTGAACCAGTATCTCTGTCGAATTCCAACCATATGTTCCCATTGGTTTGTAATTCTTCATATCCTCTTCTTCAATGAAACGTAAATAGACTGACTCACCACTGCTTGGTTGCATCACTATATATGGATGACCAACCATTTCTTCAGCGCCCCAAACTTCTGCAAGACTCTCATCTACAACTCCTTGTGATACAAGCTCATAGTCTAAATATTCATCATAAGCCTCTTCGGTTACATTTAAATTTGTAACGAGCATGGTCACCATCATGATCGACTTCAACATATAATTAACTCCTCGTTTCTAATGCTTTTAAATAATACTTTTGATTAGTTATAGAATACTGTATGTTTTCATGAAGTATAAAACTTTTATCCCCTTCATATGATTTCAGCCCTTCAGAATCCTCAAAATTACCGATGGATTATATTAGCAGTCTGCTTTTTCACAATCACCTTTACAAATGGTCTCACACTAGGTGGTTTGGTTGTTTTTGATAGGGAATTACTCAACTATCTATCAGAAGTCACCGGTGAAGAAGTTCTTAGAAAAGAGCTAAAGTGGAAAGACGCCATCACGCTTTGGTCTACAGCAGTTTTTGCATACGTAGCAGGGACTATTATTGATCGAATTGGTGTTCGTAAACTGATGATGTCTGGCTTATTAATACTTTCAGCTACATTTTATTTTTATGCCCAAGCAAATTCATTGATGGATATGTATATCATTCATATCTTTCAAGGCATGGTCTTGAGCATGTCAGGAATGGTCATCAATGTGATCCTCATCTCTAAATGGTTCAATAACAATAGAGGTTTAGCCATCGGAGTATTGCTTGCTGGCACCAGTGTTGGGAATGGGATATTTCCTCAGATCAATACGTATCTATTGACCGTCAGTGACGGTGACTGGCGTCAGGTAATGTTGTGGTTAAGTTTAATTCCTTTGGCATATATCCCTGTGATATTCGCATTTATCAAGGAGAGTCCTCAAGATGTGACGACCGAGGAATGCAATGATGATAGCAATGAATTCATAAGCTCTAGTACTCAAAGTGGATTTACTCTTAAGGAGACACTATCAACAGCAAATTTCTGGTTCTTATCAATCATGGCTTTTTGTACCTTTTACTCCATACTTGCAATGATTGGGCATGTGTTCTTGATGCTAGATGGAGAAGGGTATTCTCCACAAGTTTCTGCCACGGGGGTTTCGATAATCTTTATCGGTGGCTTTATCGGCAAAGTAATCAGCGGTAAATTGGCTGAAATGATTGGAAGAAAGCTCGTTCTTATGGGTGGAGTCACGATGATGCTACTGGGGTCAATTCTACTTGTGAGTGCGATCTTTTATAAAAATCCCTTATTGATATGGATTGGGCTTACTCTCTATGGGACAGGATGGGGAGGTCTCTATACCCTCATTCAACTTCTAGTAGCCGATTTATTTGGCTTGATTGCAATTGGAAAGATTATGGGAGTGATTAACATAATAGACACAATTGGCGGAGGTCTTGGTCCATTGGTCACAGCTGTGATTTATGACTCAACGCAAAACTACCTCATGCCATTCCTGCTTATTTGTGCTTTGTTAGCAATTGCTTTGGTTTCTTCCTCAATGTTGAAGATTGATGATCAAGCAATAGAACAAAGCCGATAAGACTTTGATATCTAATTCATACGAAAAAAGCTCAAACTATCGCTGGTTTATTCTCGTCATCTCTTTTCTCCTGATGATGGTTGTCAATGGAATGACATTTGGCGGTCCCACTGTATTTGATGATCTTTTATTAGAGAATCTTAAGAATGCCAGCGGTGAAATAATATCGAGAGCCGAGTTAAAATTGAGAGAATCAATTATGATTTGGTCAGCCGCCTGCTTTGGTTTTCTGAGTGGTACTTTTGCAGACAAGTTTGGTGTAAAGCCGATCATGTTGTTTGGTCTCTTGATTTTTTCAATGATCTACTTCTTATTTGCGGATGTACAAACCATCAATGATATCTATCTGATCTATTTTGGTTTTGGGCCCTGCTTGATTTTTGTAGGATCGCTGACAAATGTCATTTTGATTTCAAAATGGTTCACGTCCAATAGAGCATTAGGACTTGGCATCATGGCAGCGGGGTCAAGTATAGGCTCAGCATTTCTTACGCCATTTTATGCGTGGTTATTGAACTATATGGATTGGAGATCAGTCATCTTTTTCAATGCTTTTACTCCATTGTTGATGATTATTATCGTTCTTTGCTTTCTTTATGAAAGACCTGCAAATAAGCATACATCATTCAATCATGGCTCGAAAGATGTGCTAATGAATGGCGTATTGTTTAAAGAAGCACTCAGATCAAAAAACCTCTGGTTCCTGATTCTTATGGCAATGTGTATCTTTTATACGATGATGGGCATCACCACCAATGCATTTCTTTTTCTAAGAGACAGTGGTTTTGATAGGCAAGTTGCATCGATCAGTGCAACCATATTATTCATGGGCAGTCTAACTGGAAAAGTCACGTGTGGCTTTTTTGCAGAAAAGTTTGGCAGAAAAAGAGTATTGATCTGCTATTTCATCGGATTTATTTCAGGTTCAATTCTGCTAACGATAGCAGCAGGAACAAAAAACCCTTGGTTTATATGGTTTGGGTTGGGGATTTTTGGAACAGGATTTGGTGGAATTTATACACTCAAACAATTGCTATCTGCAGATCTATTTGGCCTAAGGTCATTGGGGAAAATCACAGGCTTAATTAATCTTACAGATACGATTGGGTCGGGCCTTGGTCCTGTGATGACTGCTTTGTTTTTTGACCTCACTGGTAATTACCAAACTTCTTTCTTGATCATTACGTGTATTACATGCACTGGGCTAATTTTTTCATTGTTCTTAGATGTGGATGACGATGAAATAGAAAGAAGCAAATCTGAAATTGGGTAGCTTTTTCCAGTATAATTAGTGCATGACTTCGGATCTGAAAAACATACTCAATGATGAAATTACACTCGTCACTGGTGCATCGAGAGGGATTGGTGCAGGCATTGCTGAGTTATTCGGACAATCTGGCTCGTATGTTATCGGGACTGCCACGACCAAAGACGGGGCAGAAGCAATCACTCAAAGACTGATTAAAGATGGATCAAAAGGAGAGGGTATAGTCTTGGATGTTTCTGACTCTAATGATGTCAATACAACAATAAAGAATCTTAAAGATAGAGATTTACTGCCTTCAATACTCATCAATAATGCGGGCATCAGTTTGGAAAGTCTTTTAATGAGAATAAAGGATGAAGACTGGAAAAGAATTATCGATACAAACTTATCCTCTGCATTCTATTTATGCAAAGCAGCAGTATCTGGAATGATGAAAAATAGAAAAGGCAGAATCATTAATATTGGTTCCGTTGTTGGGTCAATCGGTGCAATAGGCAATGCTCATTATAGTGCAAGCAAAGCCGCACTCCTTGGGTTCACCAAGTCACTGGCATTGGAAGTTGGGTCGAGAGGCATCACAGTCAATAATATTGCGCCAGGCTACATCACCACCGATATGACAAAAGACATTAAGAATGAACTCAGCGAAGCAATGATGGATAAAATCCCAATGAATCGGTTTGGTTCACCGGAAGATATTGCTAAAGTGGCTCTTTTTTTGGCCTCTGAATCAGGCTCATATATCACTGGTCAGACCATTCATGTGAATGGTGGAATGCATATGGAATGAGGATATTACTCAAAACTGCTTGAGAAAAGAGCTAATTTCCATAGAATACAAACATCTTTTTTTAATTTAGGGGAAAAACATGAGCGTTGAAGAAAGAGTAAAAGGCATCGTAGCAGAGCAATTAAGCACCAATGCCAATGAAATTAAGAATGAATCCAGCTTCATTGATGATCTCGGAGCTGACTCACTGGACACTGTCGAATTAGTCATGGCACTAGAGGAAGAGTTTGATATTGAGATCTCAGACGACGAAGCTGAAAATATTTCAACCGTTCAATCGGCGATTGATTACATCAATAAAAGCTCTTAAAACAGTTAACTGACTTTTAAAAAACGGCATGATCTTTTCATGCCGTTTTTTTTTGAGTATCTTCAATCAGAAAAATCGGGCGTTGGTCTTATTGCATTATTTGAAATAAATTCAAATAAATTTGATAAAAATGAACCAATCCATAACCCTTCAATTCAATTTGGACAAAGCGTCATTGTCTTGAATACAAACGATCACCAAAAAATCTATGAGGAACTCAAGGAGAAAGATTATGTATTCTCGGTTGAGCCGACAGAATATCTTAAAAAAAGAAGTCAGAGACAATATAAAAGCAGGTCTTTATAGGGAAATGTCTTTTTATAATCCGGATCGATTTCTCGTCAACCTTATTGAATATAACTGATAATATATATCTTTGAATTAGGAATATATTTCTAGGAAATTAAGATATAAATGTCAGGTCAATTTATAACCATTGAGGGAATCGAATGTGTTGGTAAATCGACGAACGCCAAATTCATAGAAGATGCACTCAATAAAAAGGGATACAAAACACTTGTCACGAGAGAGCCTGGTGGATCTGGAGTGGGTGAGAAGATTAGAAATATCCTTTTGTTTGAAAAAAAAGACACGCTTTCACCAATGACAGAGCTTCTCTTATTGTTCGCTGCACGCGAAAAGCATATCAATGAAATTATCAAGCCTGCCCTAAACAATGGAACATGGGTTATCTGTGATCGTTTTACGGATGCAAGTTTTGCATACCAAGGCTTTGGAAGAAAGTTGGGTTTTGAAAAAGTAAACCAACTGAAGACCTTAATCCAAAAAGATTTTGAACCTGATTTAACCATCTTACTGGACGCACCGCTTGAATTAATTACCAGCAGAAGAAAACTGAATCCAAACGATCGTTTTGAGTCCGAGGATAAAAAATTCTTTGAACGTGTCAGAAATGGGTATCTTGAGTTAGCTAAAACCTTTGAAGAGAGAGTCAAGGTAATTGATGCATCGAAGGATATCAAAGAAGTTCAAAATCAAATTATACTCTTGATCAATGATTTAGTGAGAAACCAATCATGATTCAAGAATACCCATGGTTAAAAAACACATATAAGCCTCTCGAAAAAAACATCAGAGCACATAAGAATGCTCATGCATTTTTGATACACGGAGATTCCGGTATTGGTCGTTTGGCACTTGCTAAGTTTTTAAGCAATATCTTTCTTGGGTGCGATGAAGACAGCGCATCTGAAATCAAGGACGAAGTCATTGTTTCACCCATTGAGGTTAAAAAATCGATCAGCATCGATCAGATTCGGTCATTAAAAGAATCATTGTTATTAACCAGCCTAAAAGGGAAAGGCAAAGTTGGAATCATCTACCCCGCAGAAGCGATGACCTATCCTGCGGCAAACAGCTTGCTGAAAATACTTGAAGAACCCCCCAAGGATACAATGATCATACTGATTACTGAATCGACAGGGAAACTACCCAAAACCATTCTCAGTCGATCTCAAATCATCGATTGTGGGCCTCCAAGCAATGAAGAATCAATCAAATGGCTTGAAGCAAGAGAGAGCAGGGACTGGACGTCAATGCTATCGGTCTTTGGAAATAGGCCTGTGCTCCTAAACGATATAGGCCACGAGTATCTAACAAGTCAAATCGATTTGCTTTCTTCACAAGTAACGGGGCTGATTGATGGCAAAACCAAGCCCTCAGAAATCTCAGATTCATGGAAAAATGACGACATCGAACTAAACTTAAGGGTGATTTATAGCTGGATGTATAGATACCTTGAAATAAGATTATTGCAAAGAAACACTGACGAGAGCCTTCCCATTGGGCTATCACGGATGCTGGATCAAAATATCAATCATGAGAGTTGTTTTAAGCTTATGGATGACATAATGAGGTTGAGAGAATTAAAATATAGTGGAAAAGGACTGAGCTGGAATATTCACATCACTAAACTGCTTAATCCTTTATTTATAGATATGTCAGGACTGAAAGATTATGCCTAATGAGAATATAGAAACAGATGCATTAATAATTGGTGCAGGACCTTGTGGGTTATTTCAAGTATTTGAATTGGGATTACTGGGTATAGAATCAGTGGTGATTGACAGTCTGCCATCAAAAGGTGGTCAATGCTCAGAACTATATCCGGATAAACCCATATATGATATTCCTGGAATACCCGTATGCACTGGGGAAGAACTGATTGAGAATCTGTCAAAACAAATAGAGCCTTTCTCTCCTCACTTAATCCTCGGGGACGAGGTTACTGAGCTTGAAAGAAAAGATGGATCGTTCGATATAAAGACTCAGAAGGGAAAAAGCATATCTGCAAAAACTGTTTTTATCGCCGGAGGAGTTGGATCTTTTCAGCCAAGAAAGATTAGGATTAAGGGGATTGATGAGCATGAAAACAAATGGTTGCATTACAGGGTTAAAGATAAGAACGCTTTCCACGGTAAAAAAATCATCATTGCTGGAGGAGGAGACTCGGCATTGGATTGGGCAATCGATTATGCCGAATCTAGTGACCACATAGAAAACGGTGGAACCGTGAGTCTCATTCACCGTCGAGACGAATATAGAGGAGCGGTATCGTCTATTCAGACCATAAATTCTCTTGCAAAATCAAAACGAATTAATCTCTACGAAAATACAAAAATATCAGGCTTTGATTCCAATGGGGCAAACTCATTCATGCTTAATATCCAATCCAATGGGTCTGAGCAGACTATAGAAGGTGATGTCTTATTGGTGTTCTATGGTCTTTCTCCTAAGTTGGGACCAATAGCAGAATGGGGATTGGATATTACAAAAAAATCAATCGCAGTGAATACCGAGTCTTACCAAACAAATATACCTGGAGTATTTGCCATAGGAGACATCTCGGATTACCCAGGAAAGAAGAAGCTTATTCTGAGTGGTTTTCATGAAGCGGCACTCGCAGCTTTTGCTGCAAAAGCGATTATCACGCCTGGCAAGAAAGTTAACTTGCAATATACGACGACCAGTCCTCTTCTCAAAGAGAGACTGGGAGTGAATGATAATTAATGTAAAATACAGGTTATAAAGAGGAGTCTATAGCATGGGAATTGAAATCACAGGTTGGGGTAAATGCACACCATCTGCTGTGCTGACCAATCACGATCTCGAAACCATCCTGGATACCAATGATGAGTGGATCACTTCAAGAACAGGGGTTAAAGAAAGAAGAATAGCTGAAGCGCCTCTCAGCGAGATCGGAACCATAGCAGCAAAACATGCTTTGGCTGCGGCCGACAAGGATCCTCAAGCAATTGATGCAGTCATGATGGCAACCTGTACACCCGAGTATCTAATTCCCAGCACTGCCTCAAGGGTGCAGATGAATATAGGAAACAATACTGCTGCTGCTTTTGACTTTAACTCAGCTTGCACCGGTTTTGTTTACGGCCTAACAACTGCGTACTCGATGATTCAATCAGGCATATTTGATAATGTTTTATTGGTCGGTGGAGAAAAGGTGAGCTACTTTCTTGATTGGACTGCCAGAGATACTGCTGTGCTTTTTGGAGATGGGGCGGGGGCAGTATTAATTGAAAAAACCGATACACAATCAAAACTCTATTCTTCAAAACTGGCATGCGATCCATTTCTAGGAGAAGCATTGATGCTAAAAAACTTTGGCACGAGCATGGAACTCAAAGATCCAAAAGAAGGGTATTTCTTTGGCATTAATTTTGAGGGTCAAGAAATCTTTAAGAATGCAGTTAAAACCATGGCAAGACTGGCAGAGGAAGCATTGGAGGAGGCAGGGCTCACGGTTGATGACGTTGATCTTTGCATTCCTCACCAAGCAAATCTAAGAATTTTGGAAGCAACCGCCAAACGATGCAATTTCCCAATGGAAAAAATGATTATCAACCTGGATCAATATGGCAATACGTCGGCCGGATCAATACCCATCGCATTGACGGAAGCACTCTTATCAATCTCAAAACCAAACCCTATCTCTGCTAATTGGTCAATATGTCCTCGAAGTACTTCCAATTTGGATGCTGACAAAGTCAGTGCTAATGGCGACATTAAACTCTGACTCTTCCAAG
>Ga0208765_1001675_pt1 | contig 13143 bp, 11 predicted proteins | sample ETNtaG_2_FD_185783 | JGI IMG/M metagenome (GOLD analysis project Ga0208765, IMG submission 185783) | Marine microbial and viral communities from oxygen minimum zone, Eastern Pacific Ocean - ETNP201406SV203 (SPAdes) (version 2) | ecosystem: Environmental > Aquatic > Marine > Oceanic ... | reverse complement strand
GAGTACCCGGGGCCGGACTCGAACCGGCACGTCCTTACGGACAATGGATTTTAAGTCCATAGTGTCTACCAATTCCACCACCCGGGCTTATCCATTAAATTAACTGAGGCGTCGGCCGGATTCGAACCGGCGAATAACGGTTTTGCAAACCGCCCCCTTAAGCCACTTGGGTACGACGCCAATAAAATTATAAAAAACAGCAGGAAAATTTACGGAACGATCCCTGACTAACAATTCCGTTTTTTGGTAGACTATAAACCGTAGTTTTAGGTATGGATGTGAAACGTTTAAATATCTATGAACGGCTTCGGGATTTTAAGGTACCATCATCGATCTTGGATGATATTTTTTCAAATGAAGAAGACATCAGCGTTCTTGAAGGTGCATTTTCAGCACTAATAGATGATGGGTTCAGCGAAGATAGGACCGCTGAAGAGATCTCAAAAATGATTTTTAAAGAGTTGGATATCGATCCTGATCAGTCTTTTACTGACGAAAAATAATTTACATTAGACGTAGGTATGACAGGCGGATCTATTGTATAATCAAAACCTTCCCCTTTTATCACTTCCACCCGCAGGTCTTCAATTTTTCGAAAATGACGTATACCTGCATGGTAGGATGACAGGGCTTTTTGATCTAGACTATCCAGCAGTTGGTCTGCAAAATGAACTGTATAATGTCTAAGATAGCCTTCCTGAACATCCAGCCACATGGTAGGACTGCTTGCCATTTTACTTTTTGTAAGCATTAGGTGGTCATACACAAACTCATCCATTGATTTGGGCTCTTTTGCGCACAATATGGATAAACAGATAAGAAAACTGATCTTCTTCATAAACAGATTATAACCCTGCAACATCCACTGCGTCCAGCCATTTGGTCACTTGATCCACAACCGACTTTAAACACCCATCCTTAAATGGAAGCTCAAGCCCTGCCAGTTCCACAAGCCCTGTAAATGGCAGACTTCCTCCCGCTTTGCATAATCTGTAATAATCATCCCAGGCTTTTTCCCGGTTCTCTACACTCTTGATCCAGAACTGAAAAGCACAGGTCTGTGCCAGGGTGTAATCGATGTAGTAGAACGGCATCTGGTAAATATGGAGTTGTCCCTGCCAAATCCCTCCTGATTTTGGGAATTCAATATCATCATAATCTCGATTCGGTAAATAAATGGATTCCAGTTCCAGCCACTTATTTTTTCTGTCTTTGGGTGTTGCTTCAGGGTTCTCATAGACCCAGTGCTGAAAATGATCTACACAGGCACCATAGGGCAGAAAAGATAGACTGCCAGCAATATGTTTGTACTTAAACCTATCTGTTTCTTCCTTAAAAAAACGTTCCATCCAGGGCCAGGTAAAGAATTCCATACTCATGGAATGTATTTCTGCTGATTCCATGGTTGGCCAGAGATAACTCACCAGGGGTTGGTTACGACTGGAATAACACTGAAAGGCGTGCCCAGCTTCATGTGTTAAAACTGTTATATCGTGGTCTGTACCATTAAAATTTGAAAAAATGTAGGGTCGATCATATTTGGGAAATGATGTACAGAATCCACCTGGTCTTTTCCCATCTCTATTTACAAGATCCATCAGTTCTTCATTGACCATTATATCAAAGAACTCACCCGTTTCTTTTGAAAGTTCATGATACATGTCCTGAGCACCGGAAACTAGCTCTTCCGGGGTCCCTTTAGGCTTTGGATCACCTTCTTTGAAATTAATGCCATCATAAAAATATAAGTGGTCTAATCCCAGAATAGCCTTTTTCTGCTCTAGTAATCGAGTAACAATTGGAACAACATGATCCACGATTTGTTTTCTAAAGTTTGCAACTTCATCCGGTCCATAGTCGGACCGTCCCATACGCAGATAGCCCAGTTCAACAAAGTTATTATACCCCAGGGTTGTTGCAATTTCATGACGAATCTTGACAAGTTTATCATACAAACCATCAAATTCATCGGCATGCTCTTCAAACCATTGAAACCGAGCTGCGAAGGATCGTTTGCGAAGGTCTCGGTCTTCATGAGTGTGGAAGGGGCCTAATCCCGCCAGATTATAACTTTTTCCATCAAACTCGATCGTAGCCCCTGCTGTGAGTTTTGTGTACTCATTTCGAAGGTCCGTTTCCTTGCGAAGCATATCCATAATTTTTGGATCGAACGTTTTTAAATCCATTTCAATTTTTTCCAAGAATGTCGCACCCCACTTCTCGGTTAGCTCAGCTTTGAATCGAGATGCGTCCACTGCCTGATCAAGTTTATTGTATACTTCTTGGATATCAGGACCTATGGAATCATAATAATCTTTCTCAGATTTAGCAGCTTCATCGTTAATATTTCGGCTGAAATTCAAACTGGCAATAGAAACATAAGAAGCATACTCGCGACTTGCATCATCAACTTCTTTTAAAACAGTAATCTGATCTTCTGCAGTTTCTGCATTCTTGAATCTTTCAAGCCAGTCTACCATGAGCTCATTTTGAGAATCAACGGTAAGCCTTTTGTAAGGGAATTCACTATACTTCATTCAATTTAACCTCATTAGTTTTCTTTACTATTGGACAAGCAACCCAATGATCTGGAGCATGGGTTTCAAATATGGGTACATGATCTGCACAGGATGGTTCAGCCTGAGGGCATCGGGTCCTGAAACTACAGCCGGATGGTTTATTCATAGGGGTGGGCACATCTCCTTTTAAAACAATACGCTGGCGATTCTTTTTCTTAGGATCAGGTACGGGCACAGCTGAGAGCAGCGCTTTACTGTAGGGATGCCGAGGGTGATGGTACACCTGTTTTGATTCACCAAACTCTACCAGGTTCCCAAGATACATAACTGCGATCTTATCTGAAATATGTTCTACAACTGATAGATCATGAGCAATAAATAGGAACGAGACATCAAATTCTTTCTGTAGATCCACCATCAGGTTGATCACCTGTGCCTGGATCGACACATCCAGTGCAGAAACTGGTTCATCACATATGATCAGATCAGGGCTTGGAGCCAGGGCACGGGCAATGCCCACTCGCTGTCTCTGCCCACCGGAAAATTCATGGGGAAATCTACCTGCCTGATCTTCCCTTAACCCAACTTTCTCAAGTAAGTTGATTACTTTCTCCCGACGCTGTGGACCCTTGAGTTCGGTATGGATCTTTAGCGGTTCTTCAACGATCTGAGATACGGTCATCCTGGGATTAAGGGAAGCATATGGATCCTGGAAAATCATTTGCACCCTGGAACGGAATTCCCGCATGCTTCGGGGATGGAGTTTTGCAAAATCTACATTGGATCGGTCAAAGTGATACAGGATCTGTCCATCCACTTCCACATCGGCTGCTATATACTTTAATATATTGATCATGGCGCGACCCACGGTTGTTTTTCCGCACCCGGATTCTCCGACCAGACCAACAATTTCACTCCGCCCAATAGAAAATGAAATATCATCCACTGCCTTGACTTCACCCACTTTTTTGGAAAGGATGCCCCCATAAACAGGGAATCTCACAGATAGGTTTTTAACTTCAACCAGGGGACTATTGGCCATCACTCTCTCCATCAGCAACCACAAAACATCGTACAAAATGATCAGGCGAAATCTCTACCAGCGGTGGCTCATCCGTTTTACACCTGTCTTCTACCAGGTCACACCGAGTACAAAACTTGCACCCATCAGGCATTTCCAGGATGTTAGGAACCACTCCTGCAATTGTTTGCAGATGTTCTGCAGGACGGTCTTCATCCGGATGGGGAATTGATTTCAAAAGTCCCTGGGTGTAGGGATGGAGTGGCTGGTCAAAAAGTCCATTCACATCTGCCACTTCCTGGATCATTCCGCCATACATAACCATGACCCGTTCACAGGTTTCGGCTACAACTGCCATATCATGGGTGATTAAAACAATGGCTGCTTCCCTGTTTTGATCCTTGAGTTCCAGCATTAGGTCAAGGATCTGGGCTTGGATCGTGACATCCAGGGCTGTGGTGGGTTCATCGGCGATGAGAAGCGAAGGGTTTTTTGCCAGTGACATGGCGATCATCACACGCTGCCGCATCCCGCCTGAGAACTGGTGGGGATAATCATGCATCCGTTTTTCAGGGTCCGGTATTCCTACTCGTCTCAACAGGTCAGCACCTTTTAGGAATAGTGTTTCATAATCACCCTTATACTCTTCCGAAACCAATTCCCGCAGACCCAATATCAGGTAGGCTATCAAAGAAGGGAATATGGCCCCGATCATGAAAAACAGTGCAACATCTTTCCAGAAAAATGACCAACCTAGTACCAGTTGCGAAAAAAGAACCAGAACAGTTCCCATGGCCAGGGATAGTCGTACCCTAAGGCCTACAGGTACATCATTGATGGTTGATGCTACTGACAAAATTCCATCTTTTAAATACTGGAACAATGTTTTCGGCTTTATGGATTCCATGACCTGAAGACCTATGGTAAAAACAGGGTTCAAGGAAGTCATTGGCTCTTGAAAGATCATGGCAATCTCACGTCCACGATATTTACCCATTTTCTGGTATAATGTATCCCTGAAATTTGTATAGGCATCTGCCTGCGGCGATGAAAAGAAAAGGTGGCTTGTAATAATAATATCCGCCAGAAAGGAGACCAGGAATGGAAATAATCCTGATAAGGGTAGCAAAATATGAAGAACAATCCAGCCAATGAAAAATGCACGTGCCACCCAAGACCTCTGACTGCCCTTTAATGACTTGAAATATTGATGCTCTGGTATCTGTTTAATTCGCTCCAGGTCTTTCCCATCGAATAGTAACTCATCCTTGAATTTGATGGTTCCTTCACTGACTTCCCCGGGCGGATTGGGCACCAATTGAATTAAGGAGAGCACTGAAACCGATTTTCCTGAGCCCGATTCACCAACAATACCCAAGGTCTCTCCTTTGAAAATATCAAAATCGATACCATTAACAGCAGTGGCCCACTGTTCGCCTATTTTAAATCGGGTTTTGAGTCCCTTGATCTCAAGCAATTTTTCCTGGTTCATCGAAGCCTCGAATATACTTTCGGGTCAAAAGCTTCCCGGACACCTTCACCAATGAATACAATAGATAATAAGGTTAAAAACTGTGCTGATACTGGAGAAAACACCATCCACCATTTACTGATATTCTGCAGGCCTACATCCAACATCTGCCCCCAGGATGGAGTAGGAGGCGCTAACCCAAACCCCAGATAATCCAGCCCAACCAGAGCAGATATTCCACCTATGACTGTAAATGGAAAGTAGGTTATGATGGGTACTAAGGAGTTGGGCAATATATGTTTGAACATAACCTTAAAATCAGATTGCCCCATACTCAAAGCAGCCGCCACATAATCCTTTGCTTTTTCACGGTAAAATTCTGCACGCATGAGATAGGTCATACTGATCCAGTTCACCAGCGTATAGATACCGATCAAAAGGAAAAATGACGGCATCAGAATAGATGAAATAATAATTATCACAAACAGCATGGGTAAACTGGACCAGATTTCGATCAAGCGCTGAAAGAACAGGTCAAATTTTCCACCAAAATATCCCATAGCTCCTCCAATCAGTACACCAAAGATATAATTGACCACAGTCAGTATGAGGGCAAATGAAATAGAAATATTGAATGCATAGCACAGTCTGGCAAAAACATCTCGCCCTGTATTATCCGTTCCCAACCAATGCTTATTAGAAGGCGGACTATACATTTTATTCCCTTCAAAGGTAATATCTTCATAGGGTGAATAAGGATACGGCGGCATCAATACCCAGTTGCCTTGTTCATCTTTAAACTTGGCCTTTAGGATACGGTAACGGGTTTCTCCAGGTACATCCTGACCAAATGTTTTTCCTGGAATGTAGCCAGATACAATTGGGAAATAATATTCCCCTTCATAATGAACGACCAGTGCCCGGTTATTGATTAAAAGAGGCAGGAAAAAGGATATCCCATACAAAAAAGTAAGTGCCACCAGGGAGTAGTAGCCCCGTTTCAGGGTTTTGAACTTTAACCATCTTTTTCTTAGGATGGATACATGCTTTTCGTTGGATTTTATCATCTCAACTATTACTTGAATCGAATCCTTGGATCTACCGTAGCCAATGCAAGATCAGATATAATATTCCCAATGAGTCTCAGTAAAACCACAATCACTAAAAATCCAAGTGTTATCGGATAATCCCTGGATAAAATAGCTTCGTAGGCCAGCCGCCCAAAACCATCAATATTGAACATCCGCTCAATAAAATAGGATCCGGCAATGACAACACCCAGGATATGTCCTATTCCAGACGCAATAGGTATGACGCTGTTTCGCATGGCATGTAGCCACACCACTCTTTTTTCTCTTAATCCTTTGGCAAAAGCTGTACGTATATAGTCTTGGCTAAGATTTTCTAAAAGGCTGTTTTTCATTAACACGGTCATAGTTGCAAAACTACCGATAGTCCATGCAACAACAGGAAGAATCATGTGATGAATTTGGTCTACAACCTTCCCAAAGGGTGTTAATGTTTCCCACACTTCGATGGGACTTCTAAACCCCCCCAATGGGAATATATCCCAAAAGCTTCCACCTCCAAAAAGCACCAGAAATACTCCACCCAGAGCCCAGCCTGGAATTGAATAAGCAATAAAGATAGCAACACTGGAACCAAAGTCAAATACAGACCCATGGTTCAGGGCTTTCCGGATACCAAGCGGTATACAGATCAAATATGAAATAAAAATACCGGTAAGTCCAAAAAACAGGGAAATTTTAAAACGTGGTTTCATAACTTCCGTAACAGGCTGTAAATAGGTATAGGATCTTCCAAGGTTACCGGTGAGAAGGCCAGAGTATTCGCGTTGAAAAATGACAGCATTCCGTGTCCCATCTGCTTTTAGCTCATCCACGGATGCGTACCAAATTGAACTTTCTAAGCCATCCTTTTCAATAACAGATAATTTTCCATTATCCATCGACCTGATATCAACACGCCATATACGTCCATCCCGTTTCCCTACACGTTTCTCAACCGTTGTTTCACCTGGATGGAGAATGAAGTCTCGATGTTTGATCTCTCTGGGCCAGATTCCTAACCAAATCAAATACCGCTGGTAAATGGGTTTATCAAATCCATAAAACCGCTCTAGCTCTTTTAATGCTTCAGGAGGAAGAGCACCAACCGCGTTACCGGTTACGCCTGCAGACCCGCCGCCACCTTCCATCCCTGCCATACCACCCATTTGCAGTTGAATAATAGTTTGCTCTATCGGGCCACCAGGTGCTAGTTGGAGAATAATAAAAACGAGGACAGTGGACCCCAAAAATGTTGGGATCATTAAAAGAAATCTTCTTAAAAAATAGGTTGCCATAAAAAGGCAAAGATAGATTATTGATTATTTTTCAGATAATCGGGCCAGTATTTCATATCGATAGGTTTAAGATCAAGTTTCCTATCATCTTCCATTGCAACGGTAAGCTGATCGTGAGCTTCTTCATCGATCCACCAATAATAAAATGCATCCCAGTGTTCTCCTACATAACGGGATAACATCCAGTTTGGATACCCAAATTTATCCCACCACATCATGCGTGAATAGTTGCGAACAATACTAAATGCGATCGGGTGTTCATCATTAAATATCCCATCGATCTCTTGTATAATCTCTATACGCCTGTTTTGATCAAAGCAAATATCATATTCATCAAGAAGTTCGTCCACGCGTTCACTTTTGAAACCCCATACATTATTATTATCATTCATATCAGCCAAAGATGATCGGAGTGATGCTTCAGGATTAGGATAGATCAATCCAGTATAGGCCAGCATACACACAGAGAAATTTCTGGCATTCACATTCTTGATCATGGTATTATAGTCTACAAACTTAATTTGCATATCTATACCATACTCTTTCATCATTTGCTGCACAGGTGTTATCATATATTCGGTTGTTTTTTGTATTCCTATTTCAAAAGATAAAACCTGACCAGTCTTTTCATGCACAAGCCAGCCATCGTTATTTCTGGACGTGTATCCTACTTCTTGTAACAATTCAATAGCTTTTTGAGGGTTATAACTGAAGGGATTGTTATTTGGATTCTCATATACTGTACCTGAATAAAGCGAATTCATCATCCCGTATTCGTTATAATACATTTCACGGTTCATTTTTTCTCTGTCGTATAAGTAACAGAAAGCATAGCGGACACGTTTATCATCAAAAGGCCACTGCCTCATATTAAAATAATACCCAGATGTGCCAGCAGGTTTTTCTGAAAATATGCGCTGCTTCTTGATCCATCCCTTTTCAGTTGCATTAAAACCCGTTTCTTCAACCCAGCGTCTTGAACGTGCAACATTGAAAATATCCTGCTCACCTTTTTTAAATTTTTCAAACTGGAGGGCATCATTATCTTTCACAACGGATACTTTTATACGATCAAAATTATATTTATATCTCACCAGGGGATCATCTGCAGCCCAATAATCATCCCTGCGTTCCAGGGTATATGATTCTTGATTTATTATGTTTTCTTCTGGAATAATATAGGGACCAGTACCTGGGATCACTGAAAAAGCATATTCTTCTAAAAACGCAGTGCCATCTAGGTCTTTCAAGATATGGTTAGGATGAATAACCATCGTGCTAAAATATAGAAAATTTCTCCAGTTCACTGATTTTGCTTTTACAGATACTATATATTTCGATTCAGCAACTGGCCTTTCATACTTACCAAATGTAATTTGCGAGGATGGAAACAGAATGGTCTCATCCATCCTCAAATCCCAGGTAGCCACAATGTCATCAGCTGTTACCGGCATACCATCCCACCATCTCGCATCGGGGTTTATTCTAAATTTAAAAACCATCTTATCATCTGAGATAGACCAGTGTGATGCCAGGCTTGGCACAAACTCCAGCGTAGTTGGATGTTGGCTTAATAAAGACTCATAGCATAATAACATGATGGTACGAGAGTTTATTACTTGGCTTGAGTTTTGGCCAATGACCCGCATTGTTCTCGGGAAAAGCGAGTGAGTATAATTCAGTGTGCCACCTTTTTTGGCATTAGGATCGCCAAAGTAGGTTCCATCCACAGCTTCTGACCATATATAGGATTCATATCCTAAACTTTTTGAGAGTTTCTCAAAACCATATCCCCCCTGTTCTGCAGGTGTCGTTGTATCTTTGGATACTGATAAAGATTGAGACTTGGACTTAGAAACTGTTTTTGGATCTCCTCCTCCACAGCCAAGCAGCAAAAGAGCAATAAAGATCGATAAAATTTTGTTCATGAAATACTAATTCGGTTATTTCTTAATAATAATGTGTTACAAATAAGGGCCGGAACTTAGTATTTGAGATTAAATATTAATATCTCAAAAGAGATAGAATGATACCAACAGTTCGAAATGCCAGATAGCTAGGAAGAAGGTGTCGTGGCCAGAATGCGCCCGGCAAAATAATAGCCAAAGGAAACAAATACACACATTGCATGTGTTGATGTCCAGGATGCCATCCTTCTGGCACTGTTATAATCCCGTTGCCAATCCTCGTGATAAAGCTGTTTTATTTCTTCCTTTCCACCCTGCCTTTCACAGGCTTTCAGTAATTTATTAAAACGACGAATATCTTTAAGGGGCACAGCTTTAATACCTTTAGTCTGAGCAAGCTTGATTAAGGGATCATCACAGGCGCTGACAGATTCTTTCTTTGGTTTTTGTGCTGCTAGAATACCGAAAAATATCAGGAGTGCTAAAAAGAATCTCATCTTAATCCATACACCACTTTAAATGAGAAAATTGGCAGATCATCTATTTTCATCTTAGGCCCTGTCACAGACTGTCTCTGGACCCGCCATTTCTTCTCTTTATAAGAATTATTGATGAATCCACCTTTAAGGTCCAGTGCCAACCTGGATGATATATAGTAGCGAAAGCCCAGCATCCCTGTATATCCGTACCAGTCTGATCTCATAACATCTGTAGCCCCCATATCTTTCACTGGGTCCTCACTCCCTCCAAAACTATTTAAAAAGAAATTCCAGTCTTCTGTTTTATCTCCTGGGGTAGTATCCAATTCAATCCTGCCCCGGCCCCAAATGGGTGCCAATGTAAAATTCAGCTCGATCTTTGGCCTCCAGCGAAAAAAGGTCTCAATTGGAAATAATCGATAATTGATTGAACGTCGAAAAATAGCTTCTGAATTAAGCAATAATATATCTTTCCCTAACTCGTAAGACGTAAATGAATTATACCCAATCCTTGCATTACTGAAAAATTCATAATAGATACCCCAGTTAAGTAAAAGATTACGATTAAAAATGCCTTTTGTTGGGAACTGAACGGTCTCATTTTCATCAAAACCTGAAAGGGTAGGTTCATAAAACCCGATACCCAGATCAATACTCAATTTTGGCTGCGCAGGAACAAAAGATCCACCTAATAAGAGAATCGAGAGAATTAATACATGGATTTGACTCTTCATACAAGGTTCTTAATTTAAGACCCATGAAACAAATCGTGTGCATATTCCTTTTTATTATTTCACTTTTGCGGTCTGAATCTGCAAAACTGGACGTTAAACACATGATCGTGGAATACAATGGCGTGACCACGGAAGGCTTTGTTGACTCCATTGGCTACCAGTTTCTTTATTTTGTTCCCAAGGATTCTGTTGACATGGATTCCATGGCATTAAAAGATATTTATTATGCCTATAATGATTTTAATCGTGTGTTTCATTACAGCTGGAGCTTCGAAGAAAATGTACGCAGAATGGAAAACCGTACAGGGAAGGTATTCACGGTTCAAGGAGACACACTGGAGTTCATAAATATTCAATTCAATAAGGATATGATTAACCCGGAAATCCTCATTAAAACTGGCATAGATCATTCAGAGTTCGTTTCCATGTTTCAGATAGAAAAAATTGAAACAGATTTTTCTATTATGACTTATTCTATTCGTAGAGGCTTCTATTATTCTTATTATTCCTTCTTGCTGGCATCAACCTTTGATATTATGCGAACCTGGGATAAAGAAAGACGAGCTGTCCCTCAGATTTGGGATCAGTACAATGACCTGTTTCCCATGATTTCAATCATAGGAATGAAAGAAACCGGAGTCACATATGAATCTTTTACATCTTTGATTCCCTTTTCTGTTTTAGCATGCATGGTCTATGATGTTATCAGGGACAAAAATAAATTTTTCTTTACTCCGGTTTATGAAAAAAGAAAGTTCGGCAGAAATATGTATGTTTTTTCATTAAAACATATTCTCCATACCCAGACAAAAAAACTGATATTTAAGTTAGAAGGGACAAAACTGGGTGGGAAGGTCATAGGATGGATTCGAAAAAAAGTATAGTAAATTAACGCCATGGTTGAACGAATAAATATATTTGTTATTTTGGGGGCATTTCTAGCCATTCTCACTGGTTTATCCTGTACCGAAGATCCGATTGAAATACCCGAGCCGGATACGATACCGCCACAGGCAATGGTCCTGTTTCCTATTGATGGAGAATCCGTTGCAGGTGAGATCACTGTCATAGCACGTGCCACAGATAATGACCAAGTGGACTCTGTCCGATTTTTCATCAACCAGGAATGGGTCGGCACCGATTCAACTGGAAGTGGGAACGACAATAATGAATATAAATATGAGTGGAATACATCAGAAACAATTATGATGGATGATGCACTTGTAAAAAAATATGCAGAAGATGAATTTCATTTCATTTCAGTTGTTGCCTTCGATCCTGTGGACAACAGTTACGCATCCGTCCCCATCCGTAGCAAGGTAGATAATGACGACAATGAAGCTCCATCCGCATTCTTCCTTAGTCCTTTTGCAGGGCAATATGTCAGTGGTACCGTGGACATTACTGTGATTGCATCTGATAATGACAGCATTCAGTATGTAAGTTATTTTATCAACAATATATTGCAGGGGTATGTACAGGAATCTCCTTACGTATTTCCCTGGAATACAAACCTGGTGGAAAGCGGGAACTATTACTCGCTCCATGTAAATGTACGTGATATAAGCAATAATATCACAACCGTTGCACCTATAAGCGTAATTGTAGATAATGGGATACAGGACGATATGACTCCACCAACAGGAGCCATTGTCAGCCCTCCTGCCGGTCTCACTGTAAGTGGGGAAGTCCAGATTATTATCAATGCCAGTGATAACCGTGCCATGGATGAAGTTGCACTCTCCATAGATGGGATTTACATCACAACTATAGAACAGGCACCCTATTACTATTCCTGGGATACCACATTGGAAGAAGAAGACATAGAACACACCATTAGTGTAGTTTTAGTTGATCTGGCAGGAAATGAGGCACCTCTTAATCCCATAGCTGTAACTGTTGATAATGAACCGCCAGTGGACAGCACACCCCCTACAATAATCATTATGGAACCTGCTGCGGGACAAAACCTAATGGGTACTGTTTCTATTGAAGTTTTGGCTACCGATGAAACTGGGATTGATTTTATCGAATTTTATATTGATGGTTTCTCTGATACAACGGACAATTCAGAACCCTATATCTACGAATGGGACACGGAAACCGTGAGTGATGATATGGAACATATTATTGCAGTTGTGGGATATGATCTTGAAGGGAACTCTACTCTGGCAACTCCCATCGCAGTTTTTATCGATAATTTTGATAATATTGCTCCCACGGGTCAGATACAGAATCCTGTACCCGGACAAACTGTAACTGGAACAATAGCCATTGAAATTGCAGCTTCTGATAATGTAGGAGTCAGACAGGTAGACCTTTCCATTGATGGAATCCCCAGGGACACACTGTTCGACTATCCTTACCAATACAACTGGGACACTACCTTAGAAACCGAAGATGAAGATCATGTTATCAGTGTGGTGGTTTCGGACACATCAGGTAACATTGCTTTTGTAACCCCGGTTAGTGTCTATGTTGATAACGAGATTAATGATATCACACCCCCGATCGGAACAATCTCTAATCCTCTGTCCGGACAAACCGTAAGCGACACGGTTGCCTTTACCGTGATCGCCCAGGATGACTATGGGGTTGCTGAAGTTGAATTTTTTATTGATGGTGGAACTGTAGTCGTGGATACACT
>Ga0208765_1001669_pt1 | contig 13176 bp, 15 predicted proteins | sample ETNtaG_2_FD_185783 | JGI IMG/M metagenome (GOLD analysis project Ga0208765, IMG submission 185783) | Marine microbial and viral communities from oxygen minimum zone, Eastern Pacific Ocean - ETNP201406SV203 (SPAdes) (version 2) | ecosystem: Environmental > Aquatic > Marine > Oceanic ... | reverse complement strand
CCTCGGCCTCCACGCCGGTCCGTGGTCGCCCCACGGTGTGGAGGGCCTCCTCGTCGTCGGCGTCCAGTGCCGTGCCCAGTCCGATACCGCCCGACTCGGTCGACGAGTAGCGGATGGAATACGGGGCGCCGAACCGTTGCCGGGCCTCGGCCACCAGAGCGGGGGGTGAGGGTCCGCCTCCCACCACGACTGCCCTCACACATCCCAGGTCATGGTCGTCGAAGCCAGGATGCCTGAGCAGCAGTGCCACCTGAGCCGCTACCCCATTGACGGCTGGAAGCCGGTAGCGATCAATGAGTCCTAGCAACGTTCCGGCGTCCCACCGGTCCATGACGTGGATGGTGGCCCCCGATGCCAGTTGCCAGGGCAGCTTGGTCATCACTCCAACGTGGGGGAAGGCTGTGCCGCTGACCATGTGACCCCCCGAACCCCATGAGCCACTGCCATCTAGGTCGACGATGGCTGCCAGTTGCCGGTTCGAGAACCAGGCTCCCCGGGGGTCTCCGGTGGAGCCGGAGGTGAAACAGATGCACACCGGCCGGTTGGGGTCCTCGGCCAACTGGGGGACCCCTTCCCCGTTGGAACGTAGGGAGGTCAGGGTCCGGCCTGGAACCTTGGAGGTCATCACCAACTCGACAGGGACCTCGTCGGGGAGTCCGTCGGCCAACTCGTCTGTGGCCAACACAAGACGAGGGTCCACCGCGTCGACCACCAGGCGCCGTTCCCGGGCCCGGAGCCGGGGGTTGGCGCCCGCGGTGACCGCCCCCACCTTGGCTGCCGCCAGGTAGGAGACGATGTACTCCAGGCCCGATGGGAGCGACAACAGCAGTACCTCGCCCGCACCGAGTCCCCGGGCAGCAAGGCCGGCCGCTACCTCGTCCGAGGCCCGGTCGAGTTCCCGGTACGAGAGGACGGCCCCCGAGGCGACCTGGAAGGCGGTTCGGTCGCCGTATCGGCGGGCGGCCTCGGCCAGTATCCGGGGGAGCAATATAGGTCCAGGTGTCGGTTAGGCCAGTCCTCAGCCGTCGACAGGGCCGGGGACGGGTTCAGAGAGGCGGGCGACCACCTGATGGCTGCGGACGGTAAACAGCTGGTGGGCCAGCCTCGAGTGGTCCAGCAGACGATCAAGCATGGAGATGACGGTAGTGCGCGCCGCTTCGGCAACCCGTTTTGCCCGGGCTGGGGTGGGAACTGGTAGGGGTCCTAGAATCAGTAGGTCCGTTCGCCTCCGGCGTACAGGCCGATGTCCGCACCCGAGAGCCGAGGAGACGATCGAGCATGGCCCGTCGTTCCGACGCCATCGAGCGGTTCACCGAAGAGGCTGAGGCCTCCGGCCTCCAGGTCGAGGTGCAGCGCTATCCGGACGGAACCCGGACGGCCGCCGACGCCGCAGCCGCCGTGGGCTGCCACGTGGATCAGATCGTCAAGTCCCTGGTCTTCATGGCCGACGTCCGCCCGATACTGGTGCTGTGCTCAGGAGGTCGCCGAGTCGACGAGGAACGTCTAGCCACCTACCTGGGAACCGAGATTCGGATCGCCGGGGCCAGTGAAGTCCGGGCGGCGACCGGGTTTGCCATCGGGGGGACTCCACCGCTGGGACACACCGTGCCCCTCCGCACCGTCGTCGACCCACACCTCATGGACTTCGACGAGGTATGGGCGGCTGCCGGTACCCCGGACTCCGTGTTCCCGGTGAAGCCCAAGGACCTGGTTCAGGCCACGGCGGGTGCCGTGGTGAGCGTCACCCGCTGACCCTCAGGCGTGTCCATAGTTCTCCTTGTGTCAACCAAACTTTGGTGTTCTACGATCGATTTATGGCGATTGGCAACGTCTTCACGAAGCACCCGGCCAGCGTGGGCCAGACCTGGGCGCAACACGGCCGATTCGCTCTGTCGATTTCCTGGACCTTGACCTTGGCCGCCTTGGCGGCAGCTGTCCACGCCATGGTGCCTGCCCTGTACAAGACGACAGCCAGCCAGGCCGTCGACCAGTTACACGCCAAGATCCATGAACGCCGCGACACCGCTGCTGAGATGATCGAACCCATGGAGTCCCCTCTCGCGTGAGTCCGACGTGAACTCGCCCCTCATCGTCGAGGTCACCCGGGGCGATCGGATTGAAAGCCGGCACGAGGTGGACGCTGTCGTCGTGGACTCCTTGGGCCGTCTGGTCGGGTCGTGGGGAGAGCCCCATCGAGCGGTCCTGCCCCGGTCGGCCCTCAAGCCCATTCAGGCTCTTCCTCTGGTGGACACCGGTGCCTCTGACGCCTTCGGCCTCACCGATACGGAACTGGCTCTGGCTTGCGCCAGCCACCAGGGTGAGCGCAGGCACGAGGAGGTGGTGACCGCCTGGCTGTCGAGGCTTCCAGGAGGCACTAACTCCCTGGCCTGTGGGGCTCATCCACCACTGTCCGAGGAAGCCGGCCAAGCCCTGGCAGCTTCCGGACGCCCACCGACGGCCGTTCATAACAACTGCTCGGGCAAGCATGCCGGCTTCCTGACCGTGATCGCTCATCTGGGTTTTGAGGTCGACGGCTACCTGGATCCCGAGCATCCACTCCACGTTGACCACGTAACCCCGGCCATCGAGCGGACCTGCGGCGTAGACCTGGGGGCCGGCCGGCCGGCCATCGACGGCTGCGGAATCCCGGTGTGGTCGGTGGCCCTCGACCGCCTGGCCAACGGGTGGGCGAACCTCGGAGAGTCCACCGCGGGATCGTCAGCCCACCGCCTCCTCTCGGCCATGCGAGCCGAACCATTCATGGTGGCGGGCACCGGTCGAGCCTGTACTCGCCTCATCGGTACGGCAACCGGAGGCACAGTGGCCAAGGCGGGTGCCGAAGGAGTGTTCTGTGCCGTGGTCCCTGACGAGCACATTGGCCTAGCTCTCAAAGCACGAGATGGTGGAGCGAGGGCGGCCGAGGCAGCGGCAACGTGGCTCCTGGCCCACCTGGGCCACCTCGACGCTGGACCATCCCAGATGCTGGTGAACCGGGCCGGTCGACCGGTAGGCGAAGTCCGGGTGGCCTCCTGACACGGGGTATCCCGGTGGGTTACCGGCGCCGGTTACGGCCACCACCGGGTGGATCTCTAAGGTTGCCAGCAGCGAATCGGTCTGGCGGAGTCGGAGGAACCTGACCCATGGGGAGCTGTGACGGGCGCGTAGCGATCGTGACCGGAGCGGGGCGCGGCCTCGGGCGGGCCCACGCTCTTGGCCTGGCCGCCGAGGGGGCCGCCGTGGTGGTGAACGACCTAGGCGTATCACGAGACGGTGAGGGTCCGGCCGGTGGGCCGGCCCACGAGGTAGTGGCCGAGATCGAGGCCAGTGGGGGCCAGGCGGTAGCCAACGGTGCCGATGTGGCCAACTGGGACCAGGCCGCCGAAATGGTGGCCCAAGCCATCACATCGTTCGGCCGTCTAGACGCCCTGGTGTGCAACGCCGGCTTCCTTCGGGACCGGATGTTGGCCAATATGAGCGAGGAGGAGTGGGATTCGGTCACTCGGGTCCACCTCAAGGGCCACTTTGCCCCGGCCCGCCACGCCATCGCCCACTGGAGGGAGTGCTCCAAGGCCGGCGAGCCGGTCGACGGCCGGGTGGTGATGACCACCTCCGGGGCTGGCCTGATGGGCAGCATCGGACAGGGAAACTACGCGGCGGCCAAGGCCGGAATCGCCTTGCTAGTGGTGCAGGCTGCCGCGGAGTGGGGCCGGTACGGGGTCCTAGTAAACGGTGTAGCCCCCGATGCCCGGACCCGCATGACCGAGGGCATTTTCTACGACACCGAGGTTCCCGACGGTTGGGACGAGAAGGATCCGGCCAACGTCTCCCCACTAGTGGTGTGGTTGGCCAGCGATGCCTGCGACGTGACCGGGCGGGTGTTCGAAGCGTCGGGAGGGAGCCTGAACGTCTGTGACGGCTGGCAGCACGGACCTCCGTCCTCGGTCGGTGAGCGGCGCTTCGCCGTGTCCGAGGTAGCTGACGCCGTCCACGCTTCGATCGCTGGTGCCCCCCAACCGGTGCCCGTGTTCGGCACTCAGGGCTGATTCCGAGCCGGCTAGCCGGCGGTGGTTTCCTCTTCAGAGGCCAGCCGGCGGATGGCCTCCTCCAGCAATCCGTGCCCTTCGGCGGCAGCGAGGCCCACCTGTCGTAACTCGAAGGCGAACCGATCAGCTGCCGCGGCCAGTCGTTCCCGCCGCTGTCGGAGCGGCTCGGAGTGAGGAGGCTCGTCGGCAACGAAGGTGCCTCGCCGGCCCCGGCCGACCAGGGCTCCATCACGTTCCAGTTCCTGGTAGGCGTGGGCCACCGTGCCGGGAGCCATGTCCAGCGTGGCGGCTAGGGCCCGTATCGTAGGTAACCGACAGCCTGGTTCGAGGTGGCCCACGGCGACCATCACTGAGACCTGGGCCCGGAGTTGCTCGTAGAGGGGAACACCAGCCTTGTCGTCGAGGCGGATCACCATGCGCCGTTGCCGACCCGCGGCATCGATGAACTCGGCAATAGCCGGGGAGGTCATACAGCCACCGTACCCGGTGGTTTGCATCATGTATTGATACAAATAATCATTAAATGGCCTGAATAAACGACTTGATTGCTTAATGGACTACTACAGAACAAGATCTGTATTACTAAACGGTTCAGATGGGGAGCCGGTGGTCTATCAACCGGAAGGAAGCAGAACATGAAGTTGGTTACGGCGGTCATCAAGCCCTTCAAACTCGACGACGTGAAGGACGCCCTTAGCGTTTTGGGTGTCCAGGGCATGACAGTCAGCGAGGTTCAGGGGTTCGGCCGACAGGGCGGACACAGCGAGACATACCGAGGCACCGAGTACAAGGTCCTTTTCACCCCGAAGACTCGGGTCGAGGTCGTGGTCGATGACGACGTGACCGACCGAGTGGTGGACGCAATCGTGGCTGCCGCACGTACCGAGAAGATCGGTGACGGCAAGGTCTGGACCACCGACGTCAGCACGCTGATCCGAATCCGTACTGGAGAGCGCGGTAGCGACGCCGTCTGACCCGCGGACTGCGGCCCGGCGCTGGTCACGGTGATCCCGGCGCGACCGGGAGGCTTCCGGCGGGCTACCGTCCCGGTCATGACCGCCGACGACGATTTTTCGGCTAACGCCGAGGACCTGGTCCAGTTCGAGATCCGGAACCAGGTGGCGTGGATCACCATCAACAACCCGGACAAGGGCAACGCCCTGTCATCGGTCATGAGGGACCGTATGGCCGGGCTGCTCAACGGCCTGAACGGTCGTTTTGAGGCCCGGGCGGTAGTCATCACTGCCACCGGCTCCAAGCTTTTCTGTCCGGGGGCTGACATCAGCGTCGATCGGGAGGCGACTCCGCGACCTGACGGCGCTCCTGAACCGATCGTCGGTGAGTCCCGTCGCATGATGCTCGAGGGTCAGTTGAAGTTGATGCCAGCCATCCTGGACTGTGAGTTGCCGGTCATCGCCGCCGTGAACGGCACGGCGGCTGGAGTGGGGGCCCACCTAGCCCTGTGCTGCGACCTAGTCGTCATGGCCGACCACGCCAAGCTCATCGAAGTCTTTGCTCGGCGGGGTCTGGTGCCCGACGGACTCGGGGCATGGATCCTGCCTCGACTAGTTGGTCTCCAGAAGGCTCGCGAGCTCATGTTCTTCGCAGAGGACATCTCAGCTGCTGAGGCGCTACGGCTGGGGCTTTGCAATCGGGTGGTGCCCGCCGCCGAGCTATCGGCGGCGGCCACCGAGTGGGCTGAGCGGTTGGCTTCCGGCCCGACCCGGAGCCTCATGCTCACCAAGTGGCTGGTCAACCGGTCACTGGACGTGGACCGGCGGACACTGGAAGACAACGAAGCCTGGGCTGTCGAACTCAACAGCGGAACGCAGGACGCCCAGGAGGGCGTAGCCAGCTTCCGCGAGCGACGTGATCCGATCTGGCGCGGCTTCTAGGTTGGCCGCTGTTGTGGTCGGGCGATGATCATCCGGGTTGACTCGGCGGGCGAGGTCAGGGTCGACGAGCATCTCGTCTTCACCGAATTCCACGTGGAGGTTCCGTCCGGTTTCGCCACAGACGATCTGGCGGCCACCATGGGTGAGGGGACCCGCGCCGATGACGGACACCTTTGGATCGCCGAGGCGGCCATTCGACACTGGCTTGTCGGGCAAACCGACGATTTGTGGGACGAGGGCTTCTCCGGGATGGTGGCCTACGCCAGATCCAAGGGATGGACCGACGAAGCAGGCACCCACCTCCAGGCCCACATCGAACACGTCGACTGAGCGACAGACGAAGGACCGACCGAACCCAAACCGAGGACCAACCTGATGACCGACCTGACCATCTTCCACAACCCCCATTGACACGCCTCCAAGAACGCCTTGGCGGTCGCCGAGGAATTGGGAGTCGACGTGGATGTCGTGCTCTACATGAAGGAACCACCCGACGAGGCCCTTCTACGTCGCATGGTGGCCGGGTTGGAAGGCCCGGTCGAAGATCTTGTGCGTAAGGATTCCCAGTTCAAGAAACTGGAGCTGATCGCCGACGACTATGTCGGAAACTCCGACGCCGTGGTGGAGTTACTGGCTCGCCGCAAGGCCCTGCTGCAACGCCCGGTTCTGGTCCGCGGGGACCTTGATGGCACGGGTCCCCTCGAGGTATGTGTCGGGCGACCGAAGGACCGGCTCTACGAATTCATCGGGGCGACGGGGTCGTGACCACCCGGTGGCCGACAGGTGGGAGGGGACGGTGACCGCTCTACAGCCGACGGGCGGTAGCGGTTCATGACCCTCACGGCCGACCTGTGTGACGAGCACGGCGACGAGGTCCGGGCCCTGGACGGCGGGTTCGTTTCGTACGGTGGCAATACTTCGTTCGCCGGACCTGTGACCACTCTGTCAGCTTTCGAGGACAACTCGCTGGTCCGCGAGGCGCTGGCCGAGGAGGGCGGTGGTCGGGTCCTAGTCGTCGACGCCGGCGGCTCCACCCGGTGCGCCATGGTGGGGGGAAACCTGGGACTTCTTGCCGCGGACAACGGCTGGGCCGGCATCGTCATCGACGGCTGCGTACGCGACGCCGCTGAATTGCGGGGAACCACAGTGGGCATCCGAGCCCGTGGAACCAGCCCTCGGAGGAGCGTCAAGCGGGGAGCCGGTCAGCGAGACGTTCCGATCACTGTGGCCGGCATGGACCTGGTACCTGGGATGTGGCTGTGGGCCGACGAGGACGGGATCGTGGTGGCCGATCGGAATTTGGAGGCCTGAGATCCGGCCTCCGGTCGAGTAGCGATCAGGCGAAGTCGGGCCCGCACTTCTCGATCAGGGCCCGAACGCCCTCCGCTTGCACCTAACCCCCGGGAGGCCGGTACCTTCACGTCCAGCGGCGCCATCTCGAGCGCCGAGAAAACGGGAGGAACCCGATGCTCGCTGCCATCCTCATGGAGAGTCCCACCGAGGAACTGGTGGTTGCCGACGATGTGACTCTGCGGGACCTGGCCCCAGGGGACGTCAAGGTGAAGATCGCCCACAGCGGTGTGTGCCATTCCGATCTGTCGGCCATGAATGGCACGATTCCCCAAACCCCGCCAGTCGTACTGGGCCACGAGGGGGCCGGCGTGGTAACCGACATCGGCGACGGGGTGACCCACGTGGCGCCCGGGGACCACGTCATCATCGCCTTCTCCCCACCGTGTGGAACCTGCCCGTACTGCACCGGCCGCGGCCAACCCAACCTGTGCCTTGATGGCTTCTTCGCCATGAGCGCTAACCCGCAGTTCCGGCGGGGCGACACGGTGGTTGGGGCCATGACGGGCTGTGGCACATTTGCCGAGGAGACCATCGTTCCCGGGATCGCGACCGTAAAGATCGACGACGACATCCCGCTAGACGTGGCCGCCCTGGTGGGCTGTGGCGTAACCACCGGCGTGGGAGCGGCGCTCAACACGGCGGGGATCACCCCGGGATCCTCGGTACTGGTCATCGGCGCCGGCGGTGTCGGCGTGGCCGCCATCCAGGGGGCCCGCATCGCCGGGGCGGCCGCCATCGTGGCCGTGGACCTGCACGAGGGAAAGCTGGACCGAGCCAAGGCCTTCGGCGCCACCCACGGCGTGCTTCCCGATGACCTCCCGGCAGCGCTGGCCGAGGTCACCGCCGGGGAGGGCTTCGACTTCACCCTGGAGTGCATCGGCATGCCGACCACCATGCGCCAGGCCTTTGACATGACCCGTCGCGGGGGCACCAGCTGCATCGTTGGTGTGGGCCGGATGGAAGAGACCTTCGCGCTCTCGGCTTTTGAGATGTTCTTCTCCGAGAAGACCCTGGTCGGCTCCATGTACGGTGGGGCCGACGTGAGGACCGACTTCAACCGCTTCCTGCGCCTCTACAAGTCAGGGCGTCTGGACCTGGAGGGGATGATCAGCCGGCGGATCCACATCGACGAGGTCAACGACGCCATGGCCTGCATTGGTGACGCCGACATCATCCGCCAAGTGATCGACTTCTAGGACCGACAGGACTAAACCCCAGGAGGAGCCATGCGAGTCATCGTCGACTTCGACCTTTGTGAGAGCAACGCCGTCTGCATGCAGATCGCCCCCGACGTCTTCGAGGTACGGGACGACGACTTCCTGTACATCCTGGAGGAGAACCCGGGAGAGGACCACCGGTCCACCCTCCAAGAAGCTGTCCAGCGCTGTCCCAAGCAGGCCATCTCCCTCGAGGACTGAACGGCGGTGCTTGACACCGTCACCATCGTCGGGGCTTCCCTAGCGGGCTTCTGGGCGGCGGAGACACTCCGTCGTGACGGCTTCGCCGGCCCCATCGCCCTGATCGGCGAGGAGCCCCACGCCCCCTACGACCGGCCGCCACTGTCCAAGAAGTACCTAGCCGGCGAACTCGACGACGACCGATTGGACCTGGTGCCGGCCAACCGGCTGGACGACTTGGACCTCGACCTACGCCTCGGATGCCGGGCCACCGGCCTGGAGGTGGCCTCGCGGACCCTGGAGGTAGACGGCATCGCCGAGCCATTCGACGGCCTGGTATTGGCCACTGGCGCCCGGTGCCGGACACTGCCCGACACCGCGGGCATGGACGGCGTGTACACGCTGCGCACCCGGGATGACGCAGCGGCTATCCGAGACGCCCTCGCCGCCGGGACCCGACGGCTGACCGTGGTGGGAGCCGGCTTCATCGGTGCCGAGGTGGCCTCCACGGCTATCCAACGGGGCGTCGAGGTAACCATGGTGGAGGCACTGGACACGCCGTTCGGACGGGCACTGGGCACCGAGATGGGCGCCGTAGTCGCCGACGTCCACCGCTCCCACGGGGTTGAACTGCGCACCGGGACGGGGGTAGATCGTGTGCTGGGCGGCGACCGGGTCACCGGTGTCCGCTTGACCGACGGGTCCACGCTGGACACCGACCTCCTGGTGGTGGGCATCGGCGTAGTGCCGGCCACCGACTGGATGGAAGGTTCAGGTCTCATCCTGGACGACGGCGTGGTGTGCGACGCCACCTGTCTAGCTGCCGACCGGGTGGTGGCGGCCGGGGACGTCGCCCGGTGGCCCAACCCGCGCTACGAAGGCCTGATGAGGGTGGAACACTGGGACAATGCCGTCCAGCAGGGGGTCCACGCGGCCCGCCGCCTGCTGCAAACCGAACAGGAGGCGACGCCGTTCGCACCCGTACCGTGGTTTTGGAGCGACCAGTACGACCGCAAGGTCCAGTTAGCCGGCCGGACCCATCCCGACGACGACGTCCAGGTAGCGGTCGGCTCGACCACCGAACATCGTTTCGCGGCGTTCTATGGACGGGAAGGTCGCTTTACTGCGGTGCTTGGCATGAACCGGCCCCGATACGTCATGCAGGCCAGGGCACTACTCGAGCAGGATGCCTCATGGGACGAGGCCCAGGCTCTGGCCGCCGATTGGGATTGACCGACCGACGGTTGATCCGGCGAGCCTGCGTGGTCGTCCTAGCGGTCTTGTCGCTGTCCGGCTGCGGGGGGTCCGAACCGACGACGTTCAACGTCGAGGCCGTGGAACCGCTGGTTCCGGCGGCTCTCCTCCCGGCTTACCCTGAACTGGTAGCCGACGTGGACTGCGGAAGCCCGGATCCGGACCGCCTCGGACCGGTGTCCTGTGTTGCCACCATCTCAGGCGTTGAGGTGTCGGTCCTGGTGCACCGACCAGCCATCGACGGCAGGATTCGCGTCGAGTCCCCGACCCTGCTGGTGGACGCCGCCGACGTTGCCATCCGGGCCGCCGAACGCCTGGAGACCGACCTCGGGTTCCCGGTTGCCGTAGCTTGTCGTCCCGCCGTGCGGGTGGCCGTCCCCGGCCAGGAGTTCGCCTGTCGGGCTACCGATCCGGAGGACCGTCCAATGGATCTCGTGGCCACCCTGGTTGACGTCGACGGCTCCTTCCGTCTCCGGTTCGGCTGATCAGCCGAGGAGTCGTTCCCGGAGGCGGATGTTCACCATGCGCCGTTCGCGGTGTTGGGCCACCATCAGGGTTCCCTGGGGCACCGGGTGGTCGTCCAGAAAGCAGTCCACATCAGGATCCACCTCGGGCCCAACCAGGGCCCGGACGCCCTCCAGCATGCGAGCGATGCTGTTGGACGGCAGCCGGCTAGCGAGGTCATCCCAGCGATCGGTAGTTGAGTGCCAGGCCAGGGCCCGGTGATGGGGGTGGGCCAGCAGTGACCGGACCAGAAACGGAGCATCCTGGGTGCGGATGACACCGTCGTAGATCTCACCCAACAGGGTTTCGACGGCGGCCCGGTCGGGAAACAGGGCCAGCGCCCGGAGGTACCGCTGCTCAATTTGAGCACTCTCCGCCCCGTTGACTAGTAGCCGGAACGCATCGCGTTCCTCGGGCCCACCATGGCTGGCCACCACGGTTACCACGGCACCGTCCACGGCCGGGTCGGAGAGGGCCGAGGCCGTCCAGCGGCGTTGGGCCTCTCCGACCACCGACAGGTCATCGGCCAGAGTGCCGGCTGCGGCCAGCACCGCCCCTCGCAACCGACGGGTCCGGTCGTCGTCGTCGTCGGCTGGTTCCCAGCCGAGGTGGTGAACCACCCCCTCCAACAGAGTGTGGGCTTCGGCGGCCAGGATGTCGTGGCGTTCGGGAGCTACCAGGTCCAGCGTCCCGAGTCCCCGCAGGACGGCTTGCCACACGGCCAGGTCCGAGTCGTTGGCGAAGGCGGCGGCGAAGTCGGTGAAGGTCGCCGGGTCGTGGTGGCCTGCCAGAGTGGCCGCCCACCGATCGTCCACAGCCATGGCCCGTTCGGCAGCAGTCAGTAGGGCCGGCCGGGGGGCTTCGGACAGGGAGGTCCGGTGAAAGCCCGCTGCATCGGCGTTACCGGTGAGTAGGGGACCGTCCAGTTCCACGATCACCGGCTGGTCGTGGAGTAGCACCCGGTGCTCGCCGACTGTGGTCCGGAGTCGCACCGGGACCTGCCATCGCGTGCCGTTGTCTCGGCCGTCGTAACGGAACGGCCGTTGAGAGAGCGTGCACCGGCCATCGTCTTCCGTCACCTCGACCAGCGGGTGTCCGCCGTGAAAGATCCAGTTCTCCATGAGGTCGCCTACTGGCTGGCCGGAGGCCGCCTCCAGAGCCGCCCACAGGTCGGCGTTGTCGGTGTTTCCCCCAAGGTGGTTTGACAGATAGTGCCGAACGCCGTCCCGGAAGGCGTCCTCTCCGAGGAATTGCTCCAGCATCCGGACCACGGCGGCGCCCTTCTCGTAGGTCAAGACGTCAAACATGGATTCGGCGTCGGCTGGCGTGACCACCGGGTACTCGATGGGGCGGGTGGAGGCTAGGGCGTCCACGTCGAAAGCTGCGGCCCGGTTCGCACAGAAGCCCGACCACATGTCCCAGCCGGGTCTCCACGCCTCGACCGCCTTGACCTCCATGAACGTGGCGAAGGCCTCATTCAGCCAGATCCCGTTCCACCAGCGCATGGTGACCAGGTCGCCGAACCAGAGGTGGGCCAGTTCGTGGCTGATCACCGAGGCCACGGCTTCCAGCTCCCGCTGGTCGGCCTCATCCGGGTCGACCAACAGGAGGACCTCGCGGAACGTGATACAGCCCAGGTTTTCCATGGCACCAAAGGCGAAGTCGGGCAGGGCGACCAGATCGACCTTGCCTCCCGGCACCTCCAGGTCGTACCAGGCGGCAAGCCACCGCAGCGAGTGGGTAGCCACCTCCAAGGCGAAAGCCGTCTGGTGGGCCCGTCCCGGCGGGTGGACGATTCGGACAGGCACGCCGTCCACGTCGACCGGTTCGGTCGCTTCCAGGGGTCCAACCACAAAGGCCACCAGGTAGGTGGACAAGGGGATGGTGTCGACGAACACCACCCGGTCGGTGCCGTCTCCCAGCGGGGTGCGCGAGGCCTGGGCACCGTTGGAGATGGCCAGCAGATCCTCAGGGACGACCAGCGAAACCCCGAACGTGGCTTTCAGGTCTGGCTCATCGAAGCACGGAAAGGCACGGCGAGCGTCGGTGGACTGGAACTGGGTAGCGGCGACGGTGTGCTCGGTGCCGTCGTCGGTGACCAGGGTGCTCCGGTAGAACCCCCTTAGTCGGTCGTTCAGGACCCCGGAGAACGACATCTCCAGCCGGAGCGGCCCGACGGCCCACGGCTCGGAGGCGTCCAGATGGAGCCGCTGGTCGGCCTCGTCCACGGTGACCGACAGAGGGATGCGTTGTCCGGGTACCACAGCCACCGCCTCGTGGACAATCAGCTCAGCGGCATTGCAGGAGATCCGGTCGGTGGATTCCACCACCGTGGTCTCGATGACCACCGTTCCGTCGAAGGTGTGGGCCACCAGGTCGGGGACCAGTTCTAGTTCATAGTGGTGGGGTAGGACGTTTCTGGGGAGGCGGTGGTTGGCCACGGGCGGCGAGCGTATCGGCCAGGCGGGTACCTCTCACCGACGTGCAGCGGGCATGATGTCGGCTGGCTGGTCACCGGGGCCAGTCCGACAGCCCGGGGGAGGCCAGCGTGGGAGAGGTTGTGGGAGACCTTGCGTTGGACGTGGTCGGCGTCGGGAACGCAATTGTTGATGTCCTGGCCGAAGTCGACGAGGCGTTCGTTATTGAGCACGGCCTAGCCAAAGGATCAATGACCCTCATCGACGCCGACCGAGCCGTCGAACTTTACGCCGCTATGCCGCCGGGACTTGA
>Ga0208765_1001667_pt1 | contig 13186 bp, 13 predicted proteins | sample ETNtaG_2_FD_185783 | JGI IMG/M metagenome (GOLD analysis project Ga0208765, IMG submission 185783) | Marine microbial and viral communities from oxygen minimum zone, Eastern Pacific Ocean - ETNP201406SV203 (SPAdes) (version 2) | ecosystem: Environmental > Aquatic > Marine > Oceanic ... | reverse complement strand
ACTGGGGGATCTCGTAAGTAACTCTCATCATTCTCCTTCAGGAAAGGAGGGCATGGATAAATTGCACATGGTGGGGTACTACGCGATAGTGCTAAGCCTAGTTGCAATACTCGTAAACATTCTAACCTGGATTTGGGTCTTATCTGATGTAGTGACTAATTTTGGGGATTCTTTTAGTGATTGGTGGATTGGGAGGAGTGGTGAGATCTTTGAATTCAGCCCGGGAGCAATGTTGGTAGCAGAAATGAGTATCCTTGCAAGCGCCATCCTCTGTCCAATCGGGATATTATTGCTGTTTTGTTCAAACTCTTTTCATGCTGAGGCCCCCAAGTTATCATAGAGATGCCCTCGTAGATGCAGGAGTCATCCAGGGTAGCGTGTGAGCGGTATCGCAGTCAGACGGTATCTGTGATACGTATTGTGGTCAGAGGGGTTTTCCCAGCAACCCATTGAGAATATAGTGTTGTCAGAGGGGTGGTTGTATGATCCCTGTGATTCTCATACTGGTCAGAGGGGGCGGACCCTCGTGGATTCATCCGCCGTGAATAAATTCAAACCACCAATTTGATGGCACAGGTCATGGAAAAGAACGCTCAGGATAATTGGTGGGGCGAAGGAGAGGCGGATCAACCCGAGGATCAAGGCAATGCCGACTTATTCGACCATGAGTCATCCGTTATCGCATACAACAAATCACCATTTGCAGCGTCACTATCTTGGCTGTCAGTCGCTGCCTTTGTCACATTGCTAATACAAAGTACAGCACTAATGGCCCCAGGTGGGCTTGAGTTCTGCTTTATCGAGGGCTTCAATCTACTATTTGTGGGAGCACTTCTGTTTATACTGATGACAAACGAGGAGCTGGGGACCAGGATTTCGGTCGACACTGCAGACTCACGCATCTGGGTGGGGCATCGAGGGTTCAGGACTGAACTAGAACCGAAACTCATCATCGAATATGAGAGCTCGGATTACGTCAGAATCATGACGAGAACTGAACCTGGGAGAGATGGTGGAACAGCGACATATCGAGATATTTGCATCTGTCAAAGTGGCGCTCCCCCTAAGACAATCTCGTCTACCAACGGGCCTCTTTCGAAATCGAGGGCTAGAAGAATGGGGAAATCTATTGCTCGCGCAGCGGGCCTCGATTATAGAAAAAAATAGCACCCTCGTGAGTCCGAAACCTCTGAGAACCCTATGACACGCGGGCACATCAGAGGGTAGGGAATATGATGCCCCCGAGTGCCACTGTTGCTTTGTGACGTATCCATAACCCTGGGTTCTACCTACAAACCCATCATGATGGCCTTTGTCATTCAGGGGTCGCTCAGTAGACCCTCGATGATACCAGTAGAATTCTCCTTGCCTGAGTGATAAGGTTGAATGCAGCGAAGTCGTATGAGTAGGCATGAGCGATGAGTCGACGGTCTCGGAATCATCACCATTAACAATCAAGAAGCCAACTCCGTTGGGGAGGAAACTGTTGGCGATAACGATATTCTCGGCATGTGTTGCATTCTTTCCCATTCTGATGGTAAATGATGACACCACAGGAGGAGGCGGGGCTGTCTATCTAATGTGTATGACAATACCCGTGGGATTGGCGATGTTTTTCATAGGCATAATTTCGTCAATGAAGTCCTACAATAATTCTCTATCCGATTCAGAAAAACAACAGCTGGCCCTCAAATTGAGAAGGAGAGTTCCTTGGTTGATATTGCTGATTATGCTATCTTATGCAATATTGGAGATTTTCGACCCGGTTTGAGACGAGATTGACCGGGCTCAGAGGGGTAGCAAAGGGTACCCTTCAGCTCACTCTTCGTTTCCGAAGTCGCGCCAGAACTCGTTGATTGCACTCGGATTACGTATTACCATCTGCCCGACGTAGAGCAGATAGACAGCAAAGGGAAGGTATAGCCCGAGTATCGTTGGATGGGGTCCAATCGTGAACAATGGAAGTGAGAAAGCAATCATCGGCATCAGAAGCCATGGAATCGGACCTCGATTCTTTGCAAAAATCATGACAGGATAACCCAAACCGCAACCGAGAAGGAAAAGACCAACGAAGGTCAATGTAATCTCCATCGGTTGTTCAGATGGGGGTTGGGATTTCAATGCTGGCTAGATTTCTCAAGAGGCTGGGCTGGCGGCGCGAGGAAGATTAGTGCAATTCCGCTGCCGACAATCAGCAAGCCGCCCGCCCAATCAGACAGCGCCAGCGCCTCATCGAACAGGAAGAATCCGTAGGCGGTGGCAACGATCACCGTGAGGTAAGAGAAAGCGCTGACCCAAGCAGCGTTCGCTTTGTGGTAAGCCATAGTTATCCCAACCTGACCTCCTCCTGCTCCGATACCAATTCCAATCAAAGCCACGATTGTATTAGTTTCAAGAGTGAACAAATCCGGAGCCGCCTGAATAATCGAACCAGCTACGGAAAATGCCGCGAACCAGAAGACGACTGAAGCAGGCGAGTCGGTCTTTCGCAGCTCGCGCACGTAGATGTAAGCCAGCGCTGCGAAAAAGCCCGAGCCGAGCGCTAGAAGTGCATCCGGCTCGACTCCACTAAGATTTGGAGAAACGATTAGAATGATACCACCGAATGCGGTGAAAACAAGTGCGGCAACTGCTGGTGATACCTTTTCGGCGATTATTCGACCGGAGAGCAGTGCAACGAATAGTGGGGCTGTATACTGTAATGTAACGGCTTGTCCAATCGGAATCCGAGCCAGCGCCGAGAAATACAAAATCATCGCAGTCAGGCCAACCGCACAACGCAGAAACATCGTTTTGGGGTCATTCATCTTCAATGAAATTCCTCGACTCGCAGCGAAGGCTGCGACCGCGAATGCAATCACTGCCGAGCGAACCAGAATCACAACCCAAACATCGACTCCATCGAGTCCGCTGGTGTACTTCACGAGGGCATTCATCGTCCCGAAACAGATACTGCCGAAGATCATCCACAACACAGCGGCATTGGGCGAATCCGCTCCTATCTCCAATTCATTTTCGGATTCGACGAACGAACTTAGATCAGGTCCATCGCCACTTGCCTCAGCAATATCGGCGAGACTTCGCCCGAGCCCACGCTTAGCCAATCAGAGCAGCCCCCAGCGAGCCTCGAGTACGCTTGCCACTTCCTGGTAGTCCTGGCCGCCGTTGCTCGTGGGGTCGTGGAGGTGGATGGGGATGCCGTGGCTTGGGGCCTCAGCCAGTTTGATATTGCGCCGTACAGGGGGTTCGATGACGAGTTCTGGGAAGGCTTCCTTGACCTCCGCTGCAACCTGTTGATTGAGCAAGGTTGGGGCGTGCATAGTGAGCATCACACCATCCACACCGAGCCGCGGGTTGAGTAGTCCTCTGACCTCGCGGATTGTACCTGCAAGCATGGCGAGTCCTTCGAGTGCGAAGTACTCGGTCTGGACAGGGATTACTATGCCGTCACTGGCTACCAGTGCGTTGATTGTGACGAGTCCGAGTGATGGGGGAGTGTCGATGAGGACGATATCGTAATGAGGTAAAAGTGGAGCTAATGCTTCGGTTAATCGGCGCTCTCTGCCGAGTTGTCTGAGCATCTCCTGTTCTAGGCCAATGAGGGTTCGGTCGCCGACGATAATGTGGACATTGTCGACTGCTGTCGCGTGGCGGCTGTCTACCGCGGTCTCTGGGTTCAGCATGAGGTCACGCGTGGTGGTTCGTACTCGGGATTTGTCGACGCCGAGTCCGGTTGCACAATTTCCTTGAGAGTCGGCGTCGATGACAAGAACTCGGTGGCCACGCAGAGCAATTTGAGCAGCGATATTGATGACGCTCGTGGTCTTACCAACTCCACCTTTCTGATTGATTACAGTCACGACACGTGCCCGACCCTCCGGTGTTTCTGGACCTCTTGGCAGGTCGAGTGGTTGCCTCGTGCGGGCGGTGCTGATTTCATCGACCGCGTCGAGAGAGGGTAGTCCGCGGTCCTCCTCAACCTCGACGAAATCAGCATCGATGATGAGTGGGGCAGCGCCGACTTCGGGCAATTCATCCCGCTCTTCATCGAGTGTCATACGAGCGCCTGCGGCGCTCGGGCGCATGTTGAATGTGCCGCCAATTTTGAGCCGACTCAGTAGCGTTCCAAAGCCCTGGTCGGCTCACCGGCTAACGATTAATTCGGTGCCCAATGATGGAACCAACCGAGCATACGACCGTTCTCAGCATCCATCGCAAAAGTCACGCTGTGTTCGCGATTATTGCTATCTGTCCAGGTCTTATCTGCGCCGACACTGACAGCACCTTGACCGATACTGACAGGAACGATGTCGAAGATATCATTCTCCTCGGCCACCGTGAGCCGATATCCATACTCGACATCGTCTGCCCACTCACCAGATCCATCGTTGATGTATTGGCTTAAAACGGGGTATCGAGAGCTTGTCAGAAGTCTGGATTCGAGGGCTTGCATTGTCAGAGTATCTGGGATTGCGTTGCGATTCCATTGCACTAATCCATCGTCCATGTCTTCGTCATCGATGAGTGCGCAACCTCCGTCTCGCTCGCGTACAACGGTCCAACCTGCTCGTTCATCCTCAGTCACCCAAGACATGTTCCACTGCGATGTTCCATCGACGACAACCGTCGAGGCCTTCCAGACATATCCACCGGACTCGATGGCGGTGGCCACGCCGCTCGATGAGTAATTGGCCACCGTACATTCCAGCGCCGATTCAAGATCCCAGTCACGTCGCTGGCTCTCATCAGGCATCGCTACTCCCCAAGAGCGCTGGGCGCTGGTTCCGGGCCGGTCTTCTCCTGGCCCGGGCTTGCTTGTGTAATCTGCCAACCAATCGATTGCGCGAGCGCCGTTATCGTTGCTCGTTGCGCGCATCGAGAAAGAAATAGTCACTCTTCCATCAGGTAGAGCTGCATCGGAGAGCGAGGACTCAATCAGTCCGCAAGCACTCGATTTCTGACTTTTGTCGAGCATGATGCTCGCATCTTGCTGCACCGGCCACGGAACGTTGCTCTTGACTAGCAAATCCAAGTTGAGGTGCCCGTTGCAGGCATCGAACTCAGTATGCGACATCGAGATCGGATAGACTAGACCATGGACTCCGTCATTGATCTCTTCGCCAACAGACCAAGCCCACTCATCACCATCAGCCGAAGTTGAACCGGAGGTCAGGGAGGCATCGCCAAAGAATTCGTACAAATCTAGAGGAGTCAATGGAAGCAACACATAGGAAGTGGCAACTCCTAATCCCGAAATCGAATCGAGCCCAAAGGTCGTCGCTTCAAGATTCGTAGCGCGGTTATCGACATCGCGAATCGTCAAGTCTGTGCTCGTTCGAATCAACTGCTTATCGCCGATATCTGTCCAAGTCCGCGTCGTCATATCGACGTTATTATCCTCAAGAATCCAACCTGTATTACCGCAGTCGTCGGTACTTCTCCAAGTCTTTCCATCGAGGTCGATATTCATCGAATGAGTGAGGACTTTTTCAGCGGCGAGATGGCTTCTACCATAAGCATCCAAAGCGTTTACTGCGCCGCTGTATTGTTGGTCGGAAGGGTGGATGATTTCGCTTGAATCGCCCTTCCGAATACTGATGCTTCCAGAGCCGGTAGTAATCTCTGCTGTGAGCTCGCCGCAGGCATCATCGAGTGCTCCTCCTGCGGCGTTTCGGAATATCGCAACCATGTCATCACCCTCTACCTGGATGCTCGAAGTTCCGATGTTGAATTGCATACTGTCTCCATAATGGAGGCTTCGCGCTTCGAAGGAGGAGTCCTGTTGCATGAACAGGGCGAAGCCAATGGCGCCGAGAATTAGTGCAACAATAGTGACGGCGCCGATGACCTTCGGTGAGAGCTCAATCGAAGATAGGCTCGGGATAGTGATGGTGATTGATGCCTCAGAATCGACTTCAGGCACGATTTCGTCAGCGATGAGTGTAGTCGCTCCCTCTTCGGCTAGAACACCGTCAGTCCAAGGGTCCTCATCCTCTTCTTCGAGGATAAGCACGGGAGCCTCCTCCTCGAGGATGATTGTATCGAGAATTACCTCGGGCTCGACTGCAAGGACTTCATCAGGTGCGGGTAGTGCTTCGATTTCGGCCTCGAAGACCTCTGCCTCGAGCACATCGGGTTCTGAATCCTCGTCAATTGCCGGCTCGGAATCAGGTATTCCACCGCCGCCGGCTTCGACGCGAGCCAACAGACGATCTATCGCGTCGCCCCTTCCCTCGTCAGAAGTTGGTAATTTCTTGCTCGGCTCGCCAATTGGAGAAGCACTCTCCTCCCCGAGCAATCGGTCAATCAAATCCGTCTTATTGCCAGATACGAAGAGTCCGTTCTTCTTGCAGAGTTCCCGCAGTTGAGATACCTTCATCGCCGATAGTGAATCACGGTCCAGACACATCCCTCCTGCTCATCGAACGCTCGGCAGTCTCGCTGCGGGGCTTTCAACCCCTTCGGCGTTCCGCTTTGCGGAACGCGGATACGCACGCGTGCGAGAGACCGCCGAAAACGTCTGAAACACTGCGATTAGCGGCATTCTGGAACAGATAAGGGGATGATGCAAAATCAAGTTCCAGCCGTCAGACTCAAGAACGGTTGGCGGTCGGCCGCAGATATGGACCCACGCTTGGTCATCCTCTCCCGCGGCCCGAGGTTGTACTCGACGCGACGTCTCGCCGAGGAGGCGGAGAAGGCTGGTTGGGCAGTCAGGATTCTCGACCCATTGTCCCTGACTGTGGTTGTCGATGAGAAGGGAGGTCGTATCTTCCACCGCGGCTGGCCTGTAGAGTGCGAAGCGGTAATTCCGCGAATCGGATATTCGATCACGCGCCGCGGTGTCGCCATCGTCAGGCAATTTGAGCAGATGGGAGTAATCATCCTCAATCCTTCTCTCGCGATTCAACAAAGCCGAGATAAGTTGCTTGCCAGCCAATTGATGGCCGACGCGGGTGTTCCAATTCCAGTCACTGCGCACGTGGCTTCCATCGAGGACACCGATCGCGCCATCGCGCGCGCTGGTGGTGTCCCGTGCGTGGTCAAGGCGACTGAAGGCACGCAGGGTTCGGGTGTCTTCCTTGTCCATAATCACCAGCAGGCTCACCAACTCGTGCAACAAATGCTCGAGCGAGGAATGCGCCCGTTGGTCCAGACCTATATCGAGGAATCACACGGTCAGGACATTCGAGTTCTCGTCGTCGGCGGTAAGGTGGCAGCTGCCATGCGACGCCGCGCTTCCGGTAGCGAATTCCGCTCAAACTTCCATTTGGGAGGTCGCGTCGAGCGCGTCCATCTCAGTGAGCTACACATCTCTGTCGCGCTCGCTGCAGCCAATATTCTAGGAATGGATATCGCGGGTGTAGACATGCTTGAATCCCGCGATGGTCCTCTCGTCCTCGAAGTCAACTCAAGTCCAGGACTCGAGGGTATCGAGAGTGCCTCGGGTGTCAATGTTGCAGCAGCCGTAGCCCAGCACCTCGACGCGCGCCTATCAGCGGTCCGCGAACAAGGCCGCGCAGAGGCGCAGTTGCCCGATGCAACAGCGCCGGACAACACTCTGCTAACAGAGTGAAATCGGCTCAAATCCAAGTTTTTGGAACTTCAGAGACGAGCCATACGGCTCCATCAAAAATCGAGCACACGGCAATTCCAAGCACGCCCACAAACCGGAGCCGCACGGCTCGCAACATCAGAAGCATTCAAGTCGAGATAGAGCCACTTGGGTTCGCCCGTATGGGCAGGGATGCACCCGTCGTTCGCGACGGAGAGAGGCGAGGGAACGCGATATGGAAAGCGATGAAGGAGGGTTTGCTGGCCGAGAGGCTAGGCAGGGGCGGTTCGATACTTCCTCCGTTCAATCGGTTCTTCCCACACGCTTGATCCGCTTGGCCGCACTTCCTTGGTTTGAATGCTGGATTGGACAATTGCGCGCTGAGAAGAAATCGGAACACACGATTCGCGCTTACACGGTCGCAGCGCGCGGGTTTTCGACTACTGCGCTACCGGACGAGGATGAGGTTGATTGGGATGGAGTTCAAACGATTCCAGTCCGTATTTTCTATGAGCGCGCTGACCCTTCCTTCGGTCGCATCGATTCTTGGTTGAACGGACTTGGTGAGATGCGACCGGCTACGATTAACGCGAAAATTGCAGCCGTTTCTCATCTGATGAAATGGCTTGGACATTCGATTCCAGAGTGGGTACAGAGACCGGCGCGCAGGCGCCCTCTGCCGCGACCTTTGGGCCGATCAGAGGTGATCAAAGTGCGCTCCGCGGCTCTGAGAATGGAAGACCCGCTAGCTCATCCTGTAGTCACTACGATGCTCGACACTGGCTTACGGGTCTCCGAATTATGCAATCTCGACATCGACGATGTCGATCACGATGACCTGTCTGCTTTGGTGATTGGAGGCAAGGGTGAGAAGGATAGGACTGTGCTCTTCACGAAGTCTACCACCGAGGCTATTGCGGCTTGGAATCCGATTCGTGCTCTTCGTTCGAATCTCATCGATGATGAGGATTCCGAGCGATCACTATTCTTGTCGAGTCGCGGTCGGAGAATCAATCCACGCTCGATTCAGAAATTGATTGATAGATTGGCCGATGAGGCTGATATCCCACGCTCTCGTTTGTCTCCGCACACTCTACGCCACACATTTGCTACCGGTTTACTGGAACGCGGGGCTGATTTGGTGACTATTCAGCGCTTGTTGGGTCACGCTAGCATCGCTACTACTCGCGTGTATCTGGAGATAAGTGATCAGACGCTACGAGAGATCTACCACAGGGCGCAACGTCTGCCAGAATTGGCCGAGTTTGAAGTTGATAGCGCAGTTGAGAATGAGTTGGACAGCGAATTAAGCGAAGCGCCTACACCGACAATTCGCCAAGATTGATGCAATTCTGTGTGAAGATTTACTTCTTAGCTGGATTTTTCTTATTTGTGCGCTTATCGACCGCTTCTGGCCCTTGCCATTCGCGGTCGGCTGACACCATATTTCCAGAATGCCCCGACACTGGGCAAGGTTTGCCTGCTCGGCAACGCGAGCAATTGTCCTTCGGCGGGATCTCGACGACTTTGGTCAGTCGTCCATACTTCCGGCGCGGCACGAGAGACTGTTCGCGCCGGCGGGACTTGAGCATTCTCACACGCGCGCAAGATTCAACGGCGAGACATCAGAGCGTCGGGTGTGGAGTCGAACGACGAGGCGGAGCCAACGGGCACCATCGGCCTCGATCCGAACATCACTATTCTGTGGGCTCAGGTCCGAGAAGGCCAGCCACAGATGTCAATAGATGTCGAGGGGCGACTTCGCCCTGCCGGCATCAAAGGCAATTCAACAGTCTATCTTGGCGATGTCGCCCGAGCTGCACTGCGCTCTCTTGGACCGGCAGATCCACCGCTTTTCGTTGCACTTCCAGCCTATGACGAACAACGCTGGCTGTTCTCAACCGATGCAGGCGATGTCTCAATGCGCTTGCGCTCAGAATCATACTGGGGATTCGGATTGCTCGCTCGCTGCTTCCTCAACCGTATCGAACTCACAGGCCCACTCGCAATCCGCGCCCGTATCGTCCACGATATCGCCGCAAGCCTCGGACGGAATCCATGGGAACCGGCATGGTCAGCCCGCTTCACCAAGGTCACTGGGGCTGAATCCTCAGAGCATCGTGCTGCTTGGGAGGGACTGATTGACCACGCGCGAACGGACATGAATGAGGAAATCACCACTCTGTCCGAGCGTATTGCCAGCCTGCGAGGTACCGAGAATATCGATGGAATTCTGGACGAGGCAGGTCAGAGTTTGGATGAGGCGCGTGCTGCATTAGCAGATCACAACGCGCCGGCGGTCGAACGAGCGCTCGGTCGAGCAATCCAAGCGCTCGTCGAAGCCGACCCGACGACCGAAGTCCGCTCATCCGAGTCGGCAGCAACACGAATGGGAGTCATGACCTGGTGGGACGAACGAGGAAAACAGGAGGAAGTTGAGGCTTCGCACCTTCTCGAAGATGAGGTTCCACTGGTCGATTTGACCGAAGAAGAATAATCAGACGATGCCCGAAAGAACGTCGCCCATCCATGACCAAACGCCGTGCTGCTGGAGATAAATCGCCAACGAAAACACCACACAGACAGTATAGACCAAACCCTTGCTGATCTGGATGGCATCCTCCGACTCCTCGTCGAAGTAGCGAATTAGACCAGCAGCCTGCTGAATCCCACTGCCCTTCTTATCCTTAGCCATCGGGCCGTCGCACCTGCCTGCACTATATCAACGCGGCGAAGGTAAGGGGAAGTGCTGCATTCAACAGAAAGTGACGACTGAGCCGCGATTATTCATGGGTCGAGCGTTTCGATGAGGACACATCCTCCGTCGAGCTCGACGATTCGCGACGCTGCGTCCATCGCGGCGTCGATGCCGGCAGTCATGAGAATCTCACGACGGCTGCCGGCAGACGATTGGAAAACCAATCGATGTGAAAGTGATTCGAGGACATCTCGGTCGACCACTTGCCAAGTCCACTCATCACGGTCGACCGTGATCAGCGCTTCGACTGGTGCTAGCGGCCCTTGCTCATGTCCATTCTGACGGGCCCGCTCGACAAGCCCGACGAGTTTGCGAGTCGCCTCTCTTTGGTCGGTTCGATTCGGTGTAGTTGGATTTCTCGCGATTCTTCTTCTCAGTCCAGTCATGTGCATCCCATGCGACTTACGCCGCAGCTCGTGAGCGCTGAGTTGGAGGTTTAACCGTTTACGATTCTGTTTGCTTCGACGAGGCGAATTAGGGGGGCCGATTCTCTCGCGGGAGCCAATCTCTTGATGTTCAAGTGGTGGGACGGATGGCCTGTGCGAGAGGAGGTCGATTGGGCCATGGCTGCGCGCAGCAGCCTGCTGCTGAAGGCGGTCAGCTGCTGGCGCTCTGATGCTGACTCGTGGTTCGCAAACGCGTACGAGAGATTGCCTGAAACCGTGCGCGTCAACCCATTATCTGATGATTCTGAGTGGGTTGAGGGTTGGTTGAAATCGGTTGGCTGCAAGCCTATCGATTGGTTCAAAGGGCCTGGTTCTGCATGGCAGATGCCCTTTGAAAGAGGACGGGCAGAAGGCGATGTCAAGTCGATTCTGGCCGCCCTCCACGAGACCGGTCGCTTGACCCGTCAAGAGGCGGTCTCGATGTTACCGGTGCTGGCCCTTGATCCGCAACCCGGCGAAGTCATCCTCGACATGTGCGCCAGCCCCGGCTCGAAGACGACTCAAATCGCTGAGCACCTCGGTGACTCAGGAGTAGTCGTCGCCAACGAAGTCGTTCGCGGAAGAGTGAATCTCCTAGTATCGAATATGCAACGACACCGCTCGCGCTCAGGAGTCGTAGTCAATCACGATGCGCGACACTTCCCGAATCTCCCGGAAGCTGGCTATGATCGCATCCTCGTCGACGCTCCCTGTACAGGAACTGGAACGACGCGAAAAAATCCAGATGTCTGGTCGCGTTGGAAACCGAATGGCGGCCGCTCGATGCAGAAATTGCAAATCGACATCCTCAGCCGAGCGGCCCGCTTGGTCAAACCCGGTGGACTAGTAGTCTACTCCACCTGTTCGCTCGACCCAATCGAGAACGAGGCCGTGGTCGCCGAAGTTCTGCGCAATTATCCCTCAATCAGCCTCTCACTGGCCCACAATGCAATTCCTAACCTAACTGCTTCACCAGGAATGAGCGAATGGCCAACCCTCTCTGACGACTGTTCAATCGTTCAAGATACTGAACAGAGCGAAAGTTTCGCTCCACCCACCGAATCTGACATCTCCGCCGCCCTACCAAGGTGCATGCGCGTGTGGAATGAACAATCGGGCGGAGGCGGCTTCTTCCTCGCAATTCTTGAGAAATCAGCCGACGCACCCCCTCGCAAAGTGGTCGAGGTCGAAGAAACTCTCAGCGAAGAAAAAGCACCACTCGACCACGATGGAATCCCGCGACCGATATCAGAGGCACAGAGCCAGATGCTAACCGACGAATGGGGAACGCTCCCCGAAGATCTCTGGTCGCGCGGTAAGAAGATCCTCTGGTCAACTCCACAGGCTCACTCAATATGGGCTTCTGAGCGCGGCCGCAGAGGCGGAAGGACCCGAATTCCGGGTGGCCGCTGGCGGCCACTCAAGGTCGCGAGCCTTGGCCTCGAGGTCGCCCACCTGCGCCGCGGCGAATTCGAGCGAGTCGTCGGCGCAGCCGCATCACGAATCGCCGGAATCGCTGATTCCGGCCATACAAAAGTCCCGTCAGAAACCATTGACAAACTACTCTCTGGAGAGCAGCCGGAGCCGTTTGAGGTAAACTCGAACCTAGCCGAATTCAGAGGCAATCACCTTCTCGTTGACGCCTCCGACGGCACGACCATCCCAGTCTGGATAGGTGGCCGTACCAGCCTCATGCTACGCACCAGCGAACTGGTCATCCTACGAGCTATTCGAGGTGTTGAGCCGCTAGAGGAAGACCCAAAAACCAACGAAGAAGAATGAACATCTGTTCACTAAGGTGGCGAAATACGAGGTGAATGTTCAATAGCCGTAGGTCCCGGGCCTTTTCTCCCGAGGCCTAATTATGCTCGACGATACCGACCGCAACATCATCCAGGTGCTGGAAAAGGACGCACGTACCTCCCTGCGCCGGATAGCCGAAGAGGTTGGGGTTTCACTGGGTACTGTGAGTAACCGTGTCAAAAAACTCGAGGAATCTGGGGTCATCAAGGAATATCGCGTGATACTCGATGCCGACAAGGTAGGATGGGGGCTCAACGTCGTCATCGGCCTTCGTATCCAGAAGGGTCGCCTCATTGAAATCCAAAAGAAAATCGCGCTCGACCCTCGCGTTTACGGCGTTTACGATGTGACTGGAGATTTCGATTCTATGATTATCGCTCGAGCTCGCGACAGTAGAGACTTAGATGATCTTTCGAAGAATGTCTTGTCTGTGGATGGCGTCGTTCGTTCTGTGACTCATCTAGTTCTCAATACTGTGAAAGAGAAACCCACCTCATTCCCGAATGAATGAACTTTATTCCTCTTCCAAATACGCTCTGATTAATGGTAACAGAGAAGGCGCATAGGGTGCGATTGATTCAACGGTCCTGCCCTCTGGTTTCATTGCCCTGAGCAGGATTCTTCTGAGATCTTCATCAATTGGTA
>Ga0208765_1001664_pt1 | contig 13207 bp, 8 predicted proteins | sample ETNtaG_2_FD_185783 | JGI IMG/M metagenome (GOLD analysis project Ga0208765, IMG submission 185783) | Marine microbial and viral communities from oxygen minimum zone, Eastern Pacific Ocean - ETNP201406SV203 (SPAdes) (version 2) | ecosystem: Environmental > Aquatic > Marine > Oceanic ... | reverse complement strand
CATGGCGTCGGCAGCGTTTGGTCCGATCACCGCCAGCGTTGTGATCGATCCCGCGTCCAACGGCAGCACGCCCTCATTTCGGTAGAGGACCATCGATCCAGCCGAGGCCCGCCTGGTGAGAGCACGGTGCGCCGGTTCGTCGAGTTCGAGTTCGGGGCGATCCAGCGGATCGTCGAAGGCCCCGGTCCGTTCAAGCAGGGTGAGCAGCCGGCGAGCCGCTGCGTCCAGCAGCGTCTCGTCGACCTCGCCGGCCTCGACCGCCGCCACCAGCGCCGGACCGTAGAAGCGGCCGGAACCGGGCATCTCGAGGTCGAGCCCGGACCAGGCCATGGCGGTCGTGGACTTGGCACCGAACCAGTCGGTGACGACGATGCCGTCAAAACCCCATTCCTCACGCAGGACCTCGGTGAGCAACCAACGGTTCTCGCAGGCGAACGTTCCGTTCACCCGGTTGTAGGAGCCCATGAGCCCCCAAGGTTCGGCTTCGGACACGGCGATCTCGAAGGGCCGCAGGTAGACCTCGCGCAGCGCCCGGTCGGGCACGACCGAGTCGATGCTGGTGCGCTCGAACTCCGAGTCGTTGGCGACGAAGTGCTTGATGGTGGTTCCGACGCCGCCGCCCTGGACGCCCCGGATGAACGCAGCCGCTATTCGGCCGGTGAGCACCGGATCCTCCGAATAGCACTCGAAGTTGCGGCCACCGAGGGGCGTCCGATGGATGTTGACGGTCGGGGCGAGGAGCACGTGGCAGGCGCGGGCACGGGTCTCGGCTGCCAGAACTGCGCCGAGTTCCTCGACCAGTTCCCGGTCCCAGGAGGCGCCGAGCGCCGAACCGCACGGTATGCAGAGTGCCGGAGTACCAGTACCCAACAGACCGGCACCACGGGCGCCGTTGGGGCCGTCGGTGACCTTGAGGGCGGGGATACCGAGGCGTTCCACGGGATTGGCGTCCCAGAGGCCGCGGCCGGTCATCAGCGCGGCCTTCTCCTCCAGGGTGAGGTCCGCCAGGAGGGCGTCGATGCGTGATGTCGACGGTCCTCCCATGCGCCGATCCTCCCCCATAGGGGGGGCTCGACAGACATCCGGTCAACCTGACGCTCCGTCAGGTTTCGATGGGGACGACGAGTAGCCTCGCCGTCATGTTTGACCTGCTGATCACGGGCGGCACGGTGATCGACGGAACGGGAACGCCCGGCGTGCGTGCCGACGTTGGCGTGACCGACGGGCGAATCGCCGCCGTAGGCGACCTTGCCGGAGCCGAGGCCGCCGAGACCCTCGATGCCAGCGACAGGGTCGTCTGCCCCGGCTTCGTCGACCCCCACACCCACTACGACGCCCAACTGTTCTGGGACCCGCACGCCACCCCGTCCAGCCAGCACGGCATCACCAGCATGGTCATGGGCAACTGCGGCTTCACCATCGCCCCCATCGGCGACCAGACCGACGCCGACTACCTGGCCGCCATGCTCGTCAAGGTGGAGGGCATGTCCCCGGCCGCCCTGTCGCTCGGCCTGGACTGGAACTGGCGGACGTTCGGTGACTTCCTGGACCGCTTCGAGGGCAACCTCGGGGTCAACGTGGCCGGCATGGTCGGCCACAGCGCCATTCGACGCACCGTGATGAAGGACGACGCCACCAGCCGCGAGGCCACCCCCGACGAGCTGGAGGCCATGAAGGCCCTCCTGGCCGAGTCGCTGGACGCCGGCGGCCTCGGATTCTCGACCAGCCGGTCGTTCACCCACAGCGACGGCGACGGCGCGCCCGTCCCGTCGCGCACCGCTGCTGCCGATGAAGTCGAGGCCCTTTGCGCGGTGGTGGCCGACCACCCCGGCACCACCCTGGAATGGGTGGCCGACGGCTGCATGAACGGCTTCCGGGACGACGAGGTCGACCTCATGACCCGCATGTCCCTCGCCGGCCGTCGTCCCGTCAACTGGAACGTGCTGACCATCGACGCCGCCCGCCCCGAGGACTATCGCAGCCAGCTCGAGGCATGCGATCTGGTGGCCGAGGCCGGTGGCAAGGCCATGGCCCTCACCATGCCGATCCTCGTGGGCATGAACATGCACTTCCACACGTTCTGCGCCCTCTACTCGCTGCCCGACTGGGGCGAGGTCATGAACCTCCCCCACGACGAGAAGGTGGCCGCCCTCTCCGACCCGGAGACCCGACGCCACCTCGAAACCCGGGCCGCCTCACCGGACGCCGGCGTGTTCTCGCGACTCACCGGCTGGAGGCTGTACCGGATCGGTGACACCTACTCCAAGGCCAACGAGGGGCTGAAGGGTCGCCTGGTAGGAGACATCGCCCGTGAAAGGGGCCAGCGAGACTTCTACACGCTGCTGGACATCGTGTTGGCCGACGACCTGCGCACCGTGCTGTGGCCGGGCCCCACCGACGACGACCCGGCCAGCTGGATCATGCGCCAGACAGCCTGGGACCACGACCACGTGATGATCGGCGGTTCGGACGCCGGCGCCCACCTCGACCGGATGGCCGGCGCCAGCTACACCACCCAGTGGCTGGCCGACTGCCTGCGCGGCCAGAAGCTGGCCACCGTGGAGGGCGCCATCGCCCACATGACCGACGTACCGGCCCGGTTCTTCGGCCTCGTGGAGCGCGGCCGGATCGCCGAGGGCTGGCACGCCGACCTCGTCGTCTTCAACCCCGAGACGGTCGGGGCCGGCGAGTTCCTCCTGAAGCACGACCTGCCCGGCGACAGCCCCCGGCTGTACGCCGATGCATTCGGCATCGACCGGGTCTACGTCAACGGCACGTGCACCATCGTCGACGGCCAACCGGTCGGCTCGCTGCCCGGCAGCGTGCTGCGCTCGGGTACCGATACCGAGACGGTGTCGATCCCCGCTGACGCATAACTGTCTCAGCCCTCGGGCGGGGCCGGGACGTCGACGCCGGCCGGAACCTTGGCGTAGTGGTCGTGGACGGCCGTAAACCGACCCCGGCCGCCGGTGATGGACCGCAGGTCGATCGAATACCGCAGAATCTCGGCCGACGGAACCTGGGCGCTGATGACCTGATCCCCCCAGCGGTCCAACTCCGAGCCCTGCACGATGGCCCGCCGCGACGACAGGTCGCCCATCACGTCGCCCAGGCAGTCCGACGGCACGGTCACCTCGACGGCCGACACCGGCTCCAGCACCACCGGCCTGGCACCCCCGAGGGCCTCCTGGAAGGCCAGGCGCCCAGCCATCTTGAAGCTCATCTCCGACGAATCCACCGCGTGGTGGCGACCGTCGTAGACCGCGGCCCGCACATCGACCACCGGATAGCCGGATGACCCACCGTGGGCCATGGCCTCGGCGATGCCGGCCTCCACGGCCGGGATGAACTGCCGCGGGATGACCCCGCCAGTCACCTCATCGGAGAACTCGTAGCCCGATCCGGCCGGCAGGGGTTCGATGCGGATCGACGCGATGCCGAACTGGCCGTGCCCCCCGCTCTGTTTCTTGTACTTCCCCTCGGCCATCGACGTCGACGTGATGGTCTCCCGGTAGGGCACCCGCACTTCGGCCGTGTCGACCTCCACGTGGAACTTGCGCTCCAAGCGGGCCACCAGGTGGCGCAGGTGGGTCTCTCCCAGCCCCCCGAGCAGAGTCTGGTGGGTTTCGTCGTCCCGGGTGACGGTCAATACCGGGTCCTCGTCGACCAGGCGGTGCAGGGCGTTGGCCAACTTGTCCTCGTCGTTGCGGCTCCGTGCCGTTACGGCCACCGACAGGACCGGGGTCGGGAACCCGATAGCCGGAGCGGCCGCCCGTCCGGTCGCCGACAGGGTGTCGCCGGTGCGCGTACCCGACAGTTTGGCCACCGCACCGATGTCCCCGGCAGGCAACGAGTCGACGTCGACGGACTCCCCGCCCTGGAGGCTCATCACGTTGCGGAACCGCTCGTCGTCACCGGTCCGCCCGTTGGACAGGTGAAGGTCCCGTTGGACAGTGCCGGCAAGCACCCGGAAGTACGACACATGCCCCAGGTAGGGATCGACGGCCGTCTTGAACACCTGGACCAGGGCGTCAGCCGACGGATCGGGCGCCACGTCGACGGTGGATGTGCCGACGGCGACTGGCACCGGCGGCCGGTCCACCGGTGCCGGGCCCACCTCCACGATGTAGTTGCACAACCGGTCCACGGCGATGGGGATGGTCGCAGAGCCACAGACCACCGGGAACACCGTGCCGCCGGCCACGCCACGACCCAGTACCTTCTCCAACTCCTCGAAAGACGGCACCTCCCCGTCCAGGAACCGCTCCAGTAGGGCATCGTCTGCCACCACGATGTTCTCCACCAGGGATTCGTGGATCTGATGCTCGCGCTCCTCCATCTCGTCGGGGATCTCACCGAGTTCGGCACTGCCGCTGTCGTAAATCCACGCCGTGTCGGTCAGGAGGTCGGCGATGCCGTGAAACTCCTCGGCCACGCCGATGGGGATCTCCAGCGGGGCTACCCCGGCCCCGAAGGCCGCCTGCAGTTCGCCCAGCACCGTTTCGAAGTCGGTGTGCTCGCGGTCCAGCTTGTTCACGAACACCAGACGGGGCAGTCCCCGGTCGGCGGCCTGTCGCCAGAGGTCCACCGTGGCGTGGTCCAGCCCGCTGGATGCGTCGACCACGAACACGGCGAGGTCGGCGGCTGCCATGGCCCCCACGGCCTCACCTGCGAAGTCAAAGGTGCCCGGCGTGTCCAGCAGGTTGATCTTGTGGTCGTGCCATTCGAGGGTGGCCAGGGCGGTGGTCAACGAATGGCCGACCTCTTTTTCCTCGGGCTCGTGGTCGCACACCGTCGACCCGTCCTCGACCCGTCCCACACGGGACACCGTTCCGGCCCGGTAGAGCATCGCCTCGGCCAGGGACGTCTTCCCCGATCCGGGCGGCCCCACGAGGACCACGTTGCGGATGCGATCCGGCTCGAAGGCCTTCACGGCACACCTCCTCCGCCAGCGGGTCGGTCACCCTCGCCGCCGGCTCCGTCCGACGTGGGCCGAAACCGTAGCCCTGCACAACGGCCATGGCTAGTGCCCGGCCTGCTCGAGACAGAACCCCTCAGACCCGGCCGAGTCGCCCAGGCGTAGTCCCCACCAGTGGGTCCGGTCGGCACACCCGAGCGGCAGAGTCCGGTTCCGTAGGATCGGCGGCAGAGTTCGGTTCCGTAGGATCGGCGGCCATGGACTCCCGCGGTCAGCCGACATCCAGTCGGGCAGGATCTAACCGATACCTCGCCACCCTCGTCGGCGCCGGCCCCCTGTTGAAGAACGTTCGATGGGGCGAGGTGGCATCGCTTCTCGTACCGCTGGTCGCCGTGCTGTTCCCGCTGGCCCGCATGCTGGGCACGGCAGCCACCTCCATGGAGGAGGGCAACGTCCTCGTGGTGGCCTCCGGGATCCTCGACGGTCGCCTACCCCATGCCGACGTTTCCTACCTCTATGCCCCGGGCAGCGCATGGACGGTGGCCGGGGCCTTTTCGGTGTTCGGCGCCTCGGTGGTCACCGAACGCCTGGTCGGGCTGGCCTACCGACTACTGCTGCTGTGGGGCGTCCACCGACTGGCCCGCCGGTGGGGGCTGTCGACCGCGGCCTGTGCCACCTTGGCCACATGGGCCGTACTGGCCCCCTTCGGACTCATCGCCTATCCGTGGGTAACCGGCCTCGGCCTGCTGGCCGCCGGGACCGCTCTGGTCCTGGACGGCGAGGACCGCCGAACCGCCGCGGTAGGTGCCGGCCTGTGTGGTCTGGCCGTTTTCCACCAGGTCGTGCTGGCCCCCGCCGCACTGCTGGTGGTGGTCCCCGCCTTCGCCACGGCCACCGACGAACGACGGACCCGCCTCGGCACCGGCTTGGTGGCCGGCCTCTTCCCATTCCTGCTCCACATGGTGCTGGTCGGGCCACGCGCCATGGTCGAGGGCATGGTCGTGGACCCGGTGGTACGGCTCCGGGCTGGCCGACGCCTCCCGCTACCCCCGAACCCCGACGACAGCGGCGACTTCTTCGCCCGTCTGGACGACCTGGTGCGCGGCCCCGACCGTCTACCGGGCCTCGACCGCCCCGCCCAGATCGCCGCCCTCTTCTGGTTGCTGCTGGCCGCCACCCTGATCCTGCTGGTGGTGGCCTGGCGGTGGCGGGGGTCGGGCCGGTCGCGTCTGACCACCATGGCCCTGGTCGGTGCGGCACTCGTGCCCATGGTGTTGCAGCGGCCCAGCCCCAACCACCTCAAGTTCGTCGGGGCGTGGACGGTGGCCGTGTGCGTGGTCGCCATCGCCGCTCCGCTGGGTGCCCTCACCGGTCGCCCATCGAGCCGCGGAACGGGCCGCCGGCTGGGTCACCTGGGGCCACCGTTGGCCCTGATCGCCGTGCTGGGTGGATTGGCCGTGGTGGCCCCCCACCACATCGGACGCTTCACCGTCGACGCCTTCACCGACGCCCCGATGGACGGCACCACGGCCACCGTGGTCCACGACGGTCGGACCCTGCCGGTGGGCCGGGGAGCCGGCGCCGACGCGGTGGCCGACGAGATCGATCGTGTGGTGGACCTCGTCGACGCCCTGACCCGCCCCGGCGACCGCGTGTTCGTCGGGCCGACTGACCTGACCCGGACCAACTACTCCGACACGTTCCTCTACTTCCTACTCCCCGACCTGGTCCCGGCCAGCCGCCACGTGGAGATGAACCCCGGCCTGGCCAACCGTTCGGGCAGCGGCCTGGCCGCCGACCTGGCGACCGCCGACGTGCTGATCCTCACCGACCGGTTCGACGGCTGGTCCGAACCCAACGCCTCGACCGAACCGGGCGACCCGGCACCGGCCGCGGTGGTCGCCAACCGGTTCTGCGACGTCGGCGGTACGTCCACCTGGCGGGTCCTCACGCCGTGCACCGACCCGGGTGACCGGTAGCGTCGGCGACGCATGGCCGACGACGGGGCACGCCCCCGCTTCTCCTACATCCCGGGCCTCGACGGCATCCGGGGCATCTGGGTCGTCATCGGCCCGTTGCTGTACCACGCGGCCACGGACACGGTCACCGGCGGCATCCTGGGCATCGACCTTTTCTTCACGCTGTCGAGTTACCTGATCATCTCGATCGCCCTGAACGAGTTCGAGAAGACGGGACGCATCGACCTCAAGGCCTATGCGGGCCGGCGAGCTCGCCGCCTGCTCCCCGCCCTATTCGTGGCCCTCGGCCTACTCACCCTCTACCTGGTGCTGGTCGTACCGCCCGGAGAGTTCGCCCGCTGGACCGGAGCGATCTTCTCCACGCTGACCTACAGCGCCAACTGGTACGAGATCTTCTCCGACGTCTCGTACTTCGAGGACTTCCACCACTCGCCGTTGCGCCACGTGTGGTCGTTCTCCATCGAGGAGCAGTTCTACATCTTCGCCCCGCTGTACCTGATCGCCGTGCTCCTGATCTTCAAGCGGAGGGCCAACATGGCGCTACTGGTCACCATGATCGTGGGCACCGCGGCCTCGGCCTGGTGGATGGGCCACCTCTACCCGGGTCACGGCGACCCGTCGCGGGTGTACTACGGCACAGACACCCGGGCCCACTCGCTGTTCGCCGGGATCATCCTGGCCGTGGCCGTCCGCATGTACGGGCCGGTGCGAAGCCGAGCCGGCCAGTTGGCATGGGTGGCCAGCGCCTACGGGGCCACGTTCTTCTTCGCGTGGGCCATCTTCGAGATCTCCGAACGCGATGCCTGGATGTTCGAACACGGCGGCTTCCTGCTGGTGGCCGGCATCTCGTGCCTGATGATCTACGGCGTGGCCCAGCCCGGCGAAGCGCCGTGGCACCGTCGGCTCCCGGCCTTCCTGTCGGCCGACGACGCCCCGTGGTCTGGACGACTGACCTGTGGTGCCCTGTACGCCGGACTGTTCACCGCCGGTTGGGCGGTGGTCAGCGTGGTCCGGGGCAACGCTCCGTTCGACCACTGGCCTTACCTGCTGGGAGTAGGTATCGGCTGGTTCTGGTACGGGGCGGCCCGGGCCGCGGTCGGACCACTGCACTGGTTCCTGGAGTCGACGCTCATCCGGTGGGTGGGCAAGATCAGCTACGGCCTCTACCTGTACCACTGGCCCATCTACCTGCTGGTGACGCCCACGCGGGCCGGCCGCCTGATCCCCGGCGTAGCCGTGGTGGAGGGCAACAACCTGGTCTGGATGCACCTGGCCCTTACCTTCGCCGTCGCGGCGGGAAGCTTCTACCTGGTCGAACAACCGGTGATGAAGCGACGATTCCCGTTCGTGGACCGGCCGATGACGGCGGTCAGCGGAACGGCGGCCGGTGCCACCGCAGTGGTCCTGATCCTCATCGGCCTGCTGTGGGTCAACACCCGACCAGCCGAGGACGGGGCCTTCGCCTCGACGGCCAGCCCATGCGTCCAGCAGGGGCTGCTGCCCCCGCCCGACGACGACCAACTCCGGGTACTGGTAGTCGGCGACTCGGTGGCCCTCCAGATCGGCGAAGCCCTCTGTGGCTGGGCCGTGGACCACCCGGGCCGAATGGTGGTGCTCAACGAATCCCACCTGGGCTGTGTGGTAGGGCGCCACGGCCTCAAGCGCATCCCCGAGGGCGACGAGGGGACCGTCGGCGAGATCTGCTCGGCGTGGAACGAGGCCGTGCCCACCCACGTGATGATGGATTCCGAGGTGGTGTCGTGGCCGTCGGCCGTGGCCGCCTTCCGGCCCGACGTCGTACTGGGCCACGTGACGGCCTGGGACGTCACCGACCGGCTGGTGCCATCACTGGGCGACGAGTGGGTATGGGTGGGCGTCCCCGCCTACGACGAGTACATCTCGGCCGAGTACCGGCTGGGCAGCGAGGTGCTGGGCGCCGAAGGGGCCCAGGTGTACTGGTTGGAGGGTGCCCACATCCGGCGCGAGATCCGACCCCAGAACCACCCGGACCGCATCGACCGACTCAACGAGTTGGTACGGGAGGCCACCGCGGACCTCGACTTCGTGACCATGGTCAGCTACCGGGAGTTCACCGGACTGAACGGCACGACCCGGGAGCGCGAGATCCGCGACGACGGGGTGCACCTGTCCGATGCCGGTATGGCCCAGGTGAGCCAATGGCTCATGGACGAAGTGTTCGACGAGACCCGTGAGGCCATCACCGACTGACCGGGCTCAGCCCTGCTCGGCCCACCAGGCGTCGAGGCGAGCCTCCAGTTCGGACCGCTCCAGGTCGCCCTCGGACCGCTTGAGGGCCAGCAGGAAGGCCAGCGCCTCACCGATCTCGCGCCCCGGTCCGATACCCAGGTGGGCCATCACGGCGGCCCCGTCCATGCCCGGGCGTTCGGCGGCCCTCCGGGCCTCCTCGGCCAACTCGGCGATCCTGTCCTCCAGGTCGTCCATGAGGGCCTGGATGCCAGCAGCCTTGTCCCGGTTGCGAGTCGTGCAGTCGCACCGGATGAGGTGGTTGAGCCGCCCCAGCAACGGGCCGGCGTCGCGGGCGTAGCGGCGAACCGCTGCATCCGACCAGCCCTCTGCATACCCCTTGAACCGGCCGGAGAGCCGGACCATCTCGCACACGTCGTCGACCACCCCGTCGGAATAGCCCATGGCTGTAAGGCGCGTGCGGGCCATGCGGGCTCCGACCACCTCGTGGTGTCGGAAGGTCACCCCACCATGCTCAAAGCTGCGGGTCCGGGGCTTGGCGATGTCGTGGAACAGGGCGGCAAGCCGCACGGTGATCTCGGGCTCGGTCTTGGCCACCACGGCGATGGTGTGGCTGAGGACGTCCTTGTGCCGGTGGATGGGGTCCTGTTCCATGCGCAGTGCCGGTAGCTCAGGCACCAGATGGTCCATCTCGCCGGAGTCCACCGAAGCCCACAGGCCGGGCACACAGTCGGGCTCGAGCAGGATGGCGCTCAGGCGCTCGCCGGCTGCCGGATCCATTTCCGGTTCGCCACAGGGCGCGTCCGGTCGGGAGGCCGTCTCGGTCATGTCCCGAGTCTACGGAAACCCGATGCCCGGCCCCGTGGGGTTCGGCCGGGTCAGGCGACGGGGCAGTCCTCGATATCGAGGCTGAGCATGCGTGCCGCGTTGCCCCGCACGATCTTCCACACGACGTCAGCCGGGAGGTGACCCATCATGTCGGTAGCCACCTGCTTGGTGTGGGGCCACGTGGTGTCGGTGTGCGGGTAGTCGGTCTCGAAGGTGATGTTGTCCACCCCGACCTCCTCGAGGGACCGCAGCCCGTGGTTGTCCCGGAAGAAGCAGCCATAGATCTGCCGGTAGTAGTAGGTCGACGGGGGCTCCGGCACGATGTCGGCCACGCCACCCCAAGCCCGATGCTCCTTCCAGACGTCATCGGCCCGCTCCAGGATGTAGGGGATCCAGCCGATCTGGCCCTCGCTGTAGGCCAACTTCAGGTCCGGGAAGCGCACCAACACGCCGGAGAACAAGAAGTCGCTCATCGAGGCGATGGCGTTGTTGAAGCTCAGCGACGCGGCCACGGCCGGCGGGGCGTCCGGCGAGGCGACCGGCATCTTCGACGACGAGCCGATGTGCATGTTGACGGTGGTCTGCGTGTCCTGGCAGGCAGCGAAGAACGGGTCCCAGTAGCCGGTGTGGATCGACGGCAGGCCAAGGTTGGGGGCGATCTCCGAGAAGCAAACGGCGTGGCAGCCCCGCTCGGCGTTGCGACGGACCTCGGCGGCAGCCAGGTCGGCGTCCCAGAGCGGGATGATGATGAGTGGGATGAGGGCGCCGTCGGAGTCCCCGCACCACTCCTCGACCATGTAGTCGTTGTAGGCCTGCACGCAGGCCAGGCCCAGGTCGTGGTCGGACGCCTCGTAGAAGGTCTGGCCGCAGAACCGGGGCATCGTGGGAAACGACAGCGAGGCCTCGACGTGGTTGGCCAGCATGTCCTCGACCCGGGCCTTGGGGTCGTAGCAACCGGGCCGCATCTCGTCGTAGGTGATGGGCGACATGGTCATCTCGTCGCGGTCGAACCCGACGGCGGCCACATGGCGTTTGTTGGGGTGCACCAGATCCTCGTAGAACCAGATGTCGCACCACGGCGCGTCGGGCACGTCCAGCTCGTATTCGTACATCTTGGCCCCGCCGACCCACTTCATCTCGCCCAGGCGTCGGCGCTCCACCCGGGGACCACGGTCGCGGTACTTCGCCGGGAGCCAGGTCTGCCACAGGTGGGCCGGCTCCACGATGTGGTCGTCGACGCTGATGATCGGCGGGATCTCGGTGGGCTCGTTCGTTGAAGGGGCGTTCTCTGGAAGCGCTTTCCCTGTAGGCATGGCTCGTCCGGTTTCCTGGGAGTTTCTGACGGTCCGTCAGATTCTAGGCGCGCTGATGGACCGGCACCCCGCGGGATCCCACCCACCGACGACTACCGTCGCCCCCATGAGTCAAGGGGAACGGGCCGAGCCCTCGGGCACGGCCGCCACCTACGAACGCGACGGCCACGTGGCCACCATCACCTACCACCGGCCCGAGGCAGCCAACACCGTGAACGGTGCCATGCGCCGCGACCTGAACGCCGCCTGGGAACGATTCATGGCCGACGAGGAAGCCTGGGTGGCCATACTGACCGGGGCCGGTGACCGCCACTTCTGCGGGGGCGCCGACCTGCGTGACCCCGACGGCTCCACCGGCGACTTCGCCGGCACCTTCTGGGAGGTCCCCACGGTCAACTCGTTCGAGTCGGGTCTCGAGGTGTTCAAGCCGACCATCGCCGCGGTCAACGGCGTGTGCCTGGGCTACGGCCTCACCGCCGTGGTGTCGTGCGACTTCGTCGTGGCGTCGGACCGAGCCACCTTCTCATGGCCGGAGGTCACCATCGGCATCCCCACCATCGTGGGGGCCATCCGCCTCCCCCGAAAGGTGGCGTGGGCCGACGCCATGGAACTGCTCCTGACCGGCGAGGCGATCGACGCCCAGCGGGCAGTGGACATCGGCCTGGCGTGGCGGGTCGTTCCCCACGGCGACCTCATGGCCGAGGCCCGGGCCCTGGCCGACCGCCTGTGTCGAGCCGCCCCGCTGGCCGCACGTGCCACCAAGGAGGTGGCGGTCCGCACCCGGGACATGGGGTGGACCGAGGCCGTGCGGTTCGGCGAGACGATGCGCCGGGTGGCCGGCACCACCGACGACGCCGCCGAGGGCCGGACCGCCTGGCGGGAGAAGAGGTCCCCCGAATGGGAGGGTCGTTGAGCGGACTGCCAGACTCGGTCCGTTTCGCGGCCGCCAGTCGCCCAACCGCCAGTTGCCAGCACCCCGGGAGGGTCCCATGAAGGTAGGAATCGGATTCGCCAACATCGGGCCGTTCGGCACCGCCGAGGGTGGGGTGGCCATGGCCCGAGCCGCCGAAGAGGCAGGTATCGATTCGCTGTGGACCGTCGAGCACGTGGTGTACCCCGACGACTACGGCTCCACCTACCCGTACGACGAATCAGGCCGGATGGCCATGGCGCCCGACACCGACCTGACCGACCCTCTGACGTGGCTGACCTGGGTGGGCGCCCAGACTTCGACCATCCGTCTGGCCACCGGGATCCTCATCCTCCCGGAGCGCAACCCGGTGGTCCTGGCCAAGCAGCTGGGCACCATGGACGCGCTGACCGGCGGCCGGATCGATCTGGGCATTGGCGTGGGCTGGCTCCGTGAGGAGTTCGACGCCCTGGGGATCCCGTGGGAGCGCCGGGGTGCCCGCACGGACGAATACGTGGCGGCCATGCGAACCCTGTGGAGCGGTGACAGCGTTGCGTTCGAAGGCGATTTCGTCTCGTTCTCCGGCGTGTCGTCGAACCCCAAGCCGGTGGACGGCACCGTGCCCATCATCGTCGGCGGCCACACCGATGCCGCGGCCCGACGGGCTGGGCGGCTGGGTGACGGCTTCTGGCCGGGAACGGGCGACCTCGACCACCTGCTGGACGTCATGCGCCGCTCCGCCGATGCCCACGACCGTGACCCTGACGCCATCGAGGTCACCTGGGCCGGGGACCTGACAACCGGAGACGACCCGATGGCAGCCGCCGAGGCGTTGGCCGCCAAGGGGGTGAGTCGGGTACTGGTCCCCTCATTCCTCTTCTGGCGAAAGACCGAGGAGCAGCTCGCCGCCTTCGGCGAGGAAGTGGTCGCCCCCCTGGCCGGCCTGTAGCCCTGCTAGCCGAACTCCGGCAGGCAAGGCTCTACCCTGACGGCGTGCACGCCTCGGGGAACCACCAGTCGGGAGCCCACCGGT
>Ga0208765_1001661_pt1 | contig 13213 bp, 11 predicted proteins | sample ETNtaG_2_FD_185783 | JGI IMG/M metagenome (GOLD analysis project Ga0208765, IMG submission 185783) | Marine microbial and viral communities from oxygen minimum zone, Eastern Pacific Ocean - ETNP201406SV203 (SPAdes) (version 2) | ecosystem: Environmental > Aquatic > Marine > Oceanic ... | reverse complement strand
AACAATGGGTAATGACGACCAAAGAAGTGGGATGGATAACCCAGTCATCATTCCGAAAATAATTCCAAGTGCCATTCCACCTACAACGGGTGTTAGGATTAAACAGAGATAAAATGCGACTTCTTTGCAATAGTATGCTAGGTATACCGGCGGCAGTTCCAGAGGCAATAGAGCGGGGCCTGCAAGTAAGTATGACTTGCCACTGCCACGTTGACTCACCATGTTCCGGCCAATGAATGCGAATGAACCCATGCCAAGACTGAACATGAACAAGGAGAGGTGTAAACCAATCTTCAATTCGGCCCAAGTGAATGCCTTTTCTGCCTGAGCATCGGCTGCCATTTGGGTATCGTAGTATGATTCAATTCCCGCATCTCCGGTCAAAAATCTCAAACCAACGGTGATAATCATCGCCACAAGGGCTAGCATCACTGGGAACATCATGATGTGACGCTTGCGAGCAAAGTCGACATTTTGTCGCCATTCTTCTCGAAACATCATGACAAAATTTGAACGGAATGAGGTAGGAAACGTTGGCGGCTCTCTCAAGCCCACGTACATGTTCATTCCTCCTCTTCGCTACCAGCTTTCGCTTCGATTTCATCAACTGAAGCGCCCACTAATCGAATGAAAATATCTTCCAAATCTTCACCTGAATCTTCACGAAGATCGTCAAGAGTTCCAGCGGCTAGAACACGACCTTGGTCGATGACAGCAACCCGGGTACACATTCGTTCTGCAACCTCAAGGATATGTGAACAAAGGAAAATGGTGCCTCCTTCTGCGATATGCTCCATCAATAACTCACGGCATTTTCGCTGATAGATTGGGTCCAAATTAACGAAGGGTTCGTCGAGAAATAGAAGTCTGGGTTCATGGATGAACGCACCGGCGAGCATCACCTTCTGTCGCTGACCCTTTGAGAGATCCTTGCAGAGGGAATCACGCTTCTCCTCAATACCGAACCAATCCAACCAGTAATCGACCTTGGATTCGATATCAGGAATACCACGAATTCGGCATACAAAGTCGAGATATTCGGCCGATGTGAGATACGAAGGGGGACTCTCGGATTCGGGAACAATACCCACATTTGCTTTGACCTTCTGGGGGTCCTGAGAGACATTCGTACCCAATACTGTTGCACTTCCTAGGGAAGGAGATAATTGACCAGTGAGGAGTTTGATGAAAGTTGATTTTCCCGCACCATTTGGCCCGAATACACCGAAGAATTCGCCTGCATATACCACCACATCTAGAGGATGTAGAGCGACGAAATCCCCGAACCTTTTGCCGAGATCCTTGGTCTCGACCAGCGCATCATCTGTCATTCTCAAGCCCCAGTCCACTCAGCAGTCTCCCGATCGAGGAATGCCTTGACGCCAATTTCCATGTCGGCTGTGTCAAACAGTGCACAGAATAAATCCCGTTCTGACTGGATGCCTGCACTGAACGGTTGTTCCAAGGCCGCACGAACGGCGGCTTTTGCAACGCGAATAGTATGGGGAGATTTGCTAGCAAGATTTTGGGCAATTTCCATTGTCTTGTCGAGGAGTTCATCGGCTTCAACAAGATGATTGATTAGACCAATTCGATGTGCTTCTTCGCCATCAATCATCCCTCCGCCCATCACCATTTCCATGGCCTGCCCATATCCAAGTAATCGGCACAAGCGCTGTGTTCCACCGCCACCGGGAATGAGGCCGAGATTGATTTCTGGGGTTCCGAACTTTGAGCGAGGTGTTGCCAAACGTAAATCGCAAGAGAGTGCAAGTTCTGCACCCCCTCCCAGTGCAAAACCATCGACCATAGCAATGGTTGGCTTGGTCAAATCCCAGACGGCATCCCACGGATTGTCATCAAAGATTGGTCGAACATCTTCACTGGATTTCCCTTGAAATTCTGAGATATCGGCTCCCGCGGCGAATGAATTCGGTTTGGGACGTTTGCCTTCAGGTGGTTCGTTGGGTGCTGCTCCAGTGATTATGATGACTCGCACAGAATCATCTGCTTCTGCCCATAAACAGGCGGATTTCAATGCTGAATTTACTTCGGCATTCAATGCATTCAATTTGTCGGGGCGGCGAATGGTCCATACAGACACCACTCCGCCCGGTGGACTGGAAGCACTGGCTGGGACATTTTCGATTTGAAGCACGTCAGATTCAGGAGGTGCGCTCATGTGGCGCCGTAGGCGCCATACTTCTCAACTCTATTGTTTGAGAATTTACTCGTCCATTTCGTCTCGAAGTGCATCCAACTTCGAACTGGAAGGAGGAGGAGGTAATGGCAAATCGCCAATATCAGGCAGAGGAGGGAGGGGTAAATCACCAAGATCTGGTAAGGGCGGGAGTTCAGGCAATGGCTCAGAACTGGCAATGAATCCTTGATCCAATGGCAAACGGACCTTGAGGATTCTAGTGTCGTCGATTCGAGCGAATACAGCACCCACTGGACTCCCTGCCGGAATGTCTTCCGAGACTTCGAGAATGGTATGCCCATGGTTTTCGGTGCCCACCAATGTGAGGATGTCCTCCGACTCATCAGCGGACTGGTAAATCTTGGCTGTTTCCGAGCGAATGTCTGCAAGTTGCTCTCGACGTCGAGCTTCGATTCGGCGACGAATCAGTGCATGGCGGCCCCGGCGGTCATCGATGTATGATTCAATGTCGGCCTCTTCCATGGATTCAGCGTCAATTTCTGCGACGAATTCTTCGGCTACGTGGACGTTTTCGTCAATCACCGTCACCGAGACCTCATCATCGGCCAGACTGACCACCACTTCTTCGACTTCCGTCTCGGGTTCGGGCTCAGGTTCGCCGCTTCGACTTCGAGATAATTTGGCATCACGCCGTGCCGATGCATCCTCTTCGGATTGGACTGGTGCAGGGAGTTCTTGGTCGGGTTCCGATTTCGATTCTTCGGCCTCCATATCAGAACGACGGCGGATACGTTCGACTTTGCGGCCACCGCCCGTGCCCATCAAGAAAATGATGAGCAGTAGAATGGTTGCTCCGAAAATCATCTGCTCCTTGGCACTCAGATTTCCAGCTAGCACCAAGAAGGCCAAGACACCGGTGAATAAGGAGAACCACAACATCAGTCGCCTGAACGTGACCATGCCATCGCCTCCAACCCATCCACTTGAAGGTCGCCCTTAGGGATGCCGCCGCTAGGCTCCGTTCTCGCTCAGATAATCGTAGAGGGCGCGTAGCGCCCTGCCTCTGTGGCTACAAGCGGATTTTTCTTCATGCGTCATTTCTGCGAAGGTGGGGTCATCGTCATTGTCACCTGGGATGAAAATTGGATCATATCCAAAGCCACCATCTCCACGAGATTCTAATGCAATTTGGCCATCACATCGCCCAATAAAAACCTCGACAACTTCCCCAGTCCACAGTACAGCGACAGTCAAGAAATGGGCTGAACGTTCTGTGTCGAGAAGTCTCAGGATACCGTCGCATCCAATCGACTGGAGGACCTGAGCAGAGTACACACCAGGAAACTCTGGCAAGGCATCGATGAACAACCCTGAATCTTCAACCAACAACGATTCCCCAAGTCTATTTTGCGATGCTAGCAATTCGACACCTTGAGCGATTTTGGCGAGGGCTACATTGGTCAAATTATCACTCTGAGGCTCGATGACATCAGGGATTTCCCCATCTATCTCAAAGGATTGAATTTCCCAACCTAGAGGAGAGAGTAAAGTTTGGGCTTCAGCGAGTTTTCCCGCATTCCCAGTCAGGAAGTTGAGAGTCGCCATACAACTGCGAAACGAAGGTGAGGGTTGAAGTCTTCTCTTGAGTTCCAAGTCATCATGGAGCCCAAGATGCTGGCGTTGGTTGGAGTTGGCGGGGCCATAGGGGCCGTGCTTCGGTATCTCGTTGGGGAATGGATGCCCGGTGGATTCCCTTGGGGAACATTGACTGTCAATTTAGTTGGCTCTCTAATCCTAGGAATTCTTGTTGGGATGTCACTTTCTGCGGAAATGGGTTTGCTTTTGGGAACCGGAATCATGGGTGCATTCACAACAATGTCGGCGTATAGTGTCGATTTGGTTGAACTGTTTGAGAACAGTGAATATGGCCCGGCGGCGAGTTATCTGCTGCTCACCCTGCTCGGTTGCCCTCTTCTGGCGTATGGCGGGATGAAAATCGCCCAAGTCGCTTAGCCGTGATAGCGAACTCGCCCACGGATGTCATTGAAACGTGTGATGACTTCTTTCCCGCCCTCGGTCAAATATCCATCTAATACTCGGTCAATCGCCCCCTCGATGCTGGGATGGCTGGCTTTCAGGCACTCGTTCAGGACCTGGAGATCCAAGCCGAGGGGTTCGATGTCATCCGTAATTTGTGACAATCCAAAATCGATGATTGAAAGTCCTTCATCATCATCCCAGAGAATGTTGTGGGTAGTCAAATCTCCATGACTGATGCCAGCGGCATGAATTTGACGAATAATGGCTCCCAATTCCTCAAGCATTTCCGAACCGCCGCCGCCCCTGAGATGTTCAAACAGGGGAGCCCCGGGCATTCGACTGGTGATCATCCAACCGGCGGGTGCATCGATGGCCAACAATTCAGGGACGGGTGAGCCTGAGAGATGAAGGCGTCGAAGCAGTCGAACTTCGGCGGACATTCGAGATTTGGTAAGACGAGCGTCGAGATCTGGGTGCCTCCATGTGCGGGGCTGTCTCTGTTTCAGAATCGCATCCCGGCCCATCCACGTACCCGCGTGAACGATAGCCTCTGCACCTTGATGCAGCATTTCTGCCCCGACCCACGGCCCCGTCATCGCTTCCCGGAGATGAGATGAGTTCAAAGCGGTTGCACATGACGGCAAATCGAATGGGACTGATATTACCAACCGTGCCATTACCACGCGCGGAATTCGATTCCCTAGCATTTTCTGAAGAAGAAATTGAGGCTGAAGCCATTCGTCTACAGGCGGCCATTCAACAGCATCAGAGATGGCCACTGGAAACGTGCCGCAGTATTGCGCCATTGACCTTGGAAATCAATCGTTTGAAGAAAGAGAATGATGTCTTTCTGATTGCCCACACCTACCAAACTCCAGACATCATCTACGGGGTGGCGGATGAAGTTGCAGATTCCTATACTCTCTCAAAGGCAGCCAGAGATGCGCCACAGCAGACAATTCTCTTCTCAAGTGTTCGATTCATGGCTGAAACTGCGAAGATTGTCAGCCCGCACAAGACTGTACTACACCCCTCCCCTGAAGCAGGTTGTAGTTTGTCGGATGGAATCACGGCTCAAGATGTTCTGGACTTGCGTGCAAAATACCCCGGGGTGCCAGTCGCCTGTTACATCAACACAACCGCGGCGGTCAAGGCGGAGTGCGATGTCAGTGTAACCAGTAGCAACTACATGCGCATCTGCGAGAGATTGCCTGGTGACCGTCTGATTTTCGTCCCGGATCGCTTCATGGGCGCCCACCTCCAAACAGCCTTGGCTGGGAAGAAAGAAGTCGTCGTATACGATGGAGAGTGTGAAGTTCACGCGGTTTTCACTGGCGAAAAAGTGAGGGAATGGAAAGAGCGGATTGGCGAGAATCTCTCAGTTCTAGCACATCCGGAATGCAATGTAGACGTCCTCGAAGAAGCTGATTTCGTCGGCTCTTCCGAGAAATTGATTCGTGAGGCGATTCGCCTAGGTGCAGAGGGTGCGCCCGACGTAATGCTGATTACCGAATGTGGCACTGCGGAACGAGTGCTTGCAGAAACTGAAGATGATCTCAATCTGTATGGGGCCTGTGTGATGTGCCGCCACATGAAAGCGACACAATTGGAAGACATCCTACAGGCTTTGAAAGAACCAAGACCAGATCAAATCATCGAAATAGATGCTGAAATCATTGCTCGGGCACAGAGGAATCTGGATGAGATGTTCCGGCTTGCCGAATAATCACTCTTCCTCTTTAGAATGGCGCGTGGGCAAAATATGCCCTTCGTTCTCCTTCAATCGTTGCGCGGTCCAAGTGATGAGAAGAAGGGGCAAGAGAAGAATCGACAATTGCAATATGTTGGATGAATACGGTTCAAGAACTACTTCCGTCGTGAAAATACGGATTTCAGTCTCGTTGTCCTCATCGACTTGTAGCCAGGCGATATGATCCTCCATCACCTGTGGTTCAATCTGATCAATCTCATCTTCAGCGTGCAATTGGTACGATTGATTCGCTGCAATATCGTGGTAATCCACTTCCCAATCCAGATACGTATCCAATGGATTGTTGGACATGAGGAATTGTTGGTGTTGCCATGCAACATATCCGTGACCGATGCTCGGGGCGGCAACGGGGAAAACAGGGTCTCCAAGGATACGCTGTTCACCGTTTGACAAATCGACCAACACCAGACGATCTATGGCACTCAAATTGACCAGTGCCACCAGATGGCCTTCGTCCAGTGCGATGTCAGTGACTGTGGCATTCAGGTAATCCACAGGGGAATCAGTCATGTGGAACACTTGCTCGTCTCGCCCTTCATCAATCATTGAATCGATTTCAACGGTAATGTGGCTTTGAATTCCAGCGGTGGTTTGAACATGAATCAACGTGGGCTCAGCAGCTTCGACATAGGCTACGCGATTGTCGTCAGCCGCAATAATTGAAACGGGGCCATTCGGAGAAGTGGGGAGAGGTGTCGGGGCATTCGTCCCTCCGCGTAGGCGAATCTCGACTTCGCCGTCGTTCAACATGACCATGCGTGGCCAAGCATCATCACCGTTAGGCAACATAGCGATGTCATCGAACAGGGGCCCAGTCACCCATTCGCCCTCCCATTGATTCGTACTGAGGTTGAAGAATTCCAATTGATATCCATGCCATACCACAATGTGTGATTCGCCAATCAGAATCTCCACCGGATAGTTTCCCCAAGTTGTCATGAGTCCGATGTTACTCTGATAGGACTCTTCGGTTGAAAGATTCCACAAGGTCACAGTGATATTTCCGTCGTCAATGGTTTCGTAACTGGCCAACCAACCATCTGCTCCTGCTGGGGAACCTGGGTGAGTCACCCCTTCTGCGGGGAAGTGTTGGTGGGTTGCATCCCAGAGCAATGTGCCACCTGTGCCCGCAAGAAGAAGCATGATGGCCACCCCAGTCTGTCGGCTTCCTGGAACTCGTAACCAAGAAAACCATCCAGAAAGGATGGTTTGAACCTCTTTGAGGGGGCGTCGCCAGTCGGCCAATAACCAAGAAACACGATGGAGGAAGGATCGTTCATCTAGCCACCACCAAACACTGGGTGAAATTCGTTCAGATATGTGTACTGCAAGCATTCCTACGGCAATGCCGCCGACGATATCGAGGACCCAATGAATTCCCAAATAGAGAATGGTGAAGGAGGTCAACAGGGTGTATCCGATCAGGCAATATCTCCAAATCTTCCATCGTCCATCAAGGTCATTACGAGCATAACAATACCAGATTGCAAAGGGAATTCCCATGTGCAAACTCGGCATACCATTGGTGAACGGATCAATTCGAGTGAACCAGGTTTGAATCTCAGGGGTGAGTTGGTACCCGAGTGTCTCCATCGCAGGGATGTAATCACCTGTCACGCGGACATTGAAGAAGAGATAGAATGGGAGTGCCAAGAGATATGTCAGGAGAAGCGTGAGGGCAATACGATCAGCCATTTGTCGATCGTCGAAATAACATGTGTAAACAAAGGCATTGAAGATAATCATCATGTAACCAGCGACATAGAAATGAGTCAACCCTGTGGTCAACAATTCATTCTCAAAGGTCTGTTGGATCCACAGAACTATGTCGCCTTCTACCGCATAGATGTAGGCTGTCATGTCGATGCGGGTATTGGCCATTAGAATTCGGTCAATTCCATCGAAAATATCCTTTAAAATATAAATCGAAAATACGACAATTCCGTGCATCCAATACCGTCGAAACATATCTTGGAAACCGGTCAGCGTAATCCGTGCCCACGGTGGTTTCAAGAAAGGCATGAGGGCGAGAGAAATTAGGATTGCACCCGTCACCCATGTGATGTATACGCCCGTATCGTTGAGCAACCATACGGACTCCATAACGTGTCTAGGGCCCATCTGATGAAGAGGGTTGCCACTCAGAGAATCTCTGGGGCATCATCTTCGCCCTTGGCGAGTTCCTCGAGAAGATTCTTCACAATCACATCGAATGCTTGTGCAGTTTCGCCTTCCGGTTCGGCAACAATTCTGTGCACACCATCATCCCCCCCGCGTACTACACCGGGATCGAATGGAAGCGCGCCCAAGAACGGGACTTCAAATTCCTCAGCTGCGGCTTCACCACCGCCTTGCTTGAACAGATTGAGGGTGACTGACCAATCCCCAGCATCGTCAGAAGTTGCTTCCAACGGCAAGCCGCGTGGACCCATGACGGAGATTGTGCTGTTGGGTTCGGCCTTGCCCCGGATGGTGTAGCCACTCATGTTTTCGACCACTCCGAGGACTGGAATTTTGACGGTTTTCGAGAAATTGATTGATTTTCGACTGTCGAGTAGAGCAACGTCCTGAGGTGTTGTGACGATAACCATGCCATCGATGTTAGGGAGGGATTGAGCAACAGTCAGAGGCTCATCACTGGTACCCGGTGGGAAATCGATGATGAGGGCGTCGAGTTTGCCCCAAGCAACGTCACCAATGAATTGCTGAATTGCACCGAGTTTGATGGGGCCACGCCAGATGATTGGTTTGTCTGGGTCTTCCAAAAGGAAGGCCATGGACATCACCTTGAGGCCGTTCGGGCCATCGGCAGGGTGGATCTGATTGTCCTCAACATGGAGTTCCGTCTCTTCTATGCCGAGCATCTTCGGAATATTGGGGCCTGTGATATCAATATCGAGAATTCCGACCTTCTTTCCTTGTCTGGCCAGACTCAAGGCAAGCCCAGTGGCAACAGTCGATTTTCCGACGCCGCCCTTGCCAGAAAGAACCATGATTTTGTGGCCGATATCTTCAGCGAGACGGGTCATTCGAAGTTTACGTCGCATCTGTGCGTAGGCCTGCTCCATCTGCGCTTTCTGGTCCGCAGTGACCTCTTCGGGCCCATCCTTCTCAGCTTCCTCACTAGGATTATGATGTGAAATTGGTCCCGCCATATCACTCTCTCCGATAGTGCCGACTCAGAACCCGTACTTCAAGGCGTGGCTGAATCAAAATCTCCTGATTCTACTGAGAGGATTGATAAAACCCTAGATGTGTTCCTTGGCCATGCGTGTTCTGTTTGTCTGTGTAGGAAACACCTGTCGAAGTCAGATGGCCGAAGGGTGGGCGCGCCATCTCGGATTGGAGGCAGTCAGTGCGGGAACGATTCCCGGAGTTGCGGTTGCAGGAAATGCGGTTGAAGTGATGAACGAGAAAGGCATCGAAATCTCACATCAGCAACCGACGTTCGTGGGTGATGTGGATCATACAACCTTCGACAAAGTGTTCAGCATGGGCTGTGGAGTTTCATGTCCTAATATTCCTCTTGACGGTGATTGGGACTTGGATGATCCGTTCGAAAAAAGTCTCGATGAATATCGAAAAACAAGGGATGCAATCGAGGCGCATGTGCGCGGTCTAATCGAATAATTGGTACGAGTGCCGAGATTTGAACTCGGGTTCAGGCGTTGGCAACGCCCGGTGATAACCACTACACTACACTCGTGTAAATATCGGGAACCAAGAATCACTTTTGTAAGCGTCGGTGGTGAATCGTGGCCTATTTCCAAGGGTCACCTGAAGAGGTCATCATCTCTTTCAAACCACCTTTTCGAATCCAAACGAAGATTCCTGCGGCCACTAGAGCAAGCAGGAGGCCGATGACGCCTAGAATTATCCAAACATTACTGGCACCTTCCAATACGGCTTGGCCACCGCCGCCGCCTTCACCTGAAGTCCCCAATTCAACCGAGAAGGTGCGGTCGTTGACCGGGGTTTGAGCTAGTTGTTGGTCGATGCCGCGAATGTCGATTGTGGTCGCCCCACCAGGCACGCCCGGCCGGACCTCTACCAATACTGACCAGATGCCATCACCAGCCACTGCATCGGCACCGATACCGTCGTCACGCATGGCGATCCAATTATCACTCTGGCCAGCTGGTGCAAGAAGTCCCAAACGTGCCTGCACAATTGTCACCGGATCCAGATCTGTCACCCGTGCAGTCATTGTGTATTGATTCGTGCCCGTTAGAGGGATCTCAAGACTGCTGATAATTTCACCATTGTCGTAGAATGTGACCTCTGAAATGGCTGGACCCTCGTTCAAAATGTGTAGGCTGGGTAACTCTTCACCGGTTCCAAACTGAGTGGTCGAGCCACTGCCGCCGGCTCCATCCTCGAGTCGTACAGACAGGACTTGGTCGCCGCTTGGAATGGTTTGGGGAACGATTACTTCGCCAATCCAATCGCCATCAACAAGAGATAGCCATGTGACATTTCCGCCCCATTGGGTGGTATCTACACCAACCGCAGTGACGCCAGAACCGTCATTCGCGATCAATGTGACAGAGGTTACATCCCCCCGATTGACAGTGTTTGGAGAATAAGCATAGGACGAGATACGAGGCAGACGATTGAGAACTTGGATGTCATGGGACTCACTGGTGGTGACCCAATCATCAGACACCTCAATCTGGATGCTGACGTCACCATCGACAATGCCAGAATATTGAATCTCAGCGGTGAAGGTCTCGTCGTGAATTGAGGTGTCGCCCTCAAGTCCAATGTCGTTGAGTGTGATTGTACCCATTGATAGAGCAGAAAGGTCAGCGGTCACACTGCGGACGTTCCAATCGACATCGTCAACTTCGACCTCCAAGTGAACACTGCTTGCACCCTCATTGGTGATTGAACCTTCACGGATTGAGACAGATACGATACTGGGTGCGGTGTTCTCTGCTTCGGTGATGATTGACGGAGATAGTACGCGCGCGAGGGATTGAGTCTCGCTGAATTCCAATGTATCGCCATCATCCAAATCTAGAACCACATTTCTTGTGACCTCAGCAACAAGTCCTGCGAGAATACCTTCGCTGATGACGGCCCCGGATGCCAATCCATCGTCGCCATAGGTCCCTTCCCAGTAAGTCACGGGAATGGTGTGTCCATCTCGTACCACGGTACCTGTACTCGTTGCGGTCACGCTGAGTTGCATTAATTCAGAACCAATCAGATCTACACGGTCACCGATTGTGAGCCCAGCAGGAGCCAGCCCTGTCTCGCGGGTGATGTCGACATCTCCGAGCGTGCTGTTCGCCTCGGGAGCTTCGAGGTCTACTTGGATAGGGCTTCTCTCAGGGAATTCGTCTCCATCTGAAGGCTCACCGCCTTCCATTGAATCCCAACGCAAGCGCACTGTACGATTATCCCAATGTTCCTGGGGGACCTCGTATTCCCAAGTCTTGTTGTGTACGGCTTCCATATCGAATGGATTGTTGCCAATTCCAGATAGGTTCAGCCAAGATTCTGTGAAAATCACATTGGTATCAAAGGCAATACCGGTTGCATTCTCTTGCGAGTGATCTGTCGCTACAATGTCACGAACGATGCCGAAGTCACCATTGACATCTCCGGAGAATGTTCCATCGACGTGGAGTTTGTCGCCGGTCTTCATGCCGTCAACCGATTCGGAGAAGATCTCGTACACTGTCGCATTGACAACCATTGTACTGTTCTCTTCCTCGTCACTGAAATCGAATGCGCCATCACCCTGAATACGATTGAGTGAAGAATGGAATTGCCCGTTCTCCCAGCGTTCACGATTGATAATCTGATTGATATCTAAATCCATATGGTAATCTTCACTATGAATTTCCATGTCTGCTGTTCCCTCAAATTCTGTGTTTGAGAGAATTCTCTGGCCATCGAGGTCGTGAGTCTCGATCAGAAGTAGAGCGAGTGTCCCGTTGGCTTCCATCGTCTCACCACCACCTTCTGAATACAAGTGAATGCCACCGTTGGCTTCGAGACGCAATTGTTCTTCAACGACGCCTTGATTCAAACTTCGAATGATGTAGGAATTCACCACATTACCGAAGATTTCAGTATCGACGCCGTCCTCACTGTTGTTGACACCAATCGTTCCGTTGCCACGCATCTCGAAGATTTGGCTCTGTAGATCCATGCCATTGACTGTCTCGTTCAACCAAACCGTGTCCAACCAGAGTAGAATGGCGACCGTCCCGGTGCCCCCCTCGGTAGATTCCTCGATTGAGAGTGTGCCCGAGCCAAGTTCATTGGATTCGAGGATGTCGCCTGTCCTCTGTTGCCAGCCCTGTCCGATGAAAGTCAGATTCCAAGACTCGCTCGCGGTGAAATTGACAGAATTCTGAATAAGGTTCCAATTCGTTACGCGCGTAATCTCGTGGTCCGAAAGTGGCTCGTTCCAAATCGTGACCTGTATGGTGCGCGATCCAATGATACTGGAAGGGGAACAACAGCCGTTCTGCCAGACCTCGACCTTGATCTCATCTTTCCAATTCAATGTTGAATTAACAGTGAGGCTCAACTCAGTGTTGTTCCCCCCCGTCCAATCCATGGCCCAATTGCCAATTGGATTTCCTTCAACATCGTCGTGTGTGACGGTGACTGCAAGTTCATCGAGTTCTGAAAAAGAGAGGGATTCACTCAGAACAATTCGGTATCCATGGGTGATGTTGTCATTACCATCATCTACCCATTCAGTGAGAATTGTAGCTGAAACACCGCTCACCTGCGCACCTGCAAGTGGAGAAAGAGCCACAGATATCATCAAAATGATTCCGAAAAGGCTACTGCGGACAGAATTTTCTCTCGACATGGTGCCACCTCTGCAATATATTGGTGCTGTGTTCCTTATTCAATGCTTACGCGCCCTGAATCGACTTCAACGCCTGACTGCGTGGTTATACGGTGATGGCCGCAGTTTATCTACCGTCGGGCGAAGCCCGAGTCATGCGCAAGGCATTGGTATTGATGATGACAACTTGCATTCTGTTCGCAGGATGCATAGAAGGACTAACTGAAGAGGTCGAGCAAAAAATCGAGGAGGCGGCTCCTGGATGCAACGACCCGACTGCACTCAACTATGATGAAGACGACACATCGGACTCAACATGTATGAATCAGGAAATGATGGGTGCTGCAATCGATGATTTCTCTACTTTGATGGAAGCGGATGAGGTGCCTGCGAATATGGGCGTCAAAATCACCATGACCGGAGT
>Ga0208765_1001654_pt1 | contig 13255 bp, 9 predicted proteins | sample ETNtaG_2_FD_185783 | JGI IMG/M metagenome (GOLD analysis project Ga0208765, IMG submission 185783) | Marine microbial and viral communities from oxygen minimum zone, Eastern Pacific Ocean - ETNP201406SV203 (SPAdes) (version 2) | ecosystem: Environmental > Aquatic > Marine > Oceanic ... | reverse complement strand
ATTGAAACAATACCCAATAAGATCACTGATATTTTATTTAATTTTTTTGGTTACAGTGCAGGCCTATATTTTAAAGTGCAAAAAAAAATTAATCAATGTTGAAAAGACTGATCATAACAGCATTACCTGATGAGGCCCGGCCCTTTATTGATCGCTTTAAATTGGCAAAGGATAAAAACCAATCAGATCTGCATGTTTTTAATGATGAAAATTGCAGTTTGTTAATTACCGGAGTCGGAGTTGATCGGGTAAAAAGTACTTTACCTGTATTTCTGGAAAGAATTCCTGATTTTGATAATGTTGTATTATTTAATGTTGGTATTGCTGGCGGTAATCCAGATAAAACAGAAATTGGTGAAGTATATCCAGTAAACAAGGTGACTAATGATGACACACATGATAAATATTTTCTAACAATACCGGAAAAAAATGAATTTAACACAATGTTCTTAACGACAGTGCCAAAAGGAATCACCGCTGGGCATGGATGCTATGAGGGGTTGGTTGATATGGAAGCAGCAATTATTACTGCAACAGCTATCAGTTACTTAAATATAAATAAAATTTCAGTTATAAAAGTGGTATCTGATTATATGGACATTGCTGAATGGTCTTCATTAGATGTATGTGAAATAATACGATTAAAATTAGACTCAATATGCGCCTTGATGGAATTATACGTCTAGAAAAAGAGGTTATTTATTCAAAAAGAATTGAGGTATGCTTTAATAGTTCCCTCGCTTTTTCCTGTTCATATAGATTCTCAGGCATGGCATCAGGCAGTGCGGATGGATCTGCATTAATTACATAATTAAGATCTTCTTCAAATAAATCTCGATTCCCCAATTTCGTGTGGTAATAACGGGCGCGTAATACCCTCGTACCTAAATAATCGGGACTGTTAGCAAGCGATTGATCAAAATTGCTTCTTGCTCTATTTAAAGGAACGCCAGGTAAACGAGAATAAAACGTACCAAAGAATCGAGTTGGGCCACCATAATAATAATCTTCATCCAGAGTTGCAATCCGGTGCATCGCTGTCTCAATAATCTCTCTTGATTCAATCCGGGTTAGTACTGGCTTGGTGGTCAAATAACGTCCAATATTTGTTGCCCACCAGTATAATGCGGGGATTGTTTCAACTGGTGCTTGACTGATAGCTGAGATTTGTAACTTTGAATTATCCACTGACGCTGTATCAGAAAATGATTGAAAGTATGCGGTCTTTTTAAAACCAGTAATTGCAGCGTTTGCTCCCTTCAAGTATAATGTGTCACGTATTGCCGGGTCAATTTCTATGTAGTATCCCTGAAAATGGTACGCTCTGCTTAATGATACGGCTAATTCTAAGTTTTGAGCGTTTAGTTCAACCGCCTTTTCAAAAAATAACACCGCCATTTTCGCACTCTTTGGATTGGCTCGTTTTTCCCAATATGCTTTACCCTGTTTAATCAGGGATTCAAAATTCATCCTATTTGTTTTCGATTTGATGTTCATGTAACCGCAGTTCATGTAGATAAATAAACAACATATTGCTAAATGGATATATTTTAGTCGCATGTGATCTCTGGTCATTTAAAATTCGCTATGCAATGGATTAATTCCTGATTCTTAATGTAAAATATAGTACAAAATTAATATTGAAAATCAATAAGATGGAAAAGACACTCGATATTAAAGGTATAGACCTGGCTACTCTTTTTGGAGCAGCAGATGCCCATCTACGATTAATCGAGGGATCTTTTGCAGTTAATGTTGTTGTCCGGAACGATAACATTAAACTTAAGGGCGATGATGTACAGCTTGATTTGGCGAAAGAAGTCATTCATGAGATGAAACAAACGTTGGCTCGTAAAGGATCTTTAACAGCGAAAGATGTACGCCAGTTGATCGAAGTTGTAACAATTGATAATGGCCATAATAATCAAGTGCCGAAAGATGTTATTCATTATGGCAGAAAAGGAGCAATAGTTGCCCGGTCAGATGGTCAGCAAGAATACATTAATATTGTTCAAAATAATGACATTGTTTTGACTATTGGACCAGCGGGTACAGGAAAAACATATATTGCTGTTGCTTTCGCAATTGCTGCGCTTGAAAATCACGAAGTGGATCGTATAGCATTGTGTCGACCAGCGGTAGAAGCTGGCGAAAACCTTGGGTTTTTACCTGGAGATCTAAAAGAAAAAGTTGATCCGTATCTTACACCTTTATACGATGCACTCGGTGATATTATGCCAAAACCAAAGTTGAAAAGAGTTTTATCTGATGGTACAATTGAAATAATTCCTTTGGCCTATATGCGTGGCCGTACTTTGAACAATGCATTCATGATCTTAGATGAGGCCCAGAACGCTACACCGATGCAAATGAAGATGTTTCTTACTAGGCTTGGCGTTAATTCAAAAGCAATTATTACCGGTGATATTACGCAAATTGATTTACCAAAGAGCAGTGATTCAGGTTTGATTCAAGTGGTGAATATTCTGAAGGGAATTGATGGTATTGGTTTGGTGAAATTAAATGAAAGTGATGTGGTTAGGCATAAATTGGTGCAGGATATCATTCGTGCCTATGATAAAACGAACAAAACGAAAAAGAAGTAATTAACCATTTCCTAGAGCCTGAAATGCTATGATTCCAGTGTTTATTGATACTAATTTTACCAAATATTACAAACGAAATAATTACTGATTAGCATTTAATATTTCATCAGCTGTTAGAATGGGTGCTAATCGACTGTTAATGGCTTTTTGGATAGTAGAAATTGATTTTTATTTTCGGGAATTTCCTCGACGACTGAGGTCATTTATTCTATATTATAATTTGTAATTAATATTGATGGAAAAAATACAAAATGTAGTTATTACGGCTGCTAAGCGAACTCCTGTAGGGGCGTTTCAAGGATCGATTTCTTCAGTAAGTGGACCTGACTTAGGCGCTAAAGTAATTGGTGGGATTTTGGAAGAAACGATGCTTGATCCGGCATCGGTGAATGAAGTGATAATGGGTAACGTATTAACTGCAGGGTTAGGTCAGGCACCAGCTAGACAAGCTGCATTAGAATCTGGTCTGCCAGATACTGTAGAATGCACCACCATAAATAAAATGTGTGGATCTGGTTTAAAAGCTGCTATGCTGGCAACACAAGCTATCCAATTGGGTGACGCTGATATTATTATTGCGGGTGGATTTGAAAATATGAGTCAAGCACCATACCTATTATCCAAAGGCAGGGTTGGGTATCGGTTAGGCCATGGGGAGTTGATTGACAGCATGATAACAGATGGTTTGTGGGATGTCTATAACGATACTCATATGGGTAATTGTGCTGAAATTTGTGCGCGGGATCGCCACTATAGTGTAGAAGATCAAAATGACTTTGCGAAAGAATCTTATACGCGTGCGCTAGATGCTCAGAAAACGGGAGCATTTAATGATGAAATAATAGCGGTAGATGTAAGCGACAGAAAAAAGAATACGGTCACGATAAATATCGATGAAGAACCTGGACGAGCGAATTTTGATAAAATGGACAAATTGCGCCCAGCATTTGAGAAGAATGGTACGGTAACCGCAGCCAATGCGTCTAAAATCAATGATGGAGCTGCTGGTGTATTATTAATGAATGAAACCAAGGCAATAGAATTGGGGTTTATCCCTTTGGTACGTATTCATAGTCATGTTTCCGTAGCACAGGAACCCGAATGGTTCACAACAGCACCTATTAAAGCGATTAGTAAGGTGCTTGAAAAAGCTGGTATGGAAGTTGCCGATATAGATTTATGGGAAATTAATGAGGCCTTTGCGCCGGTCGCCATGGCCGTCATGGATGATTTTAGCATTGATCATAGTAAGGTAAATGTGAATGGCGGCGCTATTGCTCTCGGCCATCCAATTGGTGCAAGCGGTGCGCGTATCTTAACCACACTTATCTATGCTTTGAAATCACGAGATGTTACAACGGGTTTGGCCACGTTGTGTATTGGTGGTGGTGAAGCATCAGCTATGATTGTTGAAAGGGTATAATGAACTTCTATTCTGAAGAGCATGAATTAGTACGAAACACAGCCCGGAAATTTGCTGAGAAACATCTTAAACCTGGTGTGATCGAACGTGATGAAAATGCGGAGTTTCCATCTGAGCAGGTAACAATGATGGGTGAACTTGGATTTATGGGTGTCATGGTTCCAGAAAGCTGGAATGGTGCTGGTATGGATACAATTAGTTATACCCTGATTATCGAAGAATTATCAAGAGTAGACGCATCTGCAGGTGTTATTGTATCTGTGAATAATAGTCTTGTTTGCCAGATATTTGTCAATTATGGCAATGATTGGCAGAAAGAAACCTTTTTAACAAAGTTAGCTAGTGGTGAGCAATTGGGTGCTTTTTCTTTAAGTGAACCACAGTCTGGTTCCGATGCAAGTAACATGCATACTGTTGCAGAAAAAAGTGGGCAATACTATGTACTTAATGGTGCAAAAAACTGGGTAACTAGTGGTATCAATTCAGATGTAGTAATTGTAATGGCTTTAACGGATAAATCAGCAGGTTATAATGGTATATCTGCATTTATAGTACCAAAAGACCTAGATGGTTTTTCGGTCGGCAAAAAGGAAGATAAACTTGGTATTCGTGGCTCGGATACATGTGAACTATATTTTGATAATTGCCACGTTCCAATTGAGAATCTTATTGATAAAGAAGGACAAGGTTTTCGCATTGCCTTAACCACGCTCGATGGTGGTAGAATTGGCATCGCCGCGCAAGCATTAGGAATTGCCCAGGCAGCATTGGATAAATCTGTCCAGTATGCAAAAGAAAGAAAACAATTTGGAAAAACTATTGGCAGTTTTGGTGCGGTGCAGGAAAAAATTGCGTTAATGGGCACAAATGTAGAAGCGTCACGCTTATTGATACACAAAGCGGCTATTTTAAAAGATGCGCATAAATCTTATACCAAAGCTGCTGCTATGGCTAAGAGCTTTGCATCGCAAACAGCCATGGATGCAGCTATTGATTGTGTACAAATTTTTGGTGGTTATGGGTACATGCAAGAATATGGCGTTGAAAGATTAATGCGTGATGCAAAAATCACGCAAATTTACGAGGGCACAACCGAAATACAGCAAATGGTAATCGCAAGGGAAATAATGGAGAATTAATTATGCAAAAGATAGATTGGGACAATCTTGGATTTGATGTGATGGAAACACGTAGTATGTACAAGGCAAGGTGTAGAATAGGAGAAGAGTGGGAATTAGGTGGTTTGATACCCTATGGTACAATTGAGTTATCTCCTGCTGCAGGTGTATTGAATTACGGTCAGGGTTGTTTTGAGGGGACTAAAGCCTACCGGACAATTACAAATCAGGTGGTCTTATTTCGACCAGAAATGAATGCAAAAAGGATGGCCATGTCTACCAGACGGTTATGCATCCCTGAAATGAATAAAGAGTTTTTTTTGCAAGCGGTAGAAGAAACATTAAAAGACAATATTGATTATGTTCCTCCCTATGGAAAAGGAAGTCTCTATATAAGACCAATCGTTTGGGGTACGTCACCAGCGCTAGGTGTAAAGCCGGTGAAAGAATATACTTTCATGGTGTTTGTGTCTCCTGTTGGGCCCTATTTCAAAGGTGGCGTGAAACCTTTACGTCTAACAGTAAGTAATGATTATCATCGTGCAGCGCCTAAAGGAATAGGTAGCGCTAAGGCCATCGGTAATTATTCAGCTTCCTTGTACCCACTCACTGAAGCGAAAAGTAGAGACTTTGATGAGGTTATATATTTGAATGCAAAAGATGAAAAATTCATTGAAGAAGTCGGTTCTGCTAATCTATTTGTATTAACTGGGAATACAATTAAAACACCAAAATTAGATGGAAGTATATTACCTGGTATTACTCGTGACTCTGTCATTACACTGGCGAAGGATAAAATAGGTCTTGAAGTGTTAGAAACCAATGTTACTTTGACCGAACTTTATGATGCGGATGAAGTTTTTTGTACTGGAACAGCTGTTGTCGTAACGCCGGTTGGAAGTGTCACCGACTTGGATGGTAAACATAAAATTGCAAATGGTAAAATGGGACAATTGACCTCTAAATTAAGACAATTACTTACCGGAATTCAGCGCGGGAATGTATCTGACGAATTTGGTTGGTTATATCCAATAAAAGAGTAGTGTGACATGCATCCGCGGCGTCTTGCAAGAGAAGGTATTTTAGGTGCCCTCTATGCTTTGGAACTCACAGGTGAATCAAAAGAAAAGGTTTTAGATGATTTATTTGTAAGAAACAGTTACGATGGAGAAACAAAAGAATTTGTTACTGAACTTTATGGTAATATTGTAGATAATAAAATCTGGGCAGAACAATTAATTTCTGATAACCTTGATAACTGGAAACTGGAGCGAGTAGCCACACTAGATCAATTAATTATGCGCATCGCAGTAAATGAAATTTATTTTATCGATGATATTCCACCTAAGGTGTCTATCAGTGAGGCGATTGAAATTGCAAAATTGTATAGTACCAAGGATAGTGCAAGCTTTGTAAATGGTGTACTGGATGCGATCTACAAACATAAACTGAATAATGATAAAACTACTTAACCATTAACCTTTAAAATGCTTCAGACAATCTTAACAAAAGTATTTGGTACCAAATCTGATCGCGATACGAAGGCATTGATTCCTATCGTGGATGAAATCAATACGATCTATGAAACACTACAAGCGAAATCAGACGATGATTTGATCAAACGCACAGGGGAATTCAAATTAGAGGTAGCATCTGCTCGTGAAGTTGCCGAAAAATATGCTAAAGAAAAGATTTCTGATAATGATGAAGCTGATAAATATGTATTAAATGCAGAGCACGATAAGCTCGATGAAATATTACCCGAAGCTTTTGCTATGGTCAAAGAAGTATGCAGGCGTACTATGGGGAAATCATGGCGTATTATGGGGCAGGAAAATTCCTGGGATATGATACCGTATGACGTGCAGATATTAGGCGGGATTGTCCTTCATAGCGGAAAAGTTACTGAGATGAAAACGGGTGAGGGAAAAACCTTGGTTGCTACAATGCCATTGTATCTGAATGCTCTTTCTAGCCGTGGGGCTCATCTGGTAACTGTTAATGATTATTTAGCCCAGCGTGACGCAGAATGGATGGGCGAGATATACAAACACCTTGGCTTGACGGTTGGCTTTATATTGAATACGATGGATAACAGGGAAAGACAAGATGCTTATAATTGTGATATAACTTATGGAACAAACAACGAATTTGGATTTGATTACTTACGTGACAATATGGCTCTGGCACCGGAAGATCAAGTTCAACGGGATCATGCTTTTGTCATTGTAGATGAAGTCGATAGCGTTTTAATTGATGAAGCAAGGACACCATTAATTATTTCTGGGTCCGTCGACGCACCGGTTGACACGACCTACAAAGAACTCAAGCCATTGGTCCAAAATCTTATTAAAAAACAGGTAAGTTTGGTTACAGAAATGGTGGCTGAAGCCACGCGTTATATTGAGCAAGAGAACAATGATGAAGCTGGATTAAAACTATTGCAGGCCAACCGCGGTATGCCAAAACACCCAAAGCTACTCAAGATTTTTCAAGAAAAGGGTACAAAAAAATTGGCTCACGATGTTGAATCGGAATATATGCGTGATAAAAAAATCCATGAGGTAGATGAGGATCTATTTTTTAGCATTGATGAAAAAACCCATGTAATTGATATTACTGAAAAAGGGCGGGAATCTTTAGCGCCTGATGATCCGGACATGTTTGTTATACCAGATCTTGGCGAAATGCTACATGAAATAGATGTAAAAGAAAACCTTAGCAGTTTGGAAATCAAGCAGGGAAAAGAGAAAGTACATCAACAACACGCAGAACAAAGCGGTCGAATACACAACATTAGTCAATTGTTGCGAGCTTACACATTGTACGAAAAGGATGTTGAATATGTCGTTCAAGGTGGCAAAGTACAGATTGTAGATGAGTACACGGGTAGAATCCTGGCGGGTCGACGCTATAGCGATGGTCTTCACCAGGCTTTAGAAGCGAAAGAAAATGTTACGATTGAACGCGAAACCCAAACGCTGGCAACAATTACGATCCAAAATTACTTTCGAATGTATGACAAACTTGCTGGCATGACTGGTACTGCGGAAACAGAAGCAGAAGAATTGGGCAGTATTTATGATCTGGATGTAGTGGTTATTCCTACCCATCGCAGTATAGTGAGAGATGATCGTGATGATTTGATTTATAAAACAAAACGTGAGAAATATGCTGCAGTGATAGATGAAATTGCTGAATGTTATAAGAATGGTCAACCTACGCTCGTTGGAACTGTATCTGTCGATTCTTCTGAATTATTATCACGAATGTTAAAGCAACGTGGGATCCCCCATAATGTACTAAATGCCAAACAACACAAGAGTGAGGCAGAAATTGTAGCGCGTGCTGGCCAAAAGGGGGCTGTTACCATTGCGACAAATATGGCCGGCAGGGGAACGGATATTAAACTTGGCGAAGGTATAAAGGATTTGGGTGGTTTGCATATCGTCGGAACTGAACGACATGAATCACGCCGGATAGACTTGCAGTTACGAGGCCGCTCCGGACGGCAAGGTGATTCGGGTTCATCAAGATTCTATCTGAGTCTCGAAGATGACTTGATGCGTCTATTCAATTCCGAGAGAGTTGCATCAATCATGGATCGTATGGGCATAGAAGAGGGAGAAGTAATCACGCACAAGATGGTAACCCGGGCTATACAAAATGCACAAAAAAAAGTAGAAGGAAGAAATTTTGGTATTCGGAAACATCTCTTAGAATATGATGATGTGATGAACCAGCAGCGGCAAGTAGTTTACGATATTCGCAATAATGCATTACGGGGAGAAAATTTGCGTGATACTATTCCCGAATTAATTTCCGATTTTGTTGACGATGAATTAGATGGTCAAGATGAAGAAAACCATGAATTATGGGATTGGGAGAGTTTGGAACAAAATTTTTCATCGGTTCTGTTAACTGAAATTGATCGAGAAAAATTTGATATTGAGTCTGACGCTGAACATTTCAAGAAAAATGTTGTTGATGAAGCCATGGATTTATATTCTGCTCGAGAGTCATTATTGCCTGAGGATGTAATGCGGGGTTTCGAGCGTTTCGTGGTATTGCGCACCATTGATGAAAAATGGAAAGACCATTTATACGCAATGGATCAACTTAGAGAAGGAATTAACCTCAGAGCGTACGGTCAAAAAAATCCTCTACTGGAGTACAAGTCAGAGGGTTTCTATATGTTTAAAGAAATGATGGCAAGCACGACCCAAATTACGTTGCAGCGTTTGTTTCGAACAAAGATTCAAGGCATGGACCAAGCACCACAAGTACGATCCAATCAAGCCCGGGATGTGCAAATGAGGCACCAAGATTCAACTGGACTTGGTTTTACTGGTCCACCAGAGGCTACCCAAAATCAAAACCAACCTCAGCAAGCAACAAGGAAACCAATAACCACAGACAAAAAAATTGGTCGAAATGAAAAAATAGATCTAATAAGCCCAAGCGGTAAACGTGAAACAGTAAAGTATAAAAAACTCCAGGATTATCTCAACCGCGGATATACTCAAGCCTAATATTATATCCTTTAAACCTGATACTGTAAAACAGATAGTATTTGATTAATAATTTGATACGATTATGAGTTGAATTATAGAACCTTTTTGGTTCACGTGTGGTACACGATCTGATAAAAATTAATCTTCAGTTTAGTATATATTTATTATGAATGTGATATAGATCATAAGGATATATAAATCGAGTGGATAATTTTACTAATCTATGTACTTTCAGCACCTAATTACCAATATGATCGAGGTAAGGAACAAAATGCGCCCGAAGAATGATAACGTGGTAAATATATATAACTCTAAAATGTACTGCATACTTATGCTTCGTAAGAATCTATTGTTTTACATTACTTTTTTGATTGGTTTTCTGCACGCACAATTAACGGTAACATTAGGAACTGTAGAGTATCCAGGATATGCTTCAGATATCGAAGTACCTGTAATTGTAAATAACCCAAATAATACTATATCAGGAATGCAGTTCGATATGCTGATTGATCCGGAAATTATATCACCTTCTTCAATTAATGCGGGCGGTTCTCCCGCTGGATTTGCAGCAGATATGAACCAGCTTTCTTCTGGCGCCTATCGAATATTACTTTTTAATGCTGGTAATGCTGCATTGATCCCAGTTAATTCTGATACGGTTATGACTATCCATTTTGATGGATCTGCTATCGCATCTGCCGTAATTGATTTAGAAATGACTGAACTAGTTGTAACCGATAGCAGTGGTTCCGATTTGGGTGCTATTAGCGGCAATGGGATGATATCAATCGGTTATGTGGTGGGTTTCAGCATGAGTTCAGATAGCGCTGATGTTTCTGAAATGGTGGAATTACAAGTAAGTATGGAAAACAATGGTACTGTTGGTGGCATACAATTTGATCTTATTGATGAACCGGCCTATATATCAGTGGATAGTCTGTGGACTACGGACCGTACCGATGGTTTTACAATTTCAACTACCGCTATTGGTAATGGATCCAGAATTCTATTATACAGTGATACAAATGACGATATTTCATCTGGCACTGGTCCAATATTAAATGTGCGCTACCTTGTTCACAATGATGCGTACGGTGATAATGTATTGATTCATTTTGATGGGGTCACAGCTTCTGATAGCATTGGTGGTATCTATTGGATTTCAACATTGGATTCTGGTATGGTAACGGTATTTCCAGGATATATGGAAGAACCACATAATTTGATTGCTGTATCTGGGTTGGATGGAGAAGTGCCTTTAAGCTGGGACCCGCCGGTAGGACCCATTCCACCTACGGTGCCATTCACCATTGAAATATTAACTGATAATTATCCCGGTGAAACCAGTTGGGACTTGGTCCATTTAGATGGTGATAGTACAGTGGCCAGTATTTTTACAGGGGAATTAGTCGACCAGGCTACATTATACACTTGGGATTTAAATATTCCACCCGGAGGGCATATATTTACAATTTACGATAGTTTTGGTGATGGTATATGTTGTGGTTGGGGTGAAGGTTATTATCGATTAATTCTAAATGATACAGAAATAGCGACTGGTGGAGAATTTGAGGCATCGGAAAGTGTAACGTTTAATACATCTGACGGTCGATTCAATATTGTTCAATATAGTTATTTAAATCCTCCGCTTATTGAAAAAGGGTTATCAACTAATGAATATCGAGATGATTTTAGTCTATCTCTACCATTTTTCGTAGATATGGGTGTAATCAATGTGCTTGATCAAGAAGGTGAAATCGATGAATCAAGCGATTATCCGTCCACTAGAAATGTGCCTGAAGTATCTGGTTACAATTTATATCGTAGCTCTGCAGCTGCTACAGAATATCAGCTTCTTGTTAGTGTTGGCGCAGACGTAAATGAATATACTGATAATGAAGTAATGAATGGCGTTACCTATTATTATTATGTAGCAACAGATTATTCCCCTGAAGGCACAGAATCGGGGCCAAGTAATATTGCTGATGCTACACCAGTTGAATGGGTGGAGCTATCTGTTAGCGACGGGGCTGCATTATCAGGCTATACAGATACGCTTGATATTTCAATAAATAATGAGGCCGAAATAAGTTTTTTCTATATAGAAATAACTGACGAACCTGATTATATCATTGCGGAGACAATACTACCGACAAATCGTACTCAAGGTTGGACGCTTGATGTTACAGAGGCTAGTGGTGTTATGGTGGTTACGGGGTGGGGCACAAGTAATTTTATGGCTTCTGGCAGTGATCCAGTATGTAAAGTGATTGTACGTGGTGCAAGTATGGAACCAGCTGTTATAGATGTTGAATTTACTTTTGCAAACATTAAAGATTTCAATGATGTTGAAATGAACTGGACTGGTTCTGATGCGGATTTTGAAGTCAGTGTTGCAACCCAGATTCTTGCAATGCCAAATATGGTGGCAGATCCTGGAGATGGAATTACGGTGCCACTGATGATCAGCAATACCCAGCCTATTTCAGCAATTCAGCTTTCCCTTTCCAGTGAAGCAAATTACGTAACGGGAGTAACGGTGGTACCATCCGATTACATGGATTTTTCTGATTGGTATTTTGGCGGTAATCAGGAAGGAAACCAATATAATATAATAATTACTGACCTAACACTTTCAAATCCCCTTAATCCAGGAATGGGGCATATTGCTGATATTTATTTGTATGTTGAACCCAATACACCTTCCGGTAACGCAGTTTCTATTGAAGCAGAGAAAATTGTAGCTGATGCAAATAGCATACCAATGTATACTGAAATGATCTTGCCAAGTATATTTGTTGGCACTCCAATGGCCCATTTTTCTCTTGATACAAATTTAACTATGTCAGGATATGCTACAGAATCTGTAGTAATTAGCCTTAATAATATTGTCCCAATTTCTGTATTTGAAATGCTCTTAAGAGATATGCCTGATGGCTTGCTTGTTACTGCTGTCAATCCTGCGGGCCGATTTGCGGATGCAGGTGGTTTACTTTTGGACAATTCTGGTGAAGACGCAGACGGAAATTGCTTCATTTTTGGTTACACCGTTGGGTCAGCTATCCCATCAGGTTCTGGACCTGTTTTAGAGCTAAGTGTGCAGCGGAAGAACTATTTTGGTGGTCACCTTGGTTTGTTTTTTGGTGATGTGATCGCTAGAGACGAAAATACAGATGAAGTAACAGTTGGCGCCACAGGACATGGCATGTTCAGTATCGCATTAGGAACTATCAATCATATTGCCTTGCCTAATCGATATACCCTATACCAGAATTATCCGAATCCATTTAATCCTGTAACTGTAATTCAGTATGATTTACCAAAGCTTTCAAATGTAAAATTATCCATTTATGATCTTTCTGGTCGCCTGGTAAGAAGTCTAGTAAACGAATCACAGGCGCCGGGAATGAAGACAATTATCTGGGATGCAAGAGATGAAACAGGGAATAAGATGGGCGCTGGCGTATATATTTATCAATTAAAAACGGATAATTATGTTGCTTCAAAAAAGATGATTTTAGTTAAATAACCATAAAAATATTTTCGTGATTGAGGGCAGGTTTATCTTGCCCTTTTTTATTTCGTGTAAGAAAC
>Ga0208765_1001651_pt1 | contig 13279 bp, 11 predicted proteins | sample ETNtaG_2_FD_185783 | JGI IMG/M metagenome (GOLD analysis project Ga0208765, IMG submission 185783) | Marine microbial and viral communities from oxygen minimum zone, Eastern Pacific Ocean - ETNP201406SV203 (SPAdes) (version 2) | ecosystem: Environmental > Aquatic > Marine > Oceanic ... | reverse complement strand
AGGGATAAATTTGGATTCCTTCTCGACGCTCTCGATTACGGGTGCCCTCCTCATGGCGGCATTGCTTTTGGTCTAGACAGGCTGGTAATGATACTTCGCGGAGCTCACTCTCTTAAAGAATTTATAGCATTTCCAAAAACACAAACGGCGGCCTGTTTGTTGACAGATGCTCCAGCAAATATTTCAAAAGCACAACTACGAGAGTTAAAATTAAAGACAATCTAGTAATAAATTCATCACAATGAGTATTAGAGGTTCCATAAAACAAGCACTACTGGAAAAAAACGCCACTTTGGTAGCCCACTATTACGTCAGTGCTGATTTACAAACCCTGGCAGAAGAAACCGGAGGTATTGTTTCAGACTCTTTGGAAATGGCAAGATTTGGTCAAAACTGCGACGCAGAAACAATTGTTGTTGCTGGTGTTAAATTTATGGGAGAAACCGCCAAAATTCTCTCCCCTGAAAAGAAAGTCCTGGTTCTCGATAATCAGGCAACTTGCTCACTTGACCTTTCTTGTCCGATCGATGGCTTTTCAGAATTTTGCGACGCCAATCCTGACCATGTCGTCGTCGTCTATGCCAATACTTCGGCCGAAGTCAAGGCTAGAGCTGACTGGGTTGTGACTTCTGGCAGCGCCCTCAAAATAGTCAAGAAATTACACCAAGAAGGTAAAAAAATACTTTGGGCACCTGACAAGCACTTAGGCCACTATGTTCAAACTCAGACTGGTGCGGACATGCTTTTATGGGATGGAGCCTGTGTTGTACACGAGGAATTCAAAGCAGAGGGACTCAAAAGGCTTATGCAACACCACCCTAATGCTGCAGTTTTAGTACATCCAGAGTCACCCAAAGATGTTATTGCTCTTGCAGATGTTGTTGGATCAACGACTCAATTAATAGAGGCAGCGGCCACTAGATCTGAAGAAACATTTATTGTGGCAACAGACAATGGAATTTTTCATAAAATGCATGAAGTAGCTCCAGGAAAAAAATTCATTGAAGCTCCGACTATGGGTGTAGGGGCAACTTGCGAATCATGTGCACATTGTGGCTGGATGGCTATGAATAGTCTTGAAAAGTGCTTAAGCACATTGAATACCGGTAATAATGAAATAAGAATCAATGATAAAGTTATTGAAAAAGCAAAGCACTCTATCCTTCGATTGCTCGAATTCACTCAATAGAATATTCGAGGAGATAATTAATTAATAATGGCAGGACATAGCAAGTGGCACAATATTCAACATAGAAAAGGTGCCCAGGATGCAAAGCGCGGAAAAGTCTTTACAAAACTCATTAAAGAGATAGTTGTTGCTGCAAAAATGGGTGGAGGCGTTATCGAAAACAATCCCTCTTTGCGCGTTGTTATCGATAAAGCCCTTGCCTCCAACATGAAACGAGATACCATAGACAACGCAGTCAGACGCGGTGCAGGTGATTTGGATGGAGATAATTACGAAGAGGTCCGCTACGAAGGCTATGGACTGGGAGGCACCGCGATTATGGTTGACTGTTTAACAGACAACCGCAACCGAACAGTTTCCGATGTTCGTCATGCCTTTTCAAAGCACGGAGGAAACCTTGGCACCGACGGCTCTGTTTCCTATATGTTTTCAAAACAAGGCTTTATCAGTTTCGCTTCAGGTGATGAAGATGCCATTATAGAAGTCGCTATAGAGTCTGGCGCTGATGATGTCATTACTAATGATGATGGCTCCATCGATGTGATGACAGCCCCGGATGACTTTTTTAGTGTAAAGGATGCTCTTGTCGCCAACAACTTGAATCCAGAACACTCTCAAATCACTATGGAACCTACCAACCGCATTGAACTCAATTTGGAAGACGCAGAAAAGTTCATGAAGCTTATCGACAGACTCGAAGACCTAGATGATACTCAAGACGTCTACCATAATGCTGATATTTCTGATGAGGTAATGGCTCAATTATGATCTCAATTCATTCGGGGATTCAGGCTCTTCGAAATTTTAAAGTTAAAACTCTTCAAGAAAAACTTCAATCAAAACTGCCTAATTTGAGTTTGTTGTGTACTGAGTATATTCATTTCATTGAGTCCGATACAAAACTCGACCCTGAAGACAGATCCCGCCTCGATAAACTTTTGAATTACGCCCCATCGATTAATACTTCCAATTCAGTTGATAGCGTTATAGTCACACCTAGGCAGGGAACTATTTCACCATGGTCGTCAAAGGCAACTGACATAGCTCATCTCTGTAGTCTCAAGCAAATCACAAGATTAGAACGTGGTATCAACTATCACTTCAATCGTCAACTTAAAACCGAAGAGCTGGATATTGTTCTAAATATTATCATGGACAAGATGACTGAATCTTGTCTCAATAATATAGAAGATGCAGGCTTACTTTTTAATGAATTAGAGCCAAAAGAGTGCCAGAAGATTGATGTAATGCTTTTAGGAAAATCCGCCATTGAAAAAGCGAATTTCGAACTTGGTTTAGCATTAAATGAGGGCGAGATAGAGTACTTACATAATCAGTTTAGTGCGCTAGGTCGAAATCCAACTGACATCGAACTGATGATGTTCGCACAGGTGAACTCAGAGCATTGTAGACACAAAATCTTTAATGCAGATTGGGTAATTGACAAAGAATTTCAGGCCATTTCACTTTTCGAAATGATTAAAAACACCTACCGACAAAATCCTCAAGGATTATTGTCTGTTTATAGTGACAATTCAGCAGTAATGACAGGCCACGAATCAACTTACTTCGAGCCTAATGAAGAAGGCATTTACTCATCAAAAAGAGCTCATAAAGCTATATTAATGAAGGTCGAAACACATAACCATCCAACAGCAATTGCCCCTCATCCAGGAGCAGCAACCGGCTCGGGTGGTGAAATTAGAGATGAAGGCGCAACCGGTAGAGGATCAAAACCAAAGGCAGGCCTGTGTGGCTTTTCTGTTTCCAACCTAAAAATACCAAACGCTTTAAATGAATGGGAAATAAATTATGGAAAACCCAATCAGATTGCTTCTGCACTTGATATCATGATAGAGGGCCCAATAGGCGCAGCTGCATTTAATAACGAGTTTGGTCGGCCAAATACTTGTGGCTATTTTAGAACCTATGAACAACAAACCCATGACAATGAAATCAGAGGCTATCACAAACCAATCATGTTAGCTGGTGGTATCGGCAACATTAAAGAAAACCACGTAGAAAAAGGTTCAATTTCCGATGGCGACAAGTTGATTGTTCTAGGAGGCCCAGCAATGCTGATTGGGCTAGGTGGTGGTGCAGCGTCAAGTGTTGGGAGTGGCGAACAAAGCGAAGATCTAGACTTCGCTTCGGTGCAACGTGCCAATCCAGAAATGCAAAGACGGGCCCAAGAAGTTATCAATACTTGTGTAAATTTAGGTGACAACAATCCGATTGTTTCAATTCACGATATTGGTGCAGGTGGGCTTTCTAATGGAATTCCAGAAATCGTTAACGACTCCAATAAAGGGGCCAAACTTCAAATAAGAAATATTCCAAATGACGAAAAAAAAATGTCGCCAATGGAGATCTGGTGTAACGAATCTCAAGAGAGGTATGTTCTTGCCATTAAAGAAGAAAGCGTTTCTTTATTCAGTTCAATTTGTGAAAAAGAGCGGGCACCATTTTCTATTTTAGGTGAAGCTACTGAAAACTCCCATTTAAGCCTAGAAGACTCCCATTTTAATAATAAACCAATTGATATAGGGATGTCTTTGTTGTTTGGATCAAGCCCAATAACACTCAAAGACGTCAAAGCTGTTGTAAACAACGAGCCAGAGTTCAAAAATAAAGAAATTAAGCTTGGTGAAGCCATTAACCGCCTATTAAGACTACCGACAGTTGCAAGTAAAAATTTTCTAATTACGATTGGTGATCGATCCGTTACAGGACTCGTTGCCAGAGATCAAATGATTGGTCCATGGCAAGTGCCAGTAGCAGACTGTGCAATTTCATTATCTGATTACATCGGTTATCAAGGTGAAGTTATGTCGATTGGTGAAAGAACCCCTTTAGCCTTAAGTAATGCTCCAGCAGCGGCTCGAATGTCTGTCGGTGAGGCTTTAACTAACCTTTTGTGCTCCTATATTGAAAATATTAACCACATCAAGCTTTCAGCGAACTGGATGTGTGCTAGTGGCTTCTCCGGTGAAGATGCCAAGCTATATGAAGCCGTTAAAGCAATTGGAATGGAGCTATGTCCTGCTCTAGGTCTTACTATTCCAGTAGGAAAAGATTCGATGTCCATGAGAAGCACTTGGCAAGACAATGGTAAGGAAAAATCAGTAACCGCCCCACTCTCACTGATCATAAGTGCATTCTCCAAAACCCCTGACGCAAGGATCCAGATTAGCCCTTTACTCAACACTAAAATTGACTCAGAGCTACTTTTGATTGATCTAGGGCTCGGAAAGAATAGAATGGGAGGCTCATGCCTGGCACAAGTCTTTAACCAGGTAGGAAAATCAACCCCAGATCTAGACGACCCAAAACTTTTTGCTAGATTCTTTTCAGTTATTAACCAACTCAACAAGGAGGGATTAATTGAAGCATACCATGACCGTTCTGACGGTGGCGCTATCATAACCCTACTAGAAATGGCTTTTGCTTCACATTGCGGACTCGATATAGAGTCATCTGAACCTTTATCTGAACTATTCAATGAAGAGCTTGGTTGTGTCATCCAAGTCTCTAAAGCCAAAAAACCTGAAGTTCTTGATGCTCTAGAAAATGCAGGACTTCAAGACTGCGTTCAGCATATCGCCAACATAAATCAATCTGACAATATATCGATTTATCAGCAAGGCAAGCTGGTGTTTAATGAAAAGCGTGTCAATCTCCATAATTGCTGGTCTTCTACTTCATTTGAAATCTCTAAATTAAGAGACAACCCCATATGTGCTGAATCAGAAAATCAACAATTATTGATTCATTCCGAGGGTCTAATGGTTTCACCGAAATTTGACATCGATGAGTCCATTATTGCGCCCTACATCAATGTTGGCAAAAAACCTAAAATAGCCATTTTGAGAGAACAAGGAATCAATGGCCATGTTGAAATGGCAGCGGCCTTTACACAAGCAGGATTTATCGCAAGCGATGTCCATATGAGCGATATTCTATCTGGCAGAATCACTCTGTCAGAGTTTCATGGCATAGCGGCCTGTGGTGGATTTTCATATGGAGACGTTCTTGGTGCTGGACGTGGTTGGGCAAACTCAATCCTTTATAACAACCAAACCAAAGAGGAGTTTGGTCAATTCTTTTCTAGAAATGACAGTTTTGCATTGGGTGTATGTAACGGATGTCAGATGATTTCCAATCTCAAAGAGATGATTCCTGGAACTCAAGATTGGCCTTCTTTTGAACGCAATACCTCTGAGCAGTTCGAAGCACGCTTTTCAAGTGTTGAAATTCAGAACTCTGATTCTCTGTTTTTTGATGGTATGGCAGGCTCAATAATGCCAATTGCTATTGCTCACGGTGAAGGAAGAGCTAACTTTGCTTCGTCACAAAACAAAAATAATATTGCGGTCAAATATGTCGATTATCAAGGCATTCCAACACAAACATATCCTCACAACCCAAATGGCTCTGAAGCTGCAGCAGCCAGTCTTTGCAATGATTCAGGCAGAGTAACCATTATGATGCCTCATCCTGAACGTGTCTTTAGGGCAGTACAAAATTCTTGGCATCCAAATGAATGGAATGAAAGGTCTCCGTGGTTGAGAATGTTTGAAAATGCTAGAAAGTGGGTCGACTGATGCCATCAAGAATATTCTATTCATTTTAAGAATCGTTATATAGATGATAACTCCAAAAATCATTCGCAGCAAACGCAAGACATTAAGCCTCTCAATCAATGAAAATGCCGATCTTGTTGTTCGGGCCCCTCACCGTGCATCATATGATGAAATTCAAAAATTTATTTCTGAGAAGTCTGTCTGGATTGATAACAAACAAAGACTCATCAAAGCTCGGCTTGAGGATAACTTGAATCAGCGTTCAAGCGATAAGTGTCTCTATTTAGGTAGTCTTTACCCACTCAAAATAGATAATAATAGTATTGAGCCAGTATCCTTTAATGGTCAGATGTTTACTGTAACTAATGTGAATAGAGAAAGAATAAGCTTGTCTCTGAAGAGTTGGTACAAAAAGAGATTTATAGAAGTTGCACTGCCCCGATTAAGTTATTTTTCCGATAAACATAACCTTAAAGTTAATCAGGTCAGAGTCAAGGAACAAAAAACTCTTTGGGGATCATGCTCAAGTAAAAACAATGTAAATCTAAATTACCTGTTAATTATGGCTCCAATGAAAGTAATTGACTATGTTATTGTGCATGAATTAGTGCATACAATCCATAAAAATCATTCAGCTAAGTTTTGGCAAAAAGTTGAAACCATAATGCCAAATTATAAAGACGCTAGAAACTGGCTCAAGGAGAACGGCTACAGGCTAAGATATCTATAACCGATATAGCCAATTTATCCGTTATACTTCTCTACAGCCTCTTCCATTGCCGCTTTTAATGTATCTTGCTCAGCCATCTCGACAATGATATCACCACCACCTACCAATTCTGAGTTGAAGTATATTTGAGGAAAGGTAGGCCAGTCTGCAAAATCAGGCAGGCTTTGAAAAACTTCTTGATCTTCAAAAATATTAACATAAGCAAATTCAACTCCTGTAGAAGCTAGTGTTTGAGAAGCTCGAGCAGAAAAACCACATTGAGGAAATTGAGGCGTTCCCTTCATATAAATCACAATTGCAGCGCTATCAACTTGTTTTTGAATTTTCTCTAATACGTCCAATTTAATACTCCAAAAAAATTTCCTACTATTTTAGTATAGTATTGAATCTCATGCAAAGAATCATTCACTAATCACTGCTTTGTCGCTTGAGAAACGATATATTTTTGTCCTTGCTTTAATTTTTTGTAATTACCAAATACTGACTTAAAGTTATTTTTAATAAAGTCCTTTAGCCCATTAATTGTGACCACTGTAATTTTTCCACCTGGCTTTAATGCATCCAAAGCGTCATAAAGAATAATTGAGAGTTGTTCCCGTCCTACTTTGGCTGGAAGATTAGAAATGACTTGATCAAATTTTACTTCACTAGGAACCTGCAAAAAAGCATCAGAAAAATATGCTTTTGCATTACTCAAGTTATTTAAGCTTGCATTATTATTGGCAAGCTCTATAGCAACAAAATCCTTGTCAACCATGTGAACTTCACCTTTTATACAATGTTTTGCCAACGCAAGACCGATAGGTCCATATCCACAACCCAAATCAAGACAAATATCACTTTCACCGACCTCAATATGCTTCATCAGAAGCATAGTGCCGTCATCGATCGATCGAGGACTAAAAACACCCCATCGAGTATTTAGTGTGAGCTCGTTGTCTAAAAGATTAACGACAATCTCTATATCTTTTTTTAGATTAACAATATTTTTTCGATCAAACATTACAGTCTCATATATTCAAAAGTTGTTTCATTCTTTTTGTTTTATTTTTTTTGTAATTATTTTACTTGCGTCATCACCAAGATGAGCTTCGCCACGAGCTTTTGCAAGTTGAATTTGTTTTTCCCTTTCACGGTAGCGATTTATTTGAGTAACGTCTTTAGTGCCATGACAACGTGGACAAGACGTTCCCTTTTCGTAATGTGGATGGATCTTATCTTCCTCTGTGATCGGGTATCTGCATGCATGACATTGGTCATATTGACCTAACTCTAGATTATGCTTGACAGCAACCCTATCATCAAAAACAAAACATTCTCCCTCCCATAGACTTTCCTCTTCTTCAACTTCTTCAAGATATTTTAAGATGCCTCCCTGTAAATGGTAAACATTCTCGAAGCCTTCTGATTTTAAATAAGCCGTAGACTTTTCACATCGGATTCCACCAGTACAAAACATGGCTATTTTTTTATTTCGATACTGTTCCAAATTGTTTTTAGTGTAACTAGGAAACTGACGAAATGTTTCTGTGTTTGGATTAATTGCCCCTTTGAAACTACCGATTTCGAATTCATAATTATTGCGGGTATCGATTAAAACCACTTCAGGGTCACTAATTAGTTCATTCCAATCTCTGGCTTTTACATAAGTTCCAACTGAATAAGTCGGATCAATATCCACCATACCAAGAGTTACAATTTCTTTTTTAAGTTTAACTTTAAGTCGTTTAAAAGGAACTGTTTCACTATAAGAAAGCTTATACTCTAAATTACTCAACCTCTTGTCAGCATTGAGGTAATCAAGGATCTTATCAATTGCACTATCAGTTCCAGAAATAGTACCGTTAATTCCCTCCCTAGCTAGCAACAAAGTTCCTCTGACGTTTAAAGAATCCATAAAATCTCTTAAAGGTCGTTGCATTTTGTCGAAGTCATCCAACCTAGAAAACTTATATAGAGCACAAATAGTAAACATAATTCTAGTAAAAAAAATAAAGATTCAATTTTACTAGCCAGATTTACTCATTTCAACTCTTTTCAATTACCAACAAAACTACATAATTACTACATTAGCACATAAGTAAAATTCCACATGACGAGTGTATAATGTCCTCCTTTCCTAAAAAAATAATCTCTATAACTTACTCTTAATGCTTGAAGATATTAACAATCCTAGCGATATAAAAAATCTTGACATTGATCAGCTGCAATTTCTTGCTGACGAAATTAAAGAGTTTTTAATTGAAAATATAAAAATAACAGGTGGTCATCTGGGTTCGAATTTAGGAACTATCGAGCTAACCCTAGCGATGCATTATGTATTTGATACTCCTGATGATACTTTTGTTTGGGATGTAGGTCATCAAGCCTATACCCATAAAATACTCACTGGAAGAAAAGATTTAATGTCAACTTTACGCCAAAAAGGTGGTATTTCAGGCTTTACAAAAAGAAGCGAAAGTGAGCATGATGCTTTTGGTGCAGGTCATTCCTCAACCTCAGTAAGTGCAGCCCTAGGTATAGCGATTTCGAATAAGTTACAGCAAAATATTGATACATCTATTGCCGTTATAGGTGACGGTGCCCTAACCGGTGGTATGGCTTTTGAGGCACTCAATCATGCAGGAGATTCTGATGTTAATCTACTTATCATACTCAATGATAATGATATGTCCATTTCAAAGCCTGTTGGCGCTTTAAGTAAATATTTAACTCGTCTTATTTCTGGCAAGATATACTCAACAATGAAATCGAAATCTCTTGAGCTTCTTGAAAGCTTGCCCCGCATACGAAAATTTGCAAAGCGTTCTGAAGAGCACCTTAAGGGAATGCTACTGCCAGGAACTTTATTTGAAGAATTGGGTTTAGATTACTTTGGACCAATAGATGGCCATGACATACCATTAATGATCAAAACTTTACAAAACCTAAAGAATCTTGAGAAACCTAGAATTCTGCATATTATTACAAAAAAAGGTCATGGACTGGAGGATGCAGAGAAAAACCCTTTAAAGTTTCATGGCATTTCACCACCCTCAAGTTCGACTAATAATCTACCAAGCTATAGCAATGTTTTTGGAGAATGGCTTTGCAATACAGCTAGAAATGACTCAAAGTTAATTGGCATTACTCCGGCCATGTCTGAAGGTTCAGGCATGGTTAAATTCTCGACGACTTTCCCGGATCGTTTTTTTGATGTAGCGATTGCTGAACAGCACTCCATTACATTAGCTGGTGGTATGGCTACTAAAGGCTTGAAGCCTGTTGTCGCAATCTATTCCACCTTTCTGCAGAGGGGATATGACCAATTCATACATGACATTGCGTTACAGAATTTAAACGTAGTTTTTGCTATTGATCGGGCTGGTCTGGTTGGAGCAGATGGCGCCACTCATGCCGGTGTTTTTGATTTAAGTTTTTTAAGATGCATACCTAATATAGTCATAATGGCACCGAGTTCTTCTCTTGAAATGTATAAAGCTCTTAATACTGCTCATAAACTTAATGGACCTGTTTGTATCCGTTTTCCAAGAGGCAAGTCACAGGTTGAGGAGTTTACAACTGATGAAACAATAGAGCTTGGAAAAGCAAATGTCATTAGAACCGGTCGTGACATTGCAATTTTTGCATTTGGTAATATGCTTGATCCAGCCATTGAAGCTGGCAATGAAATTGACGCAACAGTTATTGATATGAGATTTATTAAGCCATTAGATGAAAAACTAATAACAGAGATTGCTCAAAATAATAAAAAATTAATTTCTATAGAGGATAATGTCTCCTCTGGAGGCGGTGGCAGTGCAATAAATGAATTATTGCAGAGAAATAATATAAAAACACCTCTCAGCATCCTAGGTGTACCAGATATCGTTACTGAACATGGCTCACAAAATGAGCTTTATGAAGAGTATGGTCTAAACGCAAAAAACTTGATTAAAATAGGAACTGGCCAGTGAGAGAAACTTTAAAACGATACAGTCCAAAACGAGAGGATGTTAATTTAGGCTGGCTGAATCAACACTTGCATGACCCATATCTTTGGAAGTGGAATAAACGCACTATTTCTAGAGCTTTTGCGATTGGCTTGTTTTGTGCTTTTATGCCAATCCCTTTTCACACGATCTTAGCAGCAGTGCTTGCTGTTCTTTTCTCATCTAATATCTTACTATCGATAGCTCTCGTTTGGGTCAATAACCCAATCACCATGGTGCCAATTTATTACTACACATATAAGCTAGGCTCTTACATTATTGGCATGGAGTTGGACCCTAATTTTGTATTTACTATGGGATATATACTCGAAAATTTGACCACTACCACTATAGCACTTTGGGTTGGAGGTTTTATTGTTGCTCTTATCGCGGCAATCTTAGGATATATAACTATTCTATTGATATATAAGTATAGGGCGTTTAAACGAATTAAACGTTGGAGATAGAGAGTTGCGCTCTGATGTTAGCCTCTAAGGTATCAACCAGAGACTCATTATCTACCTTGCTGTCGGTCTTGCCATTGATATACATTAAATTTGGAGATCCACCTGTAACTCCAACATTTACTTCCCTAGCTTCACCTGGTCCATTCACAACACAGCCAATCACAGCAACATCAATTGATTCTGTAATGTCTTCTAGACGAGACTCAAGCTCATTAACAACTGCTATAACATCAAACTTTTGTCTAGAACATGAAGGGCAGGCAATTAAATTCACACCCTTTTTTCTTAGGTTGAGTGATTTTAAAATATCAAAACCAACCTTGACCTCGTCAACCGGGTCTGAAGCAAGAGATACGCGAATAGTGTCACCTATACCTTCACTTAAAAGCAACCCCATACCAATCGATGACTTTACAGCGCCTGACCTATAGGAACCTGCCTCAGTAATACCCAAATGAAGTGGATTGTCAATTTGAGAGGCTAGCTGTCTATATGCAAATACAGTCATAAAAACCTCTGACGCCTTGAGAGAGACTTTGTAATTATTAAAGTTGAGTTTATCTAGAATATCAATATGTCTGAATGCCGACTCCACCATTGCCTCAGGAGTTGGCTCTGTATATTTTTTCTGTAAATCTTTTTCCAATGAACCAGCATTGACACCAATACGAATCGGTATATTGTGATGCTTTGCTGAGGCAACAACCTCTCTAACGCGGTCTTCTTTACCAATATTTCCAGGATTAATTCTAAGACAGTCTGCCCCATATTCAGCCACTTTGAGTGCTATTTTATAATCAAAATGAATATCTGTTATCAACGGAATATTAGAACGTTGCTTGATTTCTTTAAAGGCCTCGGCAGCATCCATAGTTGGTATTGAAACCCTAACAAGATCAGCACCTGCTTTTTCGAGTGACTTTATTTGAAGAACCGTAGAATCAATATCACAAGTGTTGGTGTTTGTCATACTTTGAACGCTTATAGGAGCACCTCCACCTATGGCAACATCTCCGACAAAAATTTGGTTGGAAATTCTTCTTTTAATTTTGTGTACTTGCTTCATAAGTCTTTATTACTTCATCTAGGCTCTCAGTATTATTGCCAATTATTGGAGTTGATGAGACCTCTTCTATGTTCTCAGTAATGGACTCTTCAGTATTCTCAAAATTATTTGGCTCACTAATAATAATTGAGGTTGACCGGGTACCGCCAATCTCTACATCCTTGAAATAATACCAGATACCCAAAAACATTAATATTAACAAAAAAAGCAGAAATAGCTTTAGTTTGAAGCGTTTTTTTCTTTTAGGATAATAGTTGATGCCGTCCAACATTTCTTCCACTCTTATCTAGCACTTTACCTGCAAGCTGTCCACAAGCAGCGTCAACATCGTCACCCCTTGTTCGCCTAGTTGTTGTTCGAATGCCTGATCGATATAAAATATTTTGAAATTTATCAATAGTACCCTCTTTTGAAGTCTGATATTTGGTTTCTGGAAATGGATTGAAAGGAATTAAGTTAACCTTAGCAGACTCACCTTGAAACCAATAATTAAGTAACTTTGAGAGAGAACGAGCATGCTCGATAGAATCATTAACCCCTTCAAGCATAACATATTCAAACAATACATGTCGCTCTTGTGTTCCTGCATTTAAATAATAATGACAGGCCTTCATTAACTCCTTGATTGGATATTTTTGATTAATTGGAACCAATACATCCCTCAATTCGTCATTAGGTGCATGTAAAGAGATGGCTAAACTAATAGGAACTTTATCTGACATTCTTAATAATGCAGGAACAATTCCTGCAGAAGAAACAGTAACTCTTCTTCTTGAAAGCCCAAAAGCCCAATCATCTAATAATAGTTCACATGCATCATAAACTGGACTTTCATTAAGCAAGGGTTCACCCATGCCCATAAATACTACATTCGAAATACGTTTATTTTTTTCTTTTAAATGGGTTTGAGCAATTAATACTTGAGAAATAATTTCATGGGATTTCAGATTACGATTGAAGCCTTGATATCCTGTCGAACAAAAAGTACATGCAAGTGCACAGCCAACTTGCGAAGAGATACACAAGGTCCCTCGATCTTTTTGTGGGATATAAACTGTTTCGATATGATTATCTTCCTCGAGTTTAATGACCCACTTGATAACACCATCTTTTGCATGGTTTATAGAAACAACTTCTGGGAAATCAATAGAGGCTATTGCTTGAAGGTTTTGTCTTAAGTCCTTTGAAAAGTTATGCATATCACCAAAGCTTGTAGCACCTTGGTGGTAAATCCATTGCATAATCTGTTTGGTACGAAAAGGTTTTTCACTAA
>Ga0208765_1001649_pt1 | contig 13280 bp, 7 predicted proteins | sample ETNtaG_2_FD_185783 | JGI IMG/M metagenome (GOLD analysis project Ga0208765, IMG submission 185783) | Marine microbial and viral communities from oxygen minimum zone, Eastern Pacific Ocean - ETNP201406SV203 (SPAdes) (version 2) | ecosystem: Environmental > Aquatic > Marine > Oceanic ... | reverse complement strand
CCGGTCCCGGGGGAGGGCGATTACCGCGCAGTATGGTACGTCTCATTTCTGGAGGTATTTACACCGTAACCTATACTGGCCGCGATTCCGCCGGTAATTTTGTTTCTGAATTTATAATACCAAATGTGCGATTTGACGAAATAAAGCCTTTTGTGGTGATCACAAAACCAATGGCTAGTGAAACAGTGTTTGATTCATTTAAATGGCCCTATGCGAATTCTGAAAAGGTTAACTATACATTGAGTGAAGATTTGCGGGAGGCCTCCATAACCATTGTCAATACGGGTGGGAAACTGGATTCGCGATCACCTATAGAAATTCAATTGACGAAGGATGAAATGCAGGCAGGTAGTTATCTTGAAACTATACTAACTAATTCAGTTAACTTGATTGATAGTTCAGTTTACACCTATTCACTTAATGGAATAGATAGCGCAAGAAATGTTGCCGATGTATATACGGTTTCCGACGTTCATTTTGACACTACAAAACCGGTTATCGACTTAATTGAACCAGCAGAAAATGGGGCGTTGAATGTAGCGTTGATTACCTATGACTACAGTGAAACCATGCTCCAATCTGATCTTACGATTACCCATATTGGTGGTACACCAGATACATTGTCTCCCCACAATGTAGAAGTAGTGATGTATGAACTAGCGGCAGGGCGGGTTGATAGTTCCATTATCACCAATGCTCCTGCATTGACCGATGGTGCGATATATCGCTATGAATTCAAAGGTGTAGACTTGGCGAACAATGAGTCGAATGTAATTGTGGCAGATAATGTTTTATTCGATAATACACCGCCTGTAGTGTCGATGACTCGACCCATAGATTCTGAAATATTGAACACAGTTGATGTCAGTTTTATGAATTCTGAAAACCTACACAGAGGTGATTTTATCTTCACACGGGGCAGCGGCACTTCTGATTCCGGATCTCCCCATAGTATTGCTCTATTAGACGAAGGGCTTCAGGAGGGGATGCATACTGATTGGGTGCTGGAATTAGAGGGAAATCTTGTTGATGGCACACGGTATGTGATCACATTTGATGGTAATGACCTGGCCGGCAACAAAGCCGAATTCACTTCGATTGGTAACGTACTTTATGATATTAATCCACCGATAGTGATCGTTGAATATCCAGTAATCCAGGGTTTCTTTAATGCGCCAAAATTCACCTATTCCACGAATGAAGAACTCCGGGAAGCAACCATCACTATACAGCATATAGGAGGGCCTGCAGATCCAAATAGTCCTCATACTGTTGAGATACCAACAACATTTCGCTTTGAGGGCTTCTATCAGGAAGTGAATTTCAGTGATCAGGCTACACTTGTGGACGGGGCTATGTATGATATAACCATTGTAGCAATGGATATGGCTAATAATGTTGCTGACCCGATTGAGATTCCTGGCGTTACCCATGATATCACACCACCCGTATTTTCCGTAATTGATCCTGTAGAAAATGGGTATTATTTTGATTTGGTATTAAACTATAATCTTAGTGAGCCGCTGGGGTCAGGTACAGTTACGCTGGAACGAACCCGAGGGACCTACGATAGCACCAGTCCCTATACCATTGAATTACAGGATTTGCAACTCACTACCCTAGAAGATGCTGTTGCAGATCTTGATAAAACATTACCGTTAAAAAGTGGGTCAGGTTATGATATAAGCATATCCGTATTTGACAGGGCCGGTAATCCCAATGAGCCAATATTAATTGAAAATGTTACTTATGATACCATTCCACCGGCCATCGCGATACTTGCACCCAGTGCGGGTGATTATATCAATTATCGCGGATTGTCTTACTCTACCAATGAATCATTGCGCGAATTTGAACTTGTCTGGACAAGAACAGGAGGCACCCCAGATCCAGATGCGCCGCATAAGGCATTATTACCGGAGACGTTCTTACCACAGGGACGATACGAAAATATTCGTCTAACGGAGGCCCCAATGTTGGTGAACAATACCGTGTATACGATGACCTTGATCGCAACTGACTTGGGCGGCAATAAAACATCCCGAACTGTGAAGGGTGTGATCTATGATGACATTGTACCGGAATTTGTGGTAACTATACCGGTCACTGGCGGATCTCTCAATGCACCTGTTCTCTCCTATAAATTAGACGAAATACTAAATCGTTGTACGATCATTTGGGAACCTGTTTCCGTGGCAGATGATTCAACACATAACGTAGTACTTAAAGAAATGGAACTGTCACTGGGTATTTTTAACAAGAAAAACTTCATCAATCAGTCTGCACTGATAGATGGTGTAATGTACCGCTTACTTATTGATGCTGCGGATCGCGCTGAAAATGAATTGACCGTTGTATTAGCTGATAGCGTAACCTATGATACTACGTTGCCTGTGTTTCTGGATGTTGTACCTGCTGCTGGTGGATATGCGAATTCGGCTGTGTTGCAGTTCACTAATTCAGAGATACTTCGGGCAGGATCGGTTACATGGTTACGGACGGACGGTGAAGCCGATGGTGGGTCACCTCACAATATGGTTATACCTGATGAATATTTAGGATCTGGTCCGCAGGAGACCATCAACATTGCAGCGCCAAACCTAGTAAATGGTACAATATATCAACTGACCTTGAATGGTACAGACAAGGCCGGCAATATGTCGGTCACTACAGTGCTGGATAATGTGCATTTTGATACAGAAGCACCGGTGGTGGTAATTATTTATCCACCAGATAGACCGGCCATCAATAATACGGATGTTGGTTATGAACTTTCTGAGCATTTACGAGAAGCAACATTTACATACACCTGGTTGAGCGGTCCTGAAGATCCGGCTAGTCCCCATACCTTGAATCTGGATCCAAAAAAATTGCAGGAGAATACAGTAAACCGTTATCCCTTATCGCCGGCCCCATTTTTAATTGATGGTGCCACGTATAAACTAGAATTTTCTGGTAATGATAAAGCGGGCAACATTGGTAATGTGGATGTAAGGGAATCAATTTTATATGATATTACCAAGCCGATCATTACTATGCTGATCCCAGGGCAGGATAAGGTAATTATTGGACAAAAAATAAGTTACAGTATTTCTGAAGACCTGGAAGAAGGGTCTTTAATCTGGGTCCGTAGTGGTGGCAATAGTGATGACAATGCACCCCATACTATACAAATAACAGAAAATGAAATAAAGACCGGGGATCATGATGAAATTGTATTGCAGAATAGCACTGAATTAATGTCCAGTACCACGTATACAGTCACGCTGCGAGGCTCGGACCCGGCAGGTAATGAAAATGATCCAGCGCTGGCGAATAATGTGGATTATGTACGACCCATTGATGGACAATGGATCTTTACAGGTGCAGTAATTACTGTTATATGGAACTTCACAACCGCTGCAGGGAGTGATGGTACAACCGGTGAATTTGAACAATGGATCCAGATGGGAAAAAAGGTGAGCAACCGGGAGAAAGGAAGCTTTACCCTTGATTATTCGTCCAAGCCCTGGACACTGAGCTGGTCTTTGGACCGCTCGGGAATCCGGCGCATCAGCCTTTTTAAATTTGGTGATAATGAAACCTTGAACGTGATCACGGGTGAGACAAAGCCGGAGAGTTGGGAAGATGGTCAGATCATGCAGTATAAGTACACACCGTAAATAACACTACGGGATTGGCGTTGGACTTCCAACAGATGCGCACTAAATTCGCCGGCAAAATTTATATGAACTGATACTGGATAAATTTACTTATGGCTAAACAACAATCTTTTGCTGAAAAAGCAGCTAAAAAGAAGAAAAAAAATCTAAGCAATTATGTCAAGTACATAAAGAGTGTCAAATCGGAGAAGACAGGACACTGGCGCTTTAATGAACAAATGATAGAGATCAAGGAAGGTGAAAATCTTGATAGTGCACTTAAACGGATGGATGAAGTAGCCCAGGTATTTGATATGAAAATACCGGTTGTTGAAGCTTCAGCAGATGTGGATACTGTAGAACAAGATGGGAGTGATGGTCCGAAGGGCCATGAACAAGAAGTGGATGATAATGATCAGGAAGAATCGGCAGATGTTGTGGCGGATGAGCCTGCGACAGAAATGAATGAACCTGCTGCTACAGAACAGGCAGAAACAGAACCTGAACTTGAATCAGAAACGGATGATACAGCAATTGCGGAAGATGATCAAGAAAGTAGCGCTACAGAGGGTGAAGAAGCTGTTGTCGAAAAAGAAAATGATGGAGATGAAGCAGCAGAAGCCACAGAGGACGTTGGTACAGTTACCGAGAAACAGGCTGAAGATGCGGAAGCATCAGGAAAAGACACGCCAGCCAAAGCTGACGAGTCCGCTTAATTTATATCACACTTTACTGTAAATTCAAAAGCAAGAATAGTTGGAGAGGTGTCCGAGTGGCTGAAGGAGCACGCTTGGAAAGCGTGTATGCGGTTTTTCCGTATCGAGGGTTCGAATCCCTCTCTCTCCGCAGGCCTTGATTTTCGGAGGGGTGGCAGAGCGGCTTAATGCGGCGGTCTTGAAAACCGTTGACCTGCGAAGGTCCGGGGGTTCAAATCCCTCCCCCTCCGCAATTCCCTATTTTGTAAATTAACTTGATGAACAAGCCGCCTATCCGTGTACGTTTCGCACCCAGTCCAACTGGACAATTACATTTAGGTGGTGCCCGTACAGCCCTATTTAACTGGTTATATGCCCAACATCATGGAGGGGAATTTTTTCTGCGCATTGAGGATACTGATCGGGATCGATCCAAGGAAGAATACACTGGTCATATAATTGATTCCTTAAACTGGCTGGGCCTGCAATGGTCTGAGCCATTATTATTCCAATCGGAACGGACCGGTGCCTACAAAAATGCTATTCAGATATTACTGGATAATGGGGCAGCATATCGTTGTTTTCTTACAAGAGAAGAGCTGGATCAAGCCCGTAAGGAAGCGCAGGGCAAAGGGGGCGATTTTCGTGTTCCTAAAACATACCGAGACATGCCATTGCAGGATCAAAAGCGGCTGTTAAATGCAGGCCAATCCTTTACTCTCCGTTTAAAAATTCCACCTGGGAAGACTCTTTTTAAGGATCATATTTATGGGGCTATAACTGTGAATAATGAAGAAATTGATGATTTTATCATTGCTCGTTCTGATGGTACCCCAACATATAATTTTACGGTGGTAGTGGATGACCACGCTATGGGAATCAGCCATGTGATCCGCGGCGAGGATCATATATCCAATACACCAAAACAATTACTGATCTATGGGGCGCTAGGTTATCCTGTACCTGAATTTGCACATTTGCCAATGATCCTTGGTCCAGATAAAAAACGCTTGAGCAAGCGCCATGGTGCGGCAGGAATACAGGAGTTTCGTGACGCAGGATATGCCGCAGATGCACTATTGAATTATCTGGTAATGCTGGGCTGGAATCCAGGGACGGAACAAGAGTTATTTACCCGAGAGGAAATGGTGGCCCAGTTTACCATTCGAAAAGTGCAGAAAAAAGGTGCTGTATATGATGAAAAAAAGTTGCACTGGATTGCGGGGCAGCATTTAGCCAGAGTTTCTGAAGATGAGATATTACAGTCAATTCGGAGCGAAGAGCCGAACTGGCAGCGCCATGCCAAAAATGAATATATACACCATATACTGAAACTGATGAAGATCCGAGCTAAGACATTTAATGAACTCAAAGATATGACCGACTATTTCTTTTCCGACCCGGTAAGATTTGATCAAGAAGCAGCCGCCAAGCGCTGGAAGGACAAGTCATTGAATAAATTGATCGAAAAGTACATCCAGCACCTTGAAAATATTTCTAATTGGTCTGCTACTGACCTGGAGACAGCATTGCGCGCCACGGCAGAAGACATGGCTGTATCCGCGGCCAAACTGATCCATCCAGTACGTTTGGCAGTATCTGGACAATCAGAAGGACCTGGTTTGTTCGAATTACTGGAATTACTGGGTAAAATGACTTGTATTCGCCGGCTACGTAAAGCATTAACTATATTTCCGCTGACAAATGATTGAAAAACAGCGCAACTTCATTCAACGCATCATTGATGAGGATAATATCACCGGAAAATTTGACCAGCGAGTCCATACTCGTTTTCCACCAGAACCAAATGGTTATTTACATATTGGCCATGCTAAGGCTATTTGTTTGAACTTCAATATTGCGAAAGAATATGGTGGCAAGTGCAACTTGCGATTCGATGATACCAATCCTGTGGCTGAGGAAGAAGAATATGTCAATGCTATCCAAGAAGACGTAGCCTGGCTTGGGTACGATTGGGAAGACCGGTTATGTTTTGCTTCCGACTATTTTGAAGAAATGCATGGGTTAGCCATCCAGTTGGTCGAACAGGGAGACGCATTTGTCTGCGATCTAACCAGCGATAAAATCAGAGAGACGAAGGGAACATTGACCGAGCCGGGCAAGGATAGCCCCTACCGAAAGCGCAGTGTGGCAGAAAATCTGGACTTGTTTGCCCGTATGTCTGCTGGCGAATTTTCCAATGGGGAACGGACATTGCGGGCGAAGATTGATATGGCCCATCCTAATTTGAATATGCGTGATCCAATCATATACCGAATTATCCATGCCAACCATCATCGAACAGGAGATAAGTGGTGTGTATATCCAACCTATGACTGGGCCCACGGTCTGGAAGATTCGATAGAGGGTGTAACCCATTCTCTCTGTTCGATTGAGTTCGAGGATCACCGCCCCTTATATGACTGGTGCCTGGAAAAATTGGGTGTTTATCATCCCCAACAAATTGAATTTGCTCGTTTAAATCTTGACTACACGGTTATGTCAAAGAGAAAACTAAAACAGCTGGTTGATGAACAACATGTATCTGGCTGGAATGATCCGCGAATGCCGACAATATCCGGTATGCGTCGCCGCGGATATACCGCTGCTGCGATCCGCAATTTTATGGCCGAAGTAGGGGTAGCAAAACGAGATAATGTTATGGAATTGGCCAAGCTAGAATACCACCTGCGGCAGGATCTTAATCAACACACTGAGCGGCGTATGGCCGTCTTACATCCCTTGAAAGTTGTGATTACAAATTACCCGGCAGAGGCCACGGAAACATTAGCAGCTATCAATAATCCGGAAGATGTTGCTGCTGGTATGCGAGAAATCAGTTTTGGGCGAGAACTTTATATTGAACAAAATGATTTTATGGAGAACCCACCTAAAAAATTCTTTCGCCTGGCCCCGGGCAGAGAAGTCCGCCTGCGTTACGCATATTTTATCACCTGCGAGAAAGTACTCAAAGATGACCATGGAAATCCTGTGGAACTCCACTGTACGTACGATCCAGAGACGAAAGGTGGTAACGCACCAGATGGTAGAAAGGTAAAAGCCACCTTGCATTGGGTCCATGCCCAGGATGCGGTACACGCCAGAGTGCATTTATATGATCGTCTTTTTTCTGTGCCTAATCCAGACTCGGAAGAAAATTTTCTCGAAGCCATGAATCCGCTTTCCCTGGAAGTTTTATCCGATTGTATGCTGGAACGCTCATTGGCAGATGTGCCAGTAGGTAGAACAGTACAATTCGAAAGGCTGGGCTATTTCTGTGCGGATCCAGATACTACAAATGATAGTCTGGTCTTCAACAGAACGGTATCACTAAGGGATTCCTGGGCCAAGATTGGAAAAAAATAGTAAACCGATCAACAATTTTGCGCTGGATATACTAATTCATTTGCAACTAATTTACATACCATGAACCTCGCGAAAAGACCGTTGTACAATCTCTGTATGATGGTCATCTCGGTAAATTTCCTTGCAGCAGCACCCAAATTATACCTGTATTTACTGCCTTTTGATAATATTAATAACGAGCAAGCCATTGCCTGGCTCGGTTCGGGATTTACGGATATGTTAAACAAGGAAATGACTCCCTTGGAGGGTCTATTTTTACGCAATCGTGATGATCTGGAAAATATCATGAATAATCGTGCACTGCTGCTAAAACAGCCGCGGGATTCACGAAATATCTTGGCACTGGGTAAATTTACCCGCAAGGTAGATGAAATATCCGTTGACATGCAGTTTATTGATATAGCCAATTGGGAAGAATTGGACCGACGGGAGGTAATTGGTAGCTACAATAATATACCACAATTGAATAATGAACTGGCTGAAGTAGTAAAAACTGTGTGTATTCCATACCTGCCAGAGAAAAAAACTACCAAAAAAATATATCCCGATTTTACCACGCCGCAGGCAACAGCTATTCCAAAAACATTTGGCGATAGGGGAGCGGTCATTACATCATCCATCGATGATGCCATTGCTGACCTGGAACGATCCATGGATTTTGTGATTGGTGCCCGAGGTAAACCGAAAGAAGCACCGGCCAAGGAACTTGTCGCGGAAAACGAATGGGTAGTTGATATCAATAATAGACCGTTCAATGAACCTTTACCAGAAAATGTTAACAATACCGCTCTACTGGGTCAGGTTCTGGCCAATTTAATGGACAAACCGTATGATGTTTTTATTTACAAGCCGACCTATGTATATGATGAAGATGAAGATGATAAAATGATCACTGTAAATATGCGCGTCGATTATGGTATCAAAGGTGATATCATTAATGATATGCTGACCTCATTACCATACACGGGGCTGAAACAGGATGGATCGTTGACGATCGTTCATTTTGATCGGGAAAATTTCAATTTTTCACCGGAATTGACGAAAAATATCTCGCTGGGTAATTATCGGTCGGTACCGGTAATTCGGTTCTTTGATAATGATGGTATCGTTATGGCTATTATTCTTGATACACCTGAATCCCGCTGGTACGAAATGAGTTCCAATAAAATTCATTTCATACCGCTGCATCAGTTTTCGCCCCTAGTAGATTTTACCATGGGAGGTTGGTCGTTACAGGTTGCCCTGGAGGATGTGGATATTAAAGCGCATTATTCATTACAGATGTCAATCGAAGAGGTTGATCGTATTAGCAAGGTAAGTTTAAAATTCGTTCCTGAAGCAGAACTTGGGGCCATCATATTTCCCCATTTGTAGTTTCCACCTGGAAATTACATTGTACAATCACCCATGATTTCGATAACAATTTCATTGAGTATATCTTTTTACTAAACCGTAAAGATTATAGATTAACCTTTAAACACATTTCTTAGAGTATATATAATGCAATTATTTAAACGTTTTGTCCTTGTTGCGGCGTTTATTACCGTAACGTATGCAGATAAACAGCGGGATATCATGTTGCCAGATCTATCCATAAAACTGCTAGATGGTAAACAAGTACGCTTATCTGTGCTATTGGAAGAAGGTCCTTTGCTTGTGAGTTTCTGGGCTACCTGGTGCGCGCCTTGCAAAAAAGAAATGATATTTCTCGAAGAATTTCATCAAAAATACAATGAAAATAGTTTCCGAGTTCTAGCTATAAGTACTGATTCTCCGAAAAGCATGTCCAAAGTCAAAAGCTATATTCGCGCTAAAAAACATACGTTTTTGGTTGGAATTGACCCAAACCAGGATATTGCAAAAAAAATGAATGCCCTGCTCATGCCGACAACGCTGATCCTAAACAAGGACCGGAAAGTATCATGGTATCATCAGGGTTTCATTCCTGGCGATGAGAAGGAGATCGAAGCCCAGATACGTGCTGTGCTGGACTTGGATCAGGAAAAGGCAGGTGAATGAGCAAATATGCGTTGATCTGGGCTATTGCTATTGTTTCAGCCCAGGTCTCTTTCACAGGGAATACGGAAACAAGGATTGGAGAAAGTTCCAACGGTTTCTATTATAATGAAAATCTGATCAATACCAATCTTCAGTATGGTGCCTTTACCAACTGGATCCAACTGGAATACAGTGATCCACCGGAACTGGGTCGAAGGATAAATGGTGTCCGTAAACTTCGCCTAGAATATGAAAATGGTCCAGTTACTCTGAAATTTGGTGATCTTTACGAGATATGGGGCAGGGGTCTGGTGTTGAATTCAGTTGATGACCAGCCTATTGATAGAGATACAGGCATTCGCGGAATTAGTGCGCTCTATACGACCGAATTTTTCACAGGGCAATTCATTACGGGACGAGCAGATATTAGCCAAAGTACCATTTATGCTCTGGACTACAATACTCGCACCCATAATTACCATTTAAACTATAACCTTTATGGACTAGCTATGAATCAACAGTTTGGTAACCATGAATTTGGTGCCTCTTTTTTACAGTCCCTAGAACAGCACCCGGTAAATACATTTCCCGTTGACACCCTGGAAGTAAAAAACCAGCTAACTAGTATCAATTACAGTGTAACGCAGCCATCATTTGATTTTTATACAGAATATATCATGAACCAATCCCTTACATTTTCTGAAAACAGGTGGGAACGATACAAAGATGGCAGGGGCCTATATAGCAACCTAAACCTTTACTTGAAACTATTTAGTCTAAATCTTGAATACATTAATTATCATTTTGGTGACTTCGATCCGTTTTCACGCTGGAACATGGTTGATAATTATGGCTATTACCAACCCTATCAAAATCCACCGATAGCGATGCATATTCATGAAAATGTGCTCATGAACCGTATCTCTCACCAGACTGATTTTAATAATGAAGTCGGCTTCAAGGCTGAATTCATGGGTTCATTAGCGGAAAACATTGAATTTCTGGCCATTTTTGCCCAATCAAATCGGACCCACACCTGGCTAATGAATGAAGATTATACCTGGCAGAAACAGGAACAATTATCCTTTTTTCCTTCATTTGACCCAGCAGCAATGCCCTTCAAGGATTTTTATGGTGAATTAACCTTTAATCTGCTGCAGAACAACCTGTATTTGAAGCTCGGCTATGCAGATAGTAAGGACATCACTGATTTGTTGCAAAATACACTGACGGATACCAGTCAAACCTTGACTTACAGTATTGCTTCAGCCAAAACATTCCCCCTGAACATTAGTTATACTCTTGGCAATGGTTGGAGTGTGGATGCCAAACTCGAACTGCAGTGGCTGCAAAAAGGGTACTGGTGGTTTGAGAAGCGAAATAATGTTGTAGTGGCTGATAGTCTAATGAGCATCTTTCTAGATGATGAAGGTAAGCGTGTTGACCATGAAAAAAATTCCTTTATCAGTTTGAGTATTGGTAAATCACCAAAATGGTCTGTGACGCTTACTACGGATCAAGCCTCGATCAAAGAAGAATTTGGAGATAAAGAATCAATCTTGAATCCGCTGGAAAAACTGTTAGGTGTAGACCAGGAAAAGAACTGGGTCAATGTGGAATTTGTGTATCACCTTACTTCGTCTATGCGGTTGTCATTGATGTATGGCTCACTCAAAGGAGGATTGCTTTGTACGAATGGTGTCTGTCGTATAATTGAACCATTTGATGATGGGTTCAAGCTTGGGCTAACAACTGTGTTTTAATAAATACAGGATGTATATTCAAAGGATATAAACAAAATATATCATTAGTAATATGAAGAAAATTGTACTCTTCGGTTTGATTATTTCGTCTTTTCTCCTGGGTGCCGAAAAGAAAGCACTGACGGAGATCATGACCAACGAGACCTGACCAGGTTGTGGGCCGCAGGATGCGGCCTTCGATGCTTATTTTGATCCGACCAATACGAACTACGTTGGTGAAGAGAATGTGGCCAATTGGGCGCGGGTCAAGTACAGTATGAGTTGGCCTTCCAGTACGGACCCTTTTTACTTGGCAAATTCTACAGAACAGAATGCTAGGAGAACGTATTATGGTGTAAATGGAATCCCCGCTGGATTTGGTAATGGTTCATCAGCCGGAAGTTCTGCTGCCACCTGGCGCAGTTCCGGTCTTTCTAATATTGGTGACCCAACACCGGTATCTATCGTCTTTAATGGTGGCATGATCGATGATGAATTACAGATGTCGGTGACTGTATCAAGTGAAAGTGATTTATCCACAGCGGATCTGCGATTATTTGTGTGCACAAGCATTGATTCTGTCTATTATAACAGTCCTTCTGCATATGACGATTTTGAAAACGTCTTTGTTGATTTTCTAACCAGTTCCAGTGGCCAGGATCTTGACCTGGATGGTGTGAATGATATTACCGAAGAATTCAACTGGTCCATGCCATCTCCCTGGCCCAATACCAATCCAAATATTGTCTGGGATATATCGGACCTGAATGTGATTGCCTTTGTGCAGAATTATACATCCAAGGATGTGCTGCAGGCCGAGTGGTCCCGGGTTAGTGAAATGAACATTGATATGGATGAAGACGGTATCCTCAATGATGAGGATAATTGTATGGAAGTATATAATCCAGGGCAGGAGGATGTGGATGGTGACGGCATGGGCGATGCCTGCGATCCCTGTGATAATGCCAATGTGTACGTAGTAGGAAACTTAAATGGTGACCTGGCCAATGATCAGCCGATCATCAATATCTACGATGTGCTATTTTTGGTGGATCGCATCCTTGATGATGATTATTCTGATGAGAATTATACTGGCTGCAGTATTGAATCAGCAGATATCAACCAGGATTTAATTTTCAATACGCTTGATGTCATCATTCTGATCATGGAGTTAATGAGCCAAGATAATGGCGGCGGACGTGTAGCGGCGGGTTCGGGTACCTTAGATATTACAGACAAGCCTGGCATGTTATCCATGACATTTAATGGCGATGACCTGATCAGCGGTTTCCAGGTGGATGTTCCAGTGAATAATTTCCTGGAAGAGGATATGAACCAATTGACATTGCCTACGGGTTGGCTGTTTGAAACGCGTCAACTAAACGATAAGATCCGCATAGTGGCGATAGATCTTTCTGGTAATCATCCAGTCAAAGAACTGTCTTTTACTTTGCCGGGCAGCTTATCCGGCACACCTGAAAATGTCGTGGTTTGCAATAATATTGGTCAAGCCATCAATACAACTGTAACCTATAAGCAGCCAGCTGTGGAAAAACTGGAATTATCCAACCAGGTGGATTTCAGCAAAATCTACCCCAATCCATTCAATCCGGCAGTCACGATTCCCTTTTCCATACCATTCGAGATGTATACCCGGGTGGCGGTATACAACATTACGGGGCAATTAATAGATATATTGCTGGAAGAACGGGCTCTGCGACCAGGGCATCACACCCTGATCTGGGATGGTACGGAATTTTCTTCCGGAGTATACATTATCCAGGTGGAAACACCGGTGCGGAGTTTTTCGCAAAAAGCATTCTTGCTGAAGTAGCATT
>Ga0208765_1001647_pt1 | contig 13287 bp, 15 predicted proteins | sample ETNtaG_2_FD_185783 | JGI IMG/M metagenome (GOLD analysis project Ga0208765, IMG submission 185783) | Marine microbial and viral communities from oxygen minimum zone, Eastern Pacific Ocean - ETNP201406SV203 (SPAdes) (version 2) | ecosystem: Environmental > Aquatic > Marine > Oceanic ... | reverse complement strand
CAGGCCCGTACGGTCTTGCGGACCGTATCAGCCTGAAGCAACCACTGCATACCGCTGCGATGAGGTCGTTCGCTTCAATGGACTCCCTAACGATGAAGTTAGGTGGCTCTCATGATGAGGCATGGACGGACACGAACAGTGGCTGTCGGAATGCGAGAAACTGGGCTACAAGCCAGAGGCTAGGCTGTACGCCGAGGGCACTCGCACCTCACAAGACGCGGCCGACCAACTTGGCTGCGATGTCGCTAACATCGCGAAGTCGATCGTCTTCGCCGGTCAGGAGGGGGCGGTGGTCGTCATCACCTCGGGGGCCAACCGCGTCGAACGCAAACGCAAGCTCAAGCGGCTGTTGGGATACAAGCCGAGTATGACCGATGCTGAGTACATTATCGAGAACACAGGATATGCACCCGGAGGCGTGCCTCCGTTCGGCCACATGAAGCCGTGTACCGTGCTGATGGACGAGGACCTGTTGCAGTACGACCTGGTGTGGGGAGCAGGTGGAACTGCTCAAACGGTTTTTCCAATTTCTCCAGATGATCTACTTTCCCTGTCAGGCGCGACAGTGGCAGACGTGAAGCAGTGATATGATGGTCGTTGAGCAGCTTATCCGCGCTGCTGCGAGCCTGCGAGACGATGTCGGTCCTATTGGTAGGAGGCTCGTGTCCGAGGGCAGTGTGGATGTCTGCTACAATCCGCTGGACTACGCATGGGATGTGCACGAGGCGTACCTCAGACGAATGGGTAGCAGTGGTGCGCGGACAATCGTTCTCGGAATTAATCCGGGTCCATTGGGTATGGGGCAATCAGGGGTGGCCTTCGGTGCGACCTCGGTCGTGAGAGACCTGCTGGGCATCACCGGTATCCCTGTGAGTCAGCCCGAGGCGGTCGACCCGCGGAGACCCGTAGTCGGCCTCGAGTACCCTCGTGAGGAGGTCTCAGGCACTCGTCTGTGGGGGCTACTGGCGGAGCACTACGGCGATGCCGACGCCATTGCCAGCCATGTATTCCTAGTCAACCACTGCCCGCTCATGCTATTCTCGGGCCCGCGTGCTACCAACATCACTCCAGACAAAATCGCCGGGCCGACCGCACGGGCCCTGCTCGAGCGTTGCGACGAGCACCTGCGCGAGGTCGTGGCGGCCCTCAACGCCGAGCGGGTGATCGGGGTCGGCAAGTTTGCCGAGTCGCGCGCGAAGGATGCCCTAGGGGGGTACTCGGTCAAAGTCCTAGGCTGCTGGCACCCATCCCCAGCCTCTCCGCTCGCTAACCGCAACGACGGCGCGGACTGGAGAGCCAATGTTAGAGCAGTGCTGCCCTAAGCGTCCGGAGGATGATTCCTGTGAGGCTAGTAAAAAGTTAAGTCGGCGGATGCCGTGTCTTACGCCATGTCAGAGATGTACGCACCTGATAACCTAATTTCAAACGCCGAGAAATACCCTAACGAGCCTGCCATGTCTTGGAAGGAATCGGGGCAGTGGGTCACCATGACCTGGTCTCAATACCTAGACTACACCATGGACATCGCAAAGGCGATGATCGCTATGGGCTTCGAGGCTGGTGACCACTCCGCCGTATTCTCATACAATAGAGCCGAATGGTATGGTGCAGCCCATGCCGCAATGTGCTGCGGCGGTTCCAACGCCGGAGCCTATCACACCTCGTCCTCCGAGGAGGTCGAGCATGTCATTGGCAACAGCGATGCGAAGATTGTCTTCCTAGGCGGGAATCCAATGGACGGCGGTATCACCGAGAAGAAGTGCTCCTACCGGCTTTCCAGGGTCCTACCAAACCTCGACAAGGTCGAGAAGGTGGTAGTCATGGATGGAATAGATATGCCTAACGATCATCGTGTGGTATCTTGGTCTGACTTCATTGCATCCGGGTCTGGCGTGCCGGACAGCGCGGTGCACGAGAGAATCTCAGCGATAGGTGCCGATGACCTCGCTGCTCTGGTATACACATCGGGAACCTCTGGCCCGGCGAAGGGAGTAATGAGTACCCACGGCAACTTCGCCTTCGAGATATCTGCGGTCTCCAAACTACAGAGCTACAACCGAGGCGATGGATACGTTTCATGGATGCCTTTGGCCCACACGTTTGGGGCTGCAGTTGACCTCATCGGGTGGCCCTACTTCGGCTTCCACATGAGGGTGGTCGACGGCCCTCTGAATTCTGTCGACTACATGAAGGAGTGTCAGGGAGCGCTCTTCGTAAGCGTGCCGAGGCTGTACGAAAAAATCTACTCGCAATTAGTCGCAGGACTGGGGGGCAAGGTCAAGCTCCTCCCGGTGCCGGTACTGGGCGGGATTATCAAGAAGAAGGCCAAAGAGAAGATTGGCTTTTCGAATGTGGTTTTTGCCATAACTGGTGCCGCCCCAATTTCGACCGATATACTGAATTTGTTCCATAAACTCGATATTCCACTATATGAAGGTTACGGTCTGACTGAGACGACAGCCGGAGCGACGATCGGACATCACACAGCCAACAAAATCGGCTCCGTCGGAAAGGCCTTCGAGGGTACCGAGATCAAGATAGCCGACAACGGAGAGATTCTGATACGAGGTCCTCACATCATGAAGGGGTACTACAAGGATCCGGAGGCGACGGCCGAGGTGATGGACGGGGACTGGTTCAAGAGTGGAGATATAGGCAGACTGGACGATGACGGTTTCCTGTATATCACTGGCAGAATCAAGGAGATATTTGTCAGCTCAGGCGGTAAGAATATTCCACCGTTGCTGGTCGAAGAAACGATGAAGTCTATTCCGATTATTTCACAGTGCGTGTTGATTGGTGACGCTCGCAAATACTGCAGTGCGTTGATGACCTTGGACGTCGGTGTGATACTCCGTGACAAGTTCGGGCTCGACGGCGCCACAGAGGTCCCCAAGAACCCCGTCGACCAGATCGCCAAACTCAGTGAATTGGGGCACGATCTCTCGGAGTTCACCGACAGCGCCGAGGTCCGTGCCGAGATCGATGCGGAAGTGCAGCGCCTGAACCAGAAGTTCTCCAACCCAGAGCAAATCAAGAAGTTCACGATACTGCCGAGGGATCTCGATATCGACAAGGGTGAGGTGACCGCTACCCTGAAGCTACGCAGGAAGCAGATTAACGAGAACTGGGCCGACGAGATCGAAGCGATGTACGCTGACGCTTAGAGACGGTGGTTGAGTGACCCCCGAGGCTTGGGTGGCGCTCGCCACTGTTTTCTCGCTGGGTGCGATTTCTCCGGGACCCAGTCTTGCGGTAGTTCTCAGGAATACGATGGTCGGTGGTCGCCGACAGGGGGTTTTATGCGGCATTGGACATGGAATCGGCTTCGGCATCTACGCCTTCCTTGCAGCTGCAGGAATCGCCACTGCGCTCACACTTCACGAGTCCACGGAGACGATTTTGAAGTGGGGAGGGATCTTCTTGCTCCTCTTTCTCGGTGTCAAATTCCTCAAGGCCTCGAAGGGAGGGCCATACGAATCGTCCAATGAAGATAGCCACGGCCCTTCGGGCCGCGCAGGATTCGCACAAGGCTTCGCCATAAGTCTCGCGAATCCTAAAATCGCCGCTTGGATCGTTGCCCTGTACGCCCCGTTCATCGAGGCTGACATCAGCATCGAGACCCTGTTTGGAATGGGGCTTCTCGGCATGACAATCGACGGTACTTGGTACGTCACGGTGGCAACAGTTCTGACACGAGGTGACGGAGTCCCTAAGCTTCGCGCGCAAGCACGCAAGATAGATGCGGCGATGGGAGTTCTGATGTTCGTGTTCGCCGCGCTAATCTATAACGGGGCCCTCTGATTAGCGTATCACGAAAGGCAAGTGGAACAACATCTCCAGCACGATGGACAGGGTGTTGGCCTCCTTATGGGCGTCATCGCCATTCTCGGGCGGAGATATCCTCTGCAGCTCACCGGCATCGAACCAGAACGAGCTGCAAGTCGGGCAGCCGTCGAGCTCTATGGAATCCATCTCTGTGCCGTCGAGTCTCGTGAACACGATTTCGCGCATGCGCATGTGAGAGTCGCATAGCGGGCAGTCGAGATCGGCCTCGGCTCCGTCCTGCTCGAATGAGCCGTGCATCTGATTCAGCTTGTCCTGCGAGATTGCCGACATCGCAGCGTCGGCGTTGAGCAGCATGCCCGAGCACTCGTCGCAGTGATGGATACCGTGGCGCGAGAAGGTGGAGCGGTCGGAGTCATCTGGTGGGACCAGTGCGGAGTCATCTCTAGGGCAGGAGTAACTCATCGCATCTAGGGAGGGGTACGAGGTCTTGAACTCTGACCCGGACATAGGCAGCGGCGGGAATTCTTGCTTCCTTCAAATAACCCGCGATTACATTGCCTTGGGCATGGCGAACTGTTGCGACTTCTGCGGCGCCTCGATTAGTGGCCAGACGAGCAAGTGCTCGGGCTGTTCAGCGCTGATTAGGCCGTTTTTCGGGCTCCTTGACAGCCAACTGCCAACACCCGATGGAAGGGCCCGTATGAACTCCACTCTTAGCCCCCACAGAGGACTGAGTCAGGAGCAGCGACTTGCAGGTCTAATTGGGGGGGCGCATATCCCAACGGAACTCCCGCGGCCGTTCAAGACTCGTCGGGGACCAGCTCCGATTTGGAGCGATGAATCATGTGAGATGTGGGCAGACCTGCTACGTGCGATGAATGCTCAAGGCAAGCCCTACTCCTGCTTGTTACCCCTACCCGGTGAGAGCTTCATCATGATTGAGGAAGATGGGGCTCAATCCATTGATGGAATCGAGCTGGGTCGTCAGTTGCCGCTGCGTGACATCGCGGTGTGGCTGTCGAACTCCAACCGCAGAGCAACTGTCTCTGACTGGAAGTCATTCCTCATCGCACTGTCATCCGTTACACGCGAGTTGTCACCGATGCAGGAGGAGCAGTGGGGCCCCTGGATGAGCAGAGCAGGCTGGGCCGGCTTCGATGCTCCAAATCTACTCATGCCCGAGTCTATTCGTGGAGGTTCGACTCACCCCTACTTCGAGTGGATAGGGAAGCAGTGCGACGAAAGTCCAGATGAGAGGACTTCGATTGGTTACATCGCGCGGATGAATCAGAATCTGATGTGCGAGGTCGAAGGTCGCCCTTCAGAGGCTTGGCTCGAGATTCTAGAGGACGACGAGAAGGTTTCTGAGATGTTCAATTCAATGGTCGCTCCGAGACTGGTAGTCCTGGACTATGAGTTGCACTTCCTAGTTCTTCGCAACGGCAGACCCTGCACTATTCCCATAACCATCGATCCGAAGGTCTGGAGAGTTCTTGTCTCTTGGGCCTTGGAGCCACCTGACTCGCGCGGTGCCGAGAAGTTACAGTATCTCTTCTGGTGCTGGAGTAGTGAGTACGAGGATTGGAGGCCCTCGACTCGTCAACTGCGTTCAACCAAGATGCTGCGCAGCACTATAGAGAGCCTTGGCGAGCACTCCAGTTTCGAGCCTGTCCGCTACACTAGGAACTCCAGCGGCATCCCAGTCCAAGGGAAATCGGGGCTGAGTTACCTAGTAATCCCCAGTTGGACCCATAACAAGTTCGTTGTTGAAGCCGTGCCTAATTGGGAGAGTCTAGCAAGCGCCAGAGCCCATGGGATACAGATTTGCATCGATGTCAGTGGCCTGCATGACGTCCCAGCCGGCGATTTCGCGGTATCCTACCTGCTCCATCTTAGGGACGATTTAGGTTCGCGCAAGATGATTCACACCATTGGCTCACTCCTCCACGCTGCAGAATCGACCGCTCATAGCAAGGATGACAGTTCGGTGTTCGCCTGGTGGGAAGAGGTCGGCGAGAACTTCGCCAACCTCGCTGATATGGAGCCGGACGATTGGGAAGAGGAGGACTTTGAGGAGATGGAAGAGGAGGTCTTTGAGGAGATTGTCGAAGACGAGCCCGACCCACTTGACGAACTTCAGCAGCCACCACAGGGCGATTACCAAGCTCTACAAGATATGCTCGAGCGACTCAGTAGAGATGTTCAACAGCTACAGGAGGGTTCGGACTAATGGCCGAATGCAGGGGCTGCGGGGTCTCCTGCAGTAGAAATTGGTGCGACATCTGCCGGATTGTCGTGCCTCACATCACCGGACAGGACTCCAGCATGATAGAGGGCAGTAACGCTGTTGAAGCGGTCAGAGATGAACTCGGCCATCCAGATAGTAGGCCCAATCGAATCTGGAGCGCCATACGTCGAATGGACTCACCAGAGGCGGACTGGGCGACAAGGACTCAGCCGTACGATGACATCGACAGAATCTCCGGACCTCCCCCTCCATGGGAGATTGATGGAGAGGACATAGATCTGATGGGCTCAGGTTCTGTTACCGAAGCCGACACGGATAGACTGAGGAGGCTGCAGAGGGGCGGTATACTGCCTGACGGCAGTCACCTATGCTGGGCTGACGGCAGGTTCACTCTCGACGGTATCACGGTCGAGGTCCCCTATCGCGGGCTCAGCAAGCTGCTGAAGCGGAAGCGTGGACTCGAGGATGTGGACTGGAAGAAGCTCCTGTTGTCAGTCAGTCTGGCCAACAAGAGGTTCCACAGTCCCAGAGACCACCGCAACAACCGCGTAGGCAGTGAGACCACCGTACATCCCGTCGCCCTGATGCGCGAAGGCCTACGCTCAACGGCGATGAACGCCTACAGGTTCGGGTACTTAGGTATGGGAAGGAGAAGGATGCCGGAGGGAAGAGAATACAACCAGAAATGGTTCAAAGGGGCCTCTTGGATGGATGCCTGGGGCGATAATCGCCAAGTCTTCAACGGCGACATCGACGACATGGTGGTACCCACTGCGCTGTTCATCAAGAATGGTAGGCTGCAACTTCGCGTCAGAAGGCCGGGAGGCTGGCGGCGTCTTGAGCTCGCGAGTCATCCCGCGATGTGGGCGAAGATTGTGACTTGGGCGCTCTCACCCCCTAATAGCAAGCACCAGAGGAGGCTGCGATGCGTGCAACAGAGTCTGTTCGCGGACACCGAAATCGAGATGATATCGAAGCCGGACCGAAACGGCATCCAGATGCTCAGGGGGGTCGTCACAGACAACGACAATGTCGAGTTGGATTCGTCCTCCGGAGGAGGTTTTCGCGTCAGAGGCAGTTCGGGCGCCATGTATCGAGTGGTACCGGGTGTCGGCGGCCACAACACCAGATTCGTAGTCAGAGGCATCGGCCACGCACCGGCAGATGGCGAGGGGGGTGAACTGCCGCCTTGGATGCGCCGTGAAAGGCCGCCTATTTGCGTCGTTGAGACTCCTCAACTTCGCAGGCTGGTCATCGGCGACGCCCTTAGCTCAGTGATCCTAGCTCTGCTTGACGACTTGAAGTCACAGCGTCATATTGACACGTTGCGAGGCTACATACGCGAAGTCAGGCCGAGGCAGGCTGTCGACCCTCAGGTCGCGGAGTTTCGACAAGCCGAGAATCTGAGATTCCGCCTGAGAAACAACCTCGCTGAGTTCAGGACTCGTAGGTACACGGTTCTGTTCCCACGGCTTTGGGGCGTGTTGCTCAGGCTGCCCTTAGGAGAGCGCGCCATATTCACCGCAATCAGAAGAGGTCGTCCGAATCTGACGTTCGACGGCTGTGATTGCGAGTTCGCCACACATGACATGCTGGAACGCAGAGTGATCTACGGCATGCTCGAGGCAGCCGGCTGGCAGCGTGACCGGCACGAAGAGCAGGTGCGCGGCTATCAGAGAATCTACATCAGGACAGGTACGGGACCCCAGAATCTAGGTGACTTGGTCGAGGGTTTCGCTGAGTTGATTGAGCCTGTGCTGACTGTCAACGAGCGTGTCAGGTTGGTGGCCAATCCGGCTTGGTCCTTCTATGAGAGGAACAATCCCGGCATAGGAGCGCTGCTGCCTGGCACCAATGAGAGGCTTGACTAGGCCTCTTCCTCGACGTCGTCGTCCCTAGCCCGTGAGGCCCTCTTTCCCATGAAGGTGTCAAGGTTGTACACAGGATATCTCGAGTGCAGATCGGAAATGCTACTCTCAGACATATCTAGGGAATCCATGGCCCCCATAATGGCTCGGCCCGCTACTACACTGGCTGGGCGGTTAGTTAGCTGGCCGGGGTCGTTGGGGTGGACCCAGTCGTCCCCCTCTAGAACCGGTTCTCCGAACGACCTTGCAATCTCGATTGCCTGCTCGAAGACCGCGGTTGCGACCGCTCTGCCCTCCTGGTCGATCAGGTGGTCACGATAGGTAGTTAGTTGGTGCATTATGTCGATACGTCGGGCGATTGCAGGAGGTGTGGCGGCATCGGAAAGGCAATCGACCTTACCTCTGACCAGCCTCTTGAGAATCGCCTTCACCTTCTTCAGGTCGTACTTGTCAAGGCACCACTGTCCATTTACCACTACCACTGGGGTCTCGTAGCCGGCGTCCTGCAGAATTTCCATTGAAGCGGCCGCGAAAAGTCGCTGGCGGTACTGCTTGGTATCTCCCTTAGACATCTGGCGTGCCCCCCTCAGAGAGTGGCGCATCATCCCCAGCTTCTCCTCGGAGTCTGCCGTGTCGATGATGTCGACTGTGGCCCCGTACAGTGCAACTCCTATGGGGGAATTCGTCAGTTGCTCCTTGACGCCGTCGACGAAGTTGGGCTTGACGTGCGTCTCTCGACGATGCAACCTACCTAACCTCCGTAAGTCCCTGTCATTCGTAGGTCCAATGGTCGAACCCAACCTCCCAACGTCGCCGGCTCCCGGATTGGGATTGGCCGGTGCGAAGCCTGGGTCGAACTCGAGCGGATCTCTTGGCACCCCGCAGTTAGAGCAGTGTTCATGAGTATCTCCGGATTCGGTCTCATAAGAGCCGCAATTCGGGCAATTGTCGTTATCTTCGTTGTTGTCTGTATTGTTTTCTAAAGCCATATTCTCACCTTTTTTCCAGTCTAAATGCGTCTCTTCGTAGCCCCACCTGAGCGGCCGCCGCCGCCGGGAGTCTGTCCTGAAGCGGGGCGCCGTATAACCATGCTGTGGATAGGTTGTGTTCGCAGCCAATTCGGGAGAGATTCTTCACTGTCGAGAGTGATTGGGGGAGTCATAAACTCACCGCCCCTAATGGTGGTCCGGAGCGTCAGGTCCGCACCAGTTGCAGAGGTAGTAGTTCTTCGTATCCTCGTCCTCTTTGACTGAAGGGTAGGGTGGTCGGAACTGGTCCCAACCGACTAGACTCCCGGGCGCACTACCCGGTTGTCGGAGGTAATCCTCCCTATGATGGAACCCCGTATCATGGCATCCCCGACACTCTGTGGCGACGTAGTCGAGCAGGTACTCCCAGACCTTCGTCTCGTCTAGCATAGCCAGCAGCAGGCTGTACAGCCCGACTGGCGTGGGGATGTCTCTGGGGCACTCCCAGCACAGGTAGACGGTCTCTGGGACGTAGTTCCCATGCTCTTTGAGGAGGTGGTGCAACTCTTCGGGAACGCAGGCGACTCCCTGCCGGTGCTCAATCTCAGCCCAGTCGGAGAGGTCCGGCATCATCTTGATTTTGAACTCAGAGCCGAACCTCCCAGTAACGGAGATGTCGTTGCTGAAGACGGGCACAGGGCCGAACCTCCCGGGAACGGTGTTGTGGGTGTAGGAGACGGTGATGCCCGGGTTCTGAGAGATGAGGGCTGCTACGTGCAGCCACATCTGCCCGTGTTCTTCGGTTATCGTCGAGAGTGGGGGTTCCCAGAAGAAATCTTCAGGCCAGTTGGTCCATTGATTTGCCACTTTTCCTCTGTTGAAAACTTCGCAGAGATGGACCAGCCACTCGATGGTGTGGTCCTTTTCTATCAAGTCCCAATCGATGTGGTCCATGGGTTCGTAGGTTTCGTCGCTCATTGCGCTCGCCTCCTCCCAGTGACTCTTGTCGGGTGACAGGTCGTGCAGTTGGTGTCTGAGCACGGCCAGCTGTAGTCGCTCTCGATCGAGTCGACGTATCCTGCTGCCACCATCGCCTCCCAGAACGGCCTCGAGTGGTCCCACGTGTCCACCCAGATGTGGTGATGCGGGAATGCCTCCCTGATGTGCCGAATCATTTCAGTCCCGATTCCTTGACCTCTCTTCTCAGGATTGAATACCCCCACATTGTGAATCTCGATGTCATCTCCGTCGGGTATCACCCAGCAGGCAGCGTCAGGAATGAACTTCACGAAGTTGAACCAGCCCGGCTTGTTACGGACTGGGAAGAACCACTCGCTGTGTGCCACTGCCGGCGGCTTGCACTCGTTTGCTTGCTCTCTCTCATGTATCTGTTGTTGCATTTTCATATCTCCTTGCGTTTCTTTGTATTGTAGGAATGGTGGCCATATCCGGATTCGAACCGGAATCTGCTGCTTCGCAAGCAACTATGCTTATTTCCATTACACCATACGACCAAGGTATCTCGGTCGGATGGGTCTGACCGAGCGGAGTCAGTTGATGATGCGTGCATGGCGTTTGCTCGGGCGAAAACGATCCCACCTTGCTATTACGTGCTTCATCATCATCTCAACTCCGAATACAGTAAAATGTCGCTGGGCCATATGAACTCTCCGGTTTGTTGGTAGCTCTATGTCTGACCGAGTCGCCATTCGTGGAGCTTCAGAATTCCATCAAGAATCTCCTCACTGCTAATCTTACCAGAGTCCTCCATGGCCATCAACACCAGCTCGGTAATCTCCTCGTCGGCGTCGTCACCGAGTACGGCTTCGACTACCTCTGGAATGCCGGCACCCTCGTTGTTCTCCTTGGACTCAGCGAACAGGCTCTCTAGCCTGGCCTTGGCCTCGGATCTATCGACCTCGCTCATTCCTCATCCTCCTCAATTCGGCCGTTGAGCGATAGGGTCTGCGGATCGTCGGTGTAGAAGACAGTCGGCTCAGATGTCCATGTAGCGAGCGAGCCTTCCGGCTCCAACGAAGCTTCTGGAGACTCGATGTGACGAGTCATCTTGTAGTGGTCGTGCCCTAGGACGACAGCCTTCTGCAACAAGCCGGTGTAGCAGCCGATGGTGTCTCGGTCTGTGGGGCTCCAGTATGCGTCTCGGGGATGGCTGTGAATCCAGAGATTGAATGGCACCTTCGCGCCCTCCGGAGGCGACATCTTGACCTCACCCGATGTGCCGATGTCGATGTAGATCTTGCCCTCGGCGTCGATAAGCACGCTGACCTCTCGGCGAATCTGATCACCAATCTTCCAGATGTCCTGCCATCGTCGATTCTTGGCTAGGCCGGCGATGTGCTCTCGGACGACCCCGGAGTCGTAGTCGCCGGTGTCGATGCATGAGTCGATGAGGTTGGAGGGGTGAATCTTCGGCTTGACGCAGCCCTGAGGTTCTAGTTTCTCCTCGGCCTCGGGAAGTCTGCTGAGTGTGCCGAATGTGATGTTGGCCGTCTGAGCATAAGGAGGCAGGGCAAGGGTCTGTCCTGTCATCCATCGAAGGCTCTGTAGAACCCACTGCGCACCGTGGGCGGCAGCGATTAGGAACCCGAACTCAATGTTGCCCGATGATATCGCATCCTCATGCTGGCACGAGCGAGCCGGCTGGTCCGGTGTCATACTAGTTACGAATTCTGGGTCGACTGAGGAATCGAAGGCGATGTAGCCATCACCTAAGCATCTGAGGTCGAGGAAGGTGGTGCCGCTGGAGTGGGTCACTCGACGGGCCGTGGCAGAATCTACTGCTACGACGATTAGGTCGGCGGGCGTCATGTCCGATGCATCTCGCACGTCCCACGGACAGGCCACCAGTCGCAGTCGGTCGCCGGTGAACTGGCAAAGGCTTCGCTCGATGGCAGTGACCTTGTGCATGCCGACATCGTTGTAGTTGAATCTCTGGTGGGCTAGATTCCCCTTGGTGACCTCGTCTGAATCATATACTCTGACAGTTATTCTCTTGGTGGACTCCAGCAACTCACCTCGGTGGAGCGCTGGAACCAGGACTGAACACAGATGACCACCTATGCCACCGGCACCTATGATTGCGATCTCGTAGTCGTAGGTGTCTGTCGATTGTATTGCGTTGATATCGCTATTGCTACTGTTTGTTTGCATAAGACCACCTCACGGTGGTTTCGGTCATTCAGACCTCCTCAGTTACGCTGTATGTTGGGCCCCCCCAGCCGCCGAGGCAGCTGGGAGGGTTTTCGTTGGTCCGGGCCCATCCTGTGGGCGGGTATTGGTGGTAACCTCAGTAGAGACCGCCCACAAGACCTGGAACGATACGAACCGTGGAAATTGTATTCCAGTCTTGCTCAGCCAGTTGTGCAGGTTGCATCAACTGCCCTGAGGCAAAGACCCAGTTGTCACCTCGCTCCTCCACGAGTGCCATGGTCTGGTCTCGTGTTAGCTCGAGTGTATCGTGTCCGTCGGTCGAGGCAATCTCTACTGTGGTCGTTACAGTATCCATATTGCATTTCTCCTATTGGTTCACGGCGTTCTAGTGCTGCCCTATTGTATGCCCGGGCGCGGGCATTGAGAGTAGAGTGATTCTCAGGTGATATAAAGCGCTGGAGATGTCGTCGGTCGGTGGGCCGGCAGACTCGTGCTCGGCGATCAGTTCTCGCCAGCTGAGATTGCGAACTCGCTCACGCTCCAGCATGATGTTCAACAGAGCCTTGCTGCTGGCAAGCCTCTCCTCTCTAGCGATTTCTCGGCGCAACTCCTTGATTCGTTGGTCTATCTTACGCTTTGCTTCTCGTGCCGCTTGCTGGCGCTCATAGAGTTCGGGGTCGCGGACGTACAGTAGCCTATCGTCCAGAGTACTCGGCGGGTGGAAGAAGCCAGTCTCAGCCCACAGGACGAATGAGACACAGTCGTCTATCGCTGGGACGGCTTCGCCTGTGGCTACGATGCAGACCTCGATGCGAGCCCCGGTCTCAAGGCTGTGCACCGATGTTTCGAGGTGGCGGTCAGGAGCGCTGCGTGCCCTCAATCGGTGCTCTATCGTCTCAGCGACATCGAGTACGATCTCAATGCCCTCAGAGTACGGAGCCGTAATCTGACCGACACGCGGACCTAGCTTGCACACGGTCGCGTTGATCATCACATCCGTGAGGAGTGTCAGCCCCTTACACTCGGGCTGTGGCATCTCAACGAGCAGCTTCTCGGGAATCAGGGCTCGGTCGATTCGCTTCCAATTCTCCTTGGCTTCGCTAATCGCGTCCATCACTCATCACCTCCGTCATTGAAGTCGACACCGTCCCAGTCATTGGGCAGAAGCGCTAGGGCTAATCCTCCTGTTGCAACTGCGGCTGCAGCCCAGAAGACTCCTCTCAGCAGCCCCATCTACTCACCT
>Ga0208765_1001642_pt1 | contig 13299 bp, 12 predicted proteins | sample ETNtaG_2_FD_185783 | JGI IMG/M metagenome (GOLD analysis project Ga0208765, IMG submission 185783) | Marine microbial and viral communities from oxygen minimum zone, Eastern Pacific Ocean - ETNP201406SV203 (SPAdes) (version 2) | ecosystem: Environmental > Aquatic > Marine > Oceanic ... | reverse complement strand
CCGCACGGGTCAGGGCATTAAACAATGTGGACTTGCCAACATTGGGCAGTCCGACAATACCACAGCGGAACCCCATTCAGTCGTCTATCCTGTTCGGGCCTTTGTGCAGATCGTTCATCACACGCTCCCAGTCACCTGCTGCCATGTCTTCGAATAACCCAGCAGAGCGCTGGACTGCTTCCAGTATTAACTCGCGGTCCTGCGCTGACGGTATCCGCAATACATAATCGGTAACCTCGTCTGAATTACCCGGATGGCCAATCCCCAAACGCAAGCGCATGAATTCCCTGGATCCCAGATCGCTGAACAAGCTACGCAATCCGTTGTGACCGCCGTGACCACCACCGTTTTTGATTCTCGCAACACCCGGTGGCAGATCAAGGTCATCGTGCACAACCAGAATCTGCTCAGGTGCGACATCAAAATAACGGGCCAACGGTGCGACCGATGCACCACTTAAGTTCATAAAGGTATTCGGTCGCAGTAACCGCAGCTTCCGTCCACCAATCTGCAGTTCAGCGAGTTCGCCCTTGAACCGTGCTTCGAGACGGAAATCCAGTGGATAGCGACGCGCGAGTTCCTCCAGAAACCAATAGCCGGCATTGTGTCGGGTACCGGCATGGCCAGCACCCGGATTTCCCAATCCGACGATAAGACTTATCTGGTCCATTCAGAGAATATCGACCACGCCGCAACCGAGCCCACAGCTACAGGCCCGGTGATTGCCGGCAGGCTATTACTTTTCGGCCTACTCTTTAGATGAGTCCGCGTCGCCAGCTGATCCGTCGGTGGCAGGCACTGCGGCTTCACCTTCATCACCTTCCACACCTTCCTCGCCTTCGACACCTTCTTCAACTTCGAGGACTTCCTCTTCGCTCTCTCGTGGCGGCATAACCGTAACAATAGTTGGATCTTCACCTTCGTGAAGAACCCCGGTCAATTCAACACCCTCAGGCAACTCCACCGAAGAAAGATGTATAGCATCATTAATTCCCAGTGCGGAAACATCAATCTCAATATATTCGGGCAGATCCTTCGGTAAACAGGTGATATCGAGTTCTGTCATCAATGGGGAAAAAATGCCTTCTTCAACTTTCACTCCCGGGGCTTCATCGACCCCCTCGAAATGCAGCGGAATTTTCATGTGCAGCTTTTCGGTGGCCTTTATCCGTTGAAAGTCGACATGTACCAACCTAGGTTGAACTCGATGGCGCTGAACCTCGCGCAGAACGACCTGCTGTGAACCAGATTCGGCATTCAAAGAGATGATCGCCGAATGGAAAGCCTCAACTTCCAAATTACGCATGATCTCGTTATGGTCAAGAAGCACAGCTTCGTTGTTCTGGTCAGCGCCATAGATCATCGCCGGTACCTGGTCTAAACGTCGCAGACGTCTACTTGCCTTGGTGCCGAACACGTCTCGCGGCTTGGTATTCAACTCAAAATTAGTACTCATCTCTTGCTCTCCTTAACTCCCGCATTAATCTTCGATAACCGTTCCGGCCTGTCATTCCATAAAAAGCGAACTCACGGAATCGCCCTCAGCGATTCGGCGAATCGATTCGGCAAGCAGCTCAGCAATACTGATTTGGCGAATCTTGTCACAAGCTACAGCTTCCTCATTCAAAGGGATAGAGTTGGTTACAACCACCTCGTCCAGGTCAGATTCAGTAATCCTTTCTACGGCCGAACCTGAGAGCACCGGGTGGGTACAACAAGCCGTCACCTGTTTCGCGCCCGCATCCTTCAGGGCCGACGCGGCTTCACACAGTGTGTTTGCGGTATCGACCATGTCGTCCATTAACACGCAGGTATGGTTGTCCACGGACCCGATAATGTGCATGACTTTAGCCTCGTTGGCCTTTGGACGACGCTTATCAATGATCGCCAGCTCTGCACCCAACTGCTTGGCCATGGCCCGCGCCCGAACAACACCTCCGACATCGGGAGAAACAACCAACAGGTTTTCTGGCTGCTGCCGCCACAACTCATTATTCAGTACCGGTGCCGCATAAATATTGTCTACCGGCACATCAAAGAATCCCTGAATCTGATCAGCATGCAGATCCATGGTAACTACCCGGTCGGCTCCTGCTACGCCGATCATATCGGCGACCAGTTTAGCGGTGATTGCGACCCGGGCCGTCCGAGGACGCCGGTCCTGACGTGCGTAACCGTAGTAAGGCATTACGGCCGTCACCCGTTCTGCTGAGGAACGCTTTAACGCATCGATCATTACCAGCAATTCCATCAGGTGCTTACTGGCTGGTGCACAGGTCGGCTGGATGACAAATACGTCACTTGCCCGTACGTGCTCCATAATCTCTACGTTAACTTCGCCATCGCTGAACGTGCTCACCAGGGCACGTCCCAATCCGACACCCAGATGCCCGGCTACCTCCCGAGCGAGCTCAGGATTGGCGTTACCGGTAAACACGGTGAGATCGTCGAAAGCCATCAATATTCCTCCACTGGTTTCGACACCAATATGGCTGGGGTGCCAGGATTCGAACCTGGGAATGCCGGAATCAAAATCCGGTGCCTTACCACTTGGCTACACCCCAACTGGCTCGGTTGTCCTTAGTGGATGCTGGTTTATGCCAGCTGCAACAAACCCACTGATGCCTGCTGGCGCCTGCTCCAAAATTTCTTCCCCGCTTTGTCGGTCCGACACGGCCACATACAAGCCACAACCACTTCCTGTCATTCTGGCCTCTCCAAACTGGCGGAGCCAGGAAAGCGCCTCACCCACTTCTGGATAAAGCCGGCATGTGACCGGTTCCAGGTCGTTGTTCAGACCTCCCTTAAAAAGGGTGGGTATTCTGATTCGCGGCGTGTTTCGTGTCAATTCGGAATCATTGAATATAGCAGCAGTGGAAACCAGCACTTGCGGTACCACAACACAGTAAATCCTCTCAGAAAGCACTGCTGGGGTCACTTTCTCACCGACTCCCTCACCCCAGGCTGAATGGCCATGGATAAAAACCGGCACATCTGCGCCGAGTTCTAGCCCCAGCTGAGCAAGCGCGTCAACACTGGCATGTACCTCCCATAGCCGATTCAGCGCCAGAAGCACCGTGGCCGCATCTGAGCTCCCACCGCCCAGACCGCCACCAACGGGAATCTTTTTCTCGAGCTTTATATCAACACCAAGGTCGATTCCCCCGAACTGCTGTAGTTTTCGGGCCGCCCGTACTGTTAAGTCACACTCAGGCAGACCTGCCCCGCCTTCGCGGCGAATCACGCCGTCATTTCGCACCTCGAAGCGCAGTACATCAGCAAAATCGAGCAACTGAAACAATGTTTGCAGTTCGTGATAACCGTCCCCACGTCGACCCACGACGTGTAGAAACAAGTTCAACTTCGCAGGTGCCGGCCAGTTTTTCATCTTGAATGTCGCAGCTTGTCGTCACCGTCGTGCCACTGACTGATCACAATCTTTACACTGAAACTCTTAGCCTGATCATCCTCCAGCTGAATCCTGGCTGGAAGCATATCGGGATCAGCAACAAGATAGAGCTTCCGGGGCAACTCTAGGCCCGCGTAAATTCGATATTGCAGGAACGTAACCTGCCAACCCGACTGTATAAGCTTTTCCAACCTGCCGTTTTTATCGAGTTTGATCGTCACAGGCAGTTCCGGTTCAGGCAACCCGCGCAACCAGTACCCCATCTGCTTAAACGGCACATGCCAGCCGAGAGTTCTGTACAGCACTTCATCGGCCGATTGACCCTTGATCGAATCCGCATTGTCCTTTACCAAAACAGCACCCTGCGGATCGTCGGATATCCGAACTCTTCCAACCCCGAAAGCACCGAACAAATCTATACGACTGGTGAGTCCACGACGTCGCCAATAAATAGTTGCCGTTTCATGCCGACGACCGGCCTTGACCGCCAGGCGGGCACCGAGATTCCACGTATCATAACCCGATAAAAACAACTGTCTTTGTTGCCACAACGTATTTTCGGTCGGCGGATCCGGGTCAACAGGTGCTGATGGCGCCTGGGCGCAGGCCGAGACCAACAGACAGACGCTGAACCAGCGCTTACCGTTCACGGTTCGAACTTCCGCAACGTCTCCCGCAGTACTGAATTATCCGGGTCATCTTCATGCCCGCGTTGCCATACTGTCCGCGCCTGATCACGCTCCCCATCCATCCACAGCACCTCTCCCAGATGTGCCGCAATCTCCGCATCGAGACGCAGATCGATCGCTTTTTGCAGATACTCCCGCGCCAAGTCGTTATTGCCCAACCGATAATGCACCCAACCCATGGAGTCCAAAATGAAGGGATCTTCAGGAAGCAGTACCAACGCACGCTCAATCAGCACCAATGCTTCATCGAGACGGTCTGTCTGATCAGCCAGGGTATAGCCCAAAGCGTTATAGGCATGCGCATTATCCGGCTCCAGTTCGATCAGGCGACGCATATCAGCTTCATGCTTGTCGATCAATTTAAGCTGCGCTGTTACCAGGCCTCTTGCATAAAGAAGGTCACCGTGTCCCGGCACGTCAATGAGCGCCGCGTCTAACAGTTCCAACGCTGCTTCCAGCCCTTCAGACTGGCGCAGAATCCTTTCTTGGGCCAGATAAATCCGTACCTGTTCGGGTACTGAATCTGGGACCATCTGTATGAGATGCGCCAGTGCTTCATCGGCCCTTTTAGCATCTGCAAGCACGAAGGCAGTTCTCAGTTGCGCGTCAAATATATACTCGGCGCTCGTTACCGCGGATAACCAAGAGAGCGCATCATCAAAACGATCTTGTCCAGCTGCGATCCGGGCAAGAAATAATCTGGACTGGTCGTGTTCAGGATCGAGTTCCAGATAGCGTACAAACATACGCGTCGCCATCGGATCGTTCCCCAGTTCCATGTTAAGCACAGCGGCTGCATAAACCGCCTCTTTATTCTCAGGGTCGTGTTCGACAAGTTTAGTGAACTGACTCAGTGCTTTCTCGAATTCGTTCCACTCAGCCAACAGTCTGGCCCAGGTAATTCTCAATTCACTGCTGTCGGGGTAGTCCCGCAGAAATGTTTCCGCATAGTCGGTCAGCTGTTTTCTATTGTCGGACTGCTTGAGGTGTGACAAGCGCATCATCGCAACCTTCTCCCAGCCGGGCCTGACCACAAGTGCCTGGTTAAGCGCAGTGTCCGCGATCTCTGGACGTTTGGCCCTATAAGCCAGCCAGGCCTGTGCCAGATACACCTGTGGATCGCGATGGTAACGCTCTACAAGACGCTCCATGACCGGCATCCATACGACAGGGTCGGGCTCCTCTCCCAGAATCTGGCTCGCTCGTCTGAGATGAGGACCAATTGACGAGCTGGGCCTGTCGAGCAATAACACCATTTGGTCAAAGAACGCATCATGTCGCCCCAATTTAGCCAGTACCCCTAACGCCATGAAATACGGCTGATCCGATTCCGGCAGAAGCCGTCTAAGCAGCCCCGTCATTTTGAGAGCGCGTTCGAAGTCCCCGGCATGCATGGAAAGGCGGTAGGCCCTGACAGCAACTTGTGGATCGGCGCTGATTTGAGCCGCATTGGCCATCGACTCAGCAGCCCGTGAACCGTCACCTCGGCGTGATGCAATGTCTCCCAGCAAATATTGAAAAATAAGTTCTGATGTCTGGTTAAACTCGCTGGGCAGGGCCTTTTCGTCGTGAATCTGGTCCTGGACCACAAGCTCGTTATTTGATTGCTGGGCAGGGACTACGGCACAGCCCGTCGCAGCGGAGATAAAGAGAACGATTGCTGTTATATAACGCATGATCCAAACACGGTAGTACCCAGACGTACTGAATGGCCAGAGCCAGACGATTTCAGGAGAATAACACCAAGCGGCGAGCCTCGTAGACCCTGGAGGCCGTACAAACGGGTTAAAGTACACCGACCCCACCGTGTTATCCTTGACAGGTGGTTTTCAGCCACGAAAAATACTCATCTTGCTCTTCCCCTCCCCCTGATTCCATGCAACTTTTGACGTTCGGTCTTAACCATCGTACCGCACCGGTCTCGTTGCGTGAAAAGGCCGCTTTTACGAGCGAACAATTACCGGGTGCCGTACGTTCGCTGGTCAGTTCTGGCAGCGTGGCAGAAGCCGCCATTGTATCGACCTGCAATCGAACTGAGATTTACTGCCACCAGAACAGTACTCGACCGGATCAGGTATTCGAATGGCTGTGCAATTACGGACAACTGGATGCTGCAAACCTTGATGCTGCAACCTACTGTCTGCCTGGTGAGGAAGCTGTTCAACATGCCTTTCGAGTCGCATCTGGTCTTGATTCACTGGTGCTTGGAGAACCTCAGATCCTGGGTCAGATGAAATCTGCATTTACAACCGCGTACAAAGCAGGGGCGACGGGAAAAATCCTCAATCGCCTTTTTCAGCATACATTTTCTGTCGCGAAACAGGTCCGGACCGAAACTCTCATTGGTGCCAACACTGTATCCGTGGCCTTTGCAGCTGTCGACCTTGCCCGCAGGATATTTTCCAAGCTGACGGATCAGACAGTCCTACTGATTGGCGCCGGTGAAACAATTGAACTGGTTGCTCGATACTGTCGTGACAGTGGCGTGAACCACATTATTGTTGCAAACCGCTCGATCGAACGTGCACAAACACTGGCAGACGGGCATAACAGTGAGGCCATCTCACTGGCAGGCATCGCAGACCGACTTCATGAGGCTGATATCGTTGTCGCTTCTACGGCCAGCACACTGCCCATTGTCGGCAAGGGCACGGTTGAACGGGCTCTAAAGACACGCCGCCACAAACCAGTTTTGATGATTGATCTTGCGGTACCGCGTGACATTGAACCCGAAGTTGGATCTCTCAGAGACATTTTCCTTTACACGGTAGATGATCTTGAGGAAATCGTAGAAAAGAACATTGGCTCGCGCAGAGAAGCTGCTGATGATGCAGAAAAGATCATCGATCTGCAGGTAGTCCGTTTCATGCACTGGTTTCGATCGCTGGACTCTATACCTACAATCCGCGCTATCCGAGGACAGATCGATGCCCTGCAAGATAGTGAACTTCGCCAGGCTCAGCGCCGTATCGAAAATGGAGAGAATCCCGGAGAAGTCCTTGAAGCATTTGCCCGTACGCTTTCAAGAAAATTCGCTCATGCACCCAGCCAGGCTCTAAAACATGCCGATGAAGATGGCAACGGAGCTCTCATAGACGCTGCTCGAAAACTATTCAAGCTACCGGACTGATCCATGAATCCTTCGATTCAGGAAAAGCTCGAACAACTGGCCGAGCGCCAAGAAGAAATCAATGCACTCCTGTCCGATCCCAGCGTGATCGCTCAACAGGATTCATTCCGCGACCTGTCCATTGAACTTGCGGATATCTCCCCTGTCGTAACCCAGTTTCAGGAATACCAGAAGCTGGTCCAGGAACTCGGCCAGGCCGAGATTATGGTCAACGACGATGACCTCTCAATCCGGAAAATGGCCCAGGAGGAACTGCCCGGACTGCAGATACAGCTTGATACACTTCAGGGTCAATTACAAAAGCTTTTGATCCCCAAAGACCCCAACGACGAGCGCAACATTTTTCTTGAAATCAGGGCCGGAACGGGCGGTGACGAAGCTGCTCTGTTTGCCGGAGACCTTTTCCGTATGTACAGCAGCTTTGTCGAAAAACAACGATGGAAAATCGAAATCATGAGTCAGAGTTCGGGCGAGCATGGCGGCTTTAAGGAGATTATCAGCAGGATTGTCGGTCGAGGGGCTTACTCGTGGTTGAAGTTCGAGTCCGGTGCCCACAGGGTACAGCGTGTGCCAGAAACAGAAGCTCAAGGCCGGATTCATACTTCGGCGTGCACGGTGGCCATCATGCCCGAAGCCGACGAAATCAACGATGTAGCGATCGACACTGCAGATCTGCGGGTCGACACTTTTCGTGCCTCTGGGGCCGGTGGCCAGCACGTCAACCGAACCGATTCCGCAGTGCGCCTCACGCATCTCCCATCTGGGATAGTGGTGGAGTGCCAGGACGAGCGCTCACAACACAAGAACAAGGCTCGCGCCATGTCGATTCTGCGATCCAGACTACTGGAAGCTGAACAACGAAAACAACACGAGGCCGAAGCTGAAAACCGGCGCAATCTTGTCGGTAGCGGAGACCGATCTGAACGCATTCGAACCTACAATTTTCCTCAGGGCCGGGTTACCGATCACCGTATCAATCTAACGCTTTATAAGCTCGACGAGATTCTATCCGGGGATCTTTTGCAAGTTGTAAAACCTTTGGGCACCGAACATCAAGCTGATCTCCTTGCCGCAATGGCATCGGAATGAATCTGCCAGATACTGCGACACTTTTGTATCAGGCCACAAGTCGGCTCAACAACACCAGCGATACACCGGCCCTGGACGCAGAGTTGCTGTTTTGTTCCGTCTGCGGAATCGACCGGAGCGCAGTGACCAGCGATCAATCATCGGTACTGACGAATCGGCAAAGAGACTTCTTTTCGACGCTGATCAACCGACGTGCAGCCGGTGAACCGATCGCCTATCTTTTACAACGAAAAGAGTTCTGGTCTCAGAACCTGCTGGTCAATCCAGAAGTGCTGATTCCACGGCCCGAAACTGAGCTACTGGTCGAGCAGGCACTGGAACACTTACCAGACCAACCCTGCAACGTTGCTGATCTCGGTACGGGCAGTGGTGCAATCGCACTGGCTATTGCTACTGAACGGCCGGATGTTCAAGTCACTGCAACCGATATTTCCCAATCTGCCTTGGAGGTCGCAATGAAAAATGCAACCAGATTGGGAATCCAGAATGTCACCTTCCGCCAGGGCGACTGGTTTACGCCTTTGGCAGATCAGCACTATCGGCTCATCGTAAGTAACCCACCTTATGTACGAGTGGGAGACCCGAGGCTGGAAATTGGAACATTGTACGAACCTGTCGATGCGTTGATATCAGGCTACGACGGCCTGGATGCACTGCGCATAATCTGCGCCGCTGCCAGAGGTTATCTGGACAGCCAGGGAGTGCTGGTACTTGAACATGCCTGTGACCAAAAATACGCTGTACACGAGTTATTGTCGCAAGGTGGATTCGAGACTATAGTTTCCAGCTCAGACCTTGCAGGAAAACCACGTGTCACCTGTGGTCAACGTGAGCAATGGGGATAACGACCATGTTCGGATTTGCTGAGAAAAAATTGAAACTCCCGTCCAGAAAGCACGCGTTGCCGGGTCGAGAACATGCCCTGAGTGTCACTAACCAGCACTTTGTCAGCGGTCGCCCCATTAAAGAACCGTTCCCCGACAACTGCAGACAAGCCATCTTCGGTTTAGGTTGTTTTTGGGGTGCGGAACGTTTTTTCTGGCAGCACGATGGCATCTATACAACGGCAGTGGGGTATGCAGCCGGCCTCACACCAAATCCCACCTACGAAGAAGTCTGTTCAGGACTGACTGGCCATAATGAAGTCGTTCTAGTAGTTTATGAGACGACACACACCGACTATGCAGCACTACTCAAAATATTCTGGGAAGCGCATGATCCGACCGAGGGCATGCGGCAGGGAAACGACATCGGTACGCAGTACCGGTCAGGCATCTACACCTTTAATCAGGAACAGGCGAGAGAAGCTGAAAGTTCGAGAAGATCTTATGAGAAAACTCTCGGAAAGCGTGGCTTCGATCCCATTACAACCGAAATTCTTCCGGCTACCGAGTTTTACTATGCTGAGGACTATCACCAACAGTATCTAGCAAAAAACCCGGCTGGGTACTGCGGTTTGGGTGGCACCGGCGTGAATTGTGTCTGGTCTGCCGGTTAAGTCCCTATTTGCTGTCGATCAATCGACTGCGGGGGGTTTGAGCGGCATCGGGAAGGGCGATATGTTGCCGATCTTCTCACCGTCAGTAGGCGTAATCTTGGCTTTACCCTCTTTTTCAACCTCGTCGATGCGGATAACCGCATGCAAAGGAATATAGGTCCGTTTGACCTCGCTGAACTCCGATTTGAGTTTTTCCTCCGAAGGATCTACCACCAGCTTCGAACGTTCTCCAAAGATAATATCGCCAACTTCAACAAAAGCGTACATAGCGCCCTGGGAGACTTCACGGGCATAAAGCTCGTAAACATTCCCTTGGCTATGGAAAACAACTCTGAATATGCTCTTTTGTGCCATGTTGCGATTTCGGATCAGTATTACGGACAATAACGATGCGCCGGTTCAAATTATAACAGGCTGCCCCGATCGCACTTCAACCATCACATGGGGGTTAGCGTCAAAAAAAGCAACACCTGGGTCATGATGAAAAAATACCCAATGATCTTCCGAACTGCTGCGCTCTTGGTCTACCTCGTCAGTGTACTTGCAACCAGCAACACAGCACAGGCCATACTGCCCGATCCACTTGCCAAATTATTGAATGAGAAGGGTATACCCCCTTCATCGATCAGCATTTTGATCAAAGAAGCAGGGGCATCGATACCCCTGGTATCGCACCTAGCTGACACACCGCGAAACCCCGCGTCTACCATGAAACTGCTCACGACCATCGCTGCACTGGACCTGCTTGGCCCGAGCTATCGGTGGGAAACAAAAATTTATTTAAACGGTACGTTGAAAGCAGGAACGCTCAAGGGGGATCTGGTCCTCAAGGGCAGCGGAGATCCCTGGTTTGTGATTGAACGCTTCTGGAAGTTACTGAAGAACCTGCGGGCACAGGGCCTTAAACACATCGATGGCGATCTCGTCATCGACGATCATCTATTCGATCAATCCGCAGTCGACACACATACTTTGGACGGCCAGGCGTTCCGAGCCTACAACACGCCGCCGGGCGCGGCATTGATCAATTTTTCTGCCACCCGGATCGTGATCCGCCCTGCGCTGAATCGACTGACAGTACGGGCAGAGCCCCCAACTAGCACGCTGCAAATTAAGAATAAGGTGCGTGTACTTCCAGGTGCCTGTGCCGGGCGCAATGGGGGTATTACGATTACCATCACGGCACACAGCAATAGAACTGAGGTCACCGTGGGCGGTCAATATCCCCCAACTTGTGGTGAAGTTGTTCTGGTGCGGTCAGTACAGCCACACCATCAGTACATTTATGGCGTCTTCCGTCATCTGTGGGAGGAAATGGGTGGCAGTTTAGCGGGGACTGTTCGTAAAGGTACTGCAGCACCTGGCAACACCGAATTCTTGAGTTTCCCATCAGTCCCACTAGGACAGATCGTAACCTACATCAACAAATTCAGTAATAACGTGATGAGTCGCAACCTGCTGCTGACCCTCGCGGCAGAACACAATGGTGCCTCCGCCAAACCAGAACAAGGTATCGCCGTCGTGCAAAGATGGCTGAATAGACAGGGCTTGGAGCTGGAGGCGCTTAACATGATCAACGGCGCCGGGCTTAGCCGTCAGGCCCGACTGACCGCTCGCGGTCTCGCTGATCTGCTGGAACACGCTTATTACAGCGCCTTCGCTTCCGAACTTAAAGCCTCGCTCCCGCTCGCAGGCTACGATGGATCGGCACGGCGGTATTTTCGTGATGTGGCGACTAAAGGAAAGCTGCGTTTGAAGACCGGACGACTGAAACATGTTCGTGCTATAGCAGGCTTCGCTGAGACCCCCGATAACAGGAACTGGATCGTTGTCATACTCCACCATCGCCGTTCGACCGAACCCACTGCGGGTTTTGCTGTTCACCAAAACATTGTTAAATGGCTGTATTCACAGCGTTAGACGGCCCCTGCCTGGTCGATTCACACCGTGTTACCGGACATCATCAGTCTCTTATAACAGCCAATAATTCCGATTATATTGAAGCAATTTCACGATCTTTCCCATAAATAATTGTAATTTCGAGTAAAATAAGCAAACAGGCGCGATTCACAGAACCCGTTTATGACCGACCGAGGTCGTATCCGCCTGTCAAGGTTTTCTTTTGCCCCCACAAGCGTATAAATAAGGTCTGGGCGGATGACCCAGGGGCACTGAACTCACTTTATTCATCTTAAGAATTTGGCAGGACTGGGGGATATCATGACAGAAGCGACGCAGCGTAAACGGATTGAACCGGTTCAGGCGGTCAGACATTCGTTTACCCTTACAGACAATGAGACCGGCGAAAGTTGGGAGTTACCCACAATTCACGGTTCGATCGGCCCAAAGGTCATCGACATCCGAAAACTGTACGGGCAAAGTGGTGTATTCACCTACGATCCCGGTTTCACTTCCACTGCCTCATGCTCATCGGAGATCACCTACATCGACGGTGACAAGGGCATCCTCCTGCACCGGGGTTATCCGATCGATCAGCTCGCCGAAAAAACAGATTTCATGGATGTCTGCTACCTGCTGCTGCACGGTGAACTGCCGTCACCTGAAGAAAAGTCTGATTTTGATACAAACATCAGTCAACACACGATGCTGCATGAGCAGCTGGTTCGCTTCTACAGCGGTTTTGTTCGCAGCGCCCATCCCATGGCTATCATGGTTGGAGTCGTCGGTGCACTGTCTGCGTTCTACCATGACAGCACCAATATTAAGGACCCCATGCAGCGTATGGTCGCAGCCCATCGACTGATTGCAAAAATGCCCACAATTGGTGCTTATGCTTTCAAGTACTCTCTGGGGCAGCCGTTCCTTTACCCTGAGAATCAGCTAAGCTATTCGGAAAACCTGCTGCGCCTGATGTTTGCGGTACCCTCCGAAGACTATGAAATCAACCCTATTTTAGCCAGGGCACTCGACAGAATATTGATTCTGCACGCTGACCACGAGCAAAACGCTTCTACGTCTACAGTACGGCTCGCAGGCTCGTCGCAGGCAAATCCTTTTGCATGTGTTGCAGCCGGTATCGCGTCGCTGTGGGGACCCGCACACGGGGGGGCAAATGAGGCTGTACTGAATATGCTGGACGAAATCGGAACTCGTGATCGGATATCAAAATATCTCGGTAAAGCACAAGATCCCGAGGACAATTTCCGCCTGATGGGATTTGGCCATCGGGTCTACAAGAACCATGACCCCAGAGCCAAAGTGATGCGGGTAACATGCCATGAAGTACTCAACGAACTCGGCGTGCAGGATGCTACCCTGGAATTGGCAATGGAACTGGAGCGAATTGCCCTGGAAGATGATTACTTTGTCGAAAAGAAACTCTATCCCAATGTGGACTTCTATTCCGGAATTATCCTGCGGGCACTTGGATTTCCCACCAACATGTTTACTGTACTGTTCTCCATCGGGCGTACCGTCGGCTGGATCGCTCACTGGAAGGAAATGCTCGAATCTTCAGAGAGCA
>Ga0208765_1001637_pt1 | contig 13315 bp, 9 predicted proteins | sample ETNtaG_2_FD_185783 | JGI IMG/M metagenome (GOLD analysis project Ga0208765, IMG submission 185783) | Marine microbial and viral communities from oxygen minimum zone, Eastern Pacific Ocean - ETNP201406SV203 (SPAdes) (version 2) | ecosystem: Environmental > Aquatic > Marine > Oceanic ... | reverse complement strand
AGACGGTTAACATTCGGACGCAGACTGCATAAATTGCTGGAAAGAACTTCAGGCAGCATAGGAACAGCATGAGTTGGGAAATAGACGCTTGTACCTCTCCGCAGGGCTTCCTTGTCTACAGGGTCATTCGGCTGGACATAGTGCGCAACATCTGCAATGGATACAAACAGGCGGGATCCACCACTGGATTTACTGTCAGGAATTACACAGACAGCGTCGTCAAAATCTCGTGCATTTTTTCCGTCTATGGTTATAAAATCCAAATTACGCAGATCACGCCGTCCTGATGCTGCATCATGACGCACCTGAGTGGGAAAATTATTTACATAGTCCAATGTCTCCTGAGGAAATTCTGTACGGATCATGTTCTCCTTGAGAATCAGTTGGAAACCAAGCTGAAAATCATTTGTATCATTCAGTACCCGCAATACTCGTCCGCATGGGGCAGGATATTTTTTGCTGGTTCTCCTGCTTTCTTCTAAAATTTCCGCTTCAATCAGCGTTCCTGATTCAATTTCCGGGAGATCATCTTCTTGGGCAATCCAGAGAAATGGTAGCCCAGAATTGAGATTAACCGGCACTGCTACAGTTGCGTCTCTTGTTCGTTTGAGTCGTGCCAGGATTTCCCTTGATGCGCGTTCTAAAATTCTGATGACAGTTCCTTTACGTTTTCCGCGAAATCCACGTTTACTGTAGATCTCAATTTCCACGAGGTCACCTTCCATGGCGAAGCCCTGTTCCTTCTGACCGATAAAAACGTCGGATCGGCCACTGCCGATGGCAACAAAACCAAATCCTTTTTGATTTCGTGTGAAGATACCTCTTTCAGTAATTGTGGAACTGCTTTTCCGACGCTTTGCCGGACTTTGGACACTGATCAACTGATCTTTATATTTTTTACTTTTACCTTTACATCGAACGCTTATATCTTTTGCGGCATCCTTTTCTATGGACAAAAAGTAGCGGCTGCCCTGCTTGTCGATTTTTCCATCCCTGATCAGTTTTTGTAATTCTGCTTTTAGTTTTGCGGTTGCAGATTTTTTAAGTCCAAGCGTACCGCGAATTTGTTTTGCTGACATGGAATCCATGTTTTTTTCCATCATCCGCATAATTGATTTTTTATGCGATTTCATCTTACAAGACGGTTTCTTTGCGCAGTTTGGCCAGGTGGGATTCAATATTCTGCATTGCAGCAGGGTGCAGGCGGTTATCTGTATCAGAATATAACTCCATCAGGATTTCCTGCTTGGACTTTCCTGCTTGGTGTAATTTGAGGATTTGTGATTCACGCTGGAGACGGTGTTTTAGAGTTTCTTCCAGTCGGTGAGTGGTTCTCATTGGAATCCCATGAGAGGGGATGATCACTTCTGGACTTAGCGAAATAACTTTTTTTAATGTGCTTAAATAGGTTGCCATATCACCTTCAGGTGATGGGATCACAACAGTCCCTATTCCCTGAATCAGGTCTCCCACTAAAAACCAGGCCATTGAATCCGGCGCCAGACCCAGGTGTCCGGAATCATGTCCTGGTATTTCATACACTCGCACAGCTGATCCATGCCAGCAGGTAACCTGCTGGTTCTCAGATACGGTTTGCAGCTCAATATTCTCAAAGTATTGCTGGCCGAATTTAGCGGTTAGACGCTGTAGAGTGTCCTGACTGAGAATGATTGGAATCCGCAGTTCACGTGCAAGCCGGTTGGAAAGCTGGTGGTGATCAGGGTGGTGATGTGTTAGAAATATTGCGTCCGGCACACTGTCTTGAATTGTGGTGAGCAAACGCTGGTATTCTTCTTCTGAATTTGGTGAAGGGTCAATCAGCAGTTTAGCTGAATCTTCATCTCCTAGGAGAATGGAATTAGTCCGACTTGCAGGAGGAAGAGTCACTGACCTCACAGGAAGCAAGGTGATTCCATCCAGCATTTCCAGGCTGGGAACCCTGTTATCCTCATCATACCTCTCTGAAAGATCACCAAGTGCTTTTGCCTGTGGATCTTCAACCAGCCCTTTTAAAACCCAGCGGGTCGGGGGAACCATCAGGTTTTTGCCTTTACTGAAAGCATCAAGTACATTTTCAGGAGTGCTCCAGAAACTGCTGGCAATTTCTCCAGAATCAGCTTTAAAGCGAACTTTTTTTTTCAAGTCAATTCGGTAAAACCATGTTCTGAAACGAAATGGAGCAAAAACCGGTGCAACTGCTTCAGCAAGCTCACTGATTGAAAGTACTTCATCCTGCAGAATTCCTTTTTCAATGTCATAACCAAGTTCCTCCATAACCTCCCTCTGTATTGCACGCATCTTCCGGGGATCATGATCAGAAAGAATTCTTGTTTTAAAGGGAACAGAAGATTCATCATTATCAATTTTACCGCCAGGAAAGGCATGATATCCTGGAAAGGCAAGCAGGTACGGCTGACGCTGGACTGCAAAAATTTGTTCGTTATGGATGAACAATACTGAGACGGATTCAAGAGGTTTTGGATTTTCCATCATGTTTTGTTATTGCATCTTTTTATGGCGCTTAGTATTGTCTGCTCTCCGTGTCTTATAATTTCTTCGTTGGCTTTTATAACACGTATTATGTGCGGAGAATATTTTTCTATAAAGATAAACAAAAAGTCACATGCATCGCCCGTCAGCTGGTATACACCGCGTCTGTACCATGCGGCTTGTACTGAAAAATGTTGATCCATCAGTTTATGATTACATAATTTACCTATGCTTTTTGTGAATTTAAGATCAACAATTTTCATGGAATCAGCATCATACCAGTCCATCCTTGCCTTGCAGTCCAAACCCAATTCTACATCATCCCAGAACATTGAAACTTCCGTCTCGCCATGCTTCCAAAACTGCATGATTTTAGGGTTAATATGGAAAACCTTGCGGATTTTTTGTAATTGTTCCCATTCAGTTGAGGTGAGCACATTTTTTCCTGAGTTAAGCTTACAAAATTCTTCCCAGCTTTTTCCCCCATTTTTTCCGCGCCTTCTCAAAGTTTTTGGAGCACAGACATAGAGTTCTTCAAACTTATGGGGTTCCAGCAGGAGACAGTGTCCTGCGTTTCCAAAATTCATTGCCTGCTGAATTTGGTATCCTTGCTTTTGTTTTGAAGGTGATGAAAGCAGTTGCTTGAGTTTTGACTGGTTCAGTCCAGGCAGTGTCTGGTATTCCTCAAAAGGCAGGCTGTAAAGGAAACCGCATTGATTGGTATGACTCACTCCTCGCCCTCATAACTTTCCAGCGGCGGGCAAGCACAAAAGACATTTCTATCACCATGCACATTGTCCACACGTGCTGAAGGAGGCCAGTATTTATTTCGGCGAATTGAGGCCAGCGGGTAGAAAGCAGTTTCCCGTGAATAGCAATGGCTCCATTCAGGGTCTGTGAGATCATCTGCAGGATGCGGGGAATTTTTAAGCGGGTTGTCTGTTTTGTCCCACTCACCCTTATCAACGCGCGCTGCTTCCCTGCGGATTGAAATCATGGCTTCGCAAAAGCGATCAAGCTCAGCTTTCGGTTCGCTTTCGGTAGGTTCGATCATCAAGGTCCCGGCAACAGGCCATGACATGGTTGGGGCGTGGAAACCATAGTCTATCAATCGTTTGGCAATGTCTTCTTCAGAGATTCCGGTATCCGCTTTAAGCGGCCGGATGTCTATTATGCATTCATGGGCTACCAGACCGTTTTTTCCTGTATAGACTATGGGGAAATGTTCATTTAAGCGTCTGGCCAGGTAATTCGCGTTAAGTATAGCAACCTGGGAAGATTTCTTCAGACCGCTGCCTCCCATCAGCTGTATATAGACCCATGAAATAGGCAGAATTCCCGGACTGCCCCATGGTGCTGCCGAAACTGCGGTGTTTACCGCGGGCAGATCTTTAATTGGAACTACACAGTGATTCGGTGAAAAACCTGCAAGGTGAGACTTCAGGCCTATTGGCCCCATTCCAGGACCGCCGCCCCCATGAGGAATACAAAAGGTTTTGTGCAGGTTCATGTGCAGTACATCAGGCCCCAGCTTCCCTGGCTGAGCGATTCCCATCAGCGCGTTCAGGTTTGCTCCATCCATGTAAACCTGACCTCCGTTATTATGAATGATTTCGCAGATGCGGATTAAGCTGTCTTCAAACACACCATGCGTAGAGGGATAGGTTATCATCAATGCGGCCAGGTTCTCAGCATGTTTTTCGGCCAGTTCACTCAGGTTCTTCACATCTATGTTCCCATTTTCATCACACTTCACAATCACGCTTTTCATGCTTGTCATTGTTGCACTGGCTGGATTTGTACCATGAGCTGAGCTGGGAATCAGGCAGACATTGCGGTGCCCTTCACCTCGTGATTTATGGTAGTTGTGGATAGCCAGTAAACCGGCATACTCACCCTGAGCACCGGAATTTGGCTGCATCGAAACTGCATCAAATCCGGTTATTTTTATCAGATAATTTTCCAGGTCACTGATCAGTTCCATGTATCCCTCTGTCTGATTCACCGGCGCGAATGGATGTATGTTGGAAAATTCCGGCCAGCTGACCGGTACCATTTCGGAAGTAGCGTTGAGTTTCATTGTGCATGAACCCAGCGGAATCATTGATTTGTCCAGCGCGATATCCTTATCCTGCAGGCAACGCAGATAACGCAGCATTGCTGTTTCGGATTGATGCTGATGAAAAACAGGATGTGTTAAAAAGTCTGAGTTGCGGACCAGGTTTTGCGGAATAGCGGAGTTCTTTTTTCCAGTTACAAAATCTGAATCCAGTTTTTCGAGCGACGGAAGCTCATTACTTTCCGAAAACACTTCCCAAAGAATTTGAATGTCTTCTGCAGCTGTGGTTTCATCCAGTGTGATTCCTAATCTACTGCTTCCTATTTTCCTTAGATTGATTCCTTTAGCCAACGCTTTTTTGTAAAAACCTTCATTCGTCTCGCCTGCTGAAATAGTGAGTGTGTCAAAATAATGTGCATTCTCTACTGAAATTCCGGACTGCTTAAAACCTTCTGCGAGGATACCGGTCATTCTTTGTATACGCCGGGCGATAATTCTCAGACCCTCCGGACCATGATAAACTGCGTAACAGCCCGCAATTACTCCCAGTAAAACTTGTGCTGTGCAGATGTTGCTTGTAGCTTTCTCTCTGCGAATATGCTGCTCCCTTGTCTGAAGAGTCATTCGCAGTGCGGTTTCCCCCCGGCGATCAACTGAGACTCCAATTATTCTTCCGGGAATACTTCTCATATTTTTTTCCCGTGCGGCAAAATAGGCAGCATGAGGACCGCCGAATCCCATTGGAACTCCAAATCGCTGTGTGCTCCCAATCACCACATCCGCTCCTGATTCTCCGGGAGGCTTGATCAAAACGAGACTCATAGGGTCCGAAGCAACAGCGACCAGTGTTCCGAACTCATGCCATTTTGTGATTAAATCCTCAATATCATGAATGTCTCCAAAAGTACCTGGATTTTGAATAAGCGAACCGAATAATGCCTCGTCTGGCGTTTGCTGCTGTTCGGCCAGACTCCCCACTACCAGTTCAATGCCCATTGGTTCAGCCCTTGTTTTCAGTACATCAATTGTTTGCGGATGGCAGTCATCGGCTGCAAAAAAGCGCATGCTTTTGCTTCGTGAAACACGCTTGCAGAATGTCATTGCTTCGGCCGCGGCAGTGGCTTCATCCAGAAGAGAAGCGTTGGCGATCTCCATGCCTGTGAGGTCAATTATCATCTGCTGAAAATTCAGCAGCGCTTCCAGACGTCCCTGTGAAACCTCAGGCTGGTACGGGGTATAGGCAGTATACCAGCCCGGATTTTCCAGCAGGTTACGCTGAATTACACCGGGAAGAATTGTGTTGTGATAGCCCATGCCGATCATGGATTTTGCCAGCTGGTTACGGTCAGCCATTCCGCGCAGCTGATTCAGCACGTCTGTTTCGGTACGGCTGTCAGGCAGTTCCAGTTCCCCGGACATGCGGATTGAGTCCGGTACTACCTTGTCAATCAGCTCATCCAGTGAAGACATTCCCAGTACAGCAAGCATTTGAGTAATCTCATTTTTTGAGGGACCGATGTGACGGTGTATAAAGCGGTCATTCTGTTCAAGATCCTGCAGACTCAGGTGATTGTTTTTAGGAGAATTTACCGAACCAGATACAAATGATGACATGCTTGTTTATTATTGATGTTTACTTAGAAAAGGATTTTTTATGATATAAACACTATCAAATTTGTACTTACAAAACAAATTCTTAAAGAGAATCTGCATCGTCTATAGCAGCCGGGGAAGGTCCGTTTTAGTGATGAATCCTGACACGGTAAGAGAATTTCGAAGGGGACTGTTTAAATCAGTCCTCTCAAGAGATTTTTTACATTTACATAAAAAAATGTCTATTCAGACAGGCGGGCATTAGTGGAAGTTATAATACAGCAGAGCGGAAGACATCATCAGGTTTGCCAGGTGAACTCGAATGCAGCCGATACAAATAACACGTAATCTAAAAAACATCTTAAAAGCGTAATAACCCGTAGCCAGCAGGGCCATGATCATTGCCACGTTCAGCAACAGGATGTGAATTTCATCCTGATATATTCCGCGAATCAGAATAAACAGCACCATGCAGTAAAATATTACTGCCGCGCAAGCTGCCGGAAATATTAAAGTGTATGTCCCCTTTAACATGGCAACCTTATCACAGGCGGAGTTTAAATAAGTATTTCTGAGAAAATGATGTTTAATAGCGAGACCTACTGCACCATGCAGTCCGAAAAGAGCAGCGCCGCCTACCGCGACCAGGCTGAGAAATGATGAATCAGGCATATCTGTATAATTTGTTCTGGTCTTGAATCTGGTCCTGAGTTTGTTGATACTGAAATAACTATTTTAGTTCCTGATTGCTCTGCAAAATTCCTTCCGTAGTAAAAAAAACAAATGCAAATTAAAACTGACTGGATACTTAAAAATCTTTCTATCAGTCAGCTTGATGATCTCAGCAGCACATTTAACTGGTTCCCGGGCGATTTGTCAGAGTGTGACAGGAACTCTATTGAGCAAGATGGAATCCGCCTTCCGCTGCTGGTGCAGTCAGTGGAGGATTCAAAATTCAGATTAATTGACGGTTTCAAGCGCTTAAGCTGGCTTAAGTCTGTCCAAGGAAAATCTGCTGAGGAATATCAGCAGGAACAATTGCCATGCCTTATAATTCCTGCATTTGTCTCCCTCAGAGATGTGGCCAACATCAGGTTGGAAACGCTTTCCGCAGATCAAAACAGTTTTTCAGGAATACATCTCTGCAGAGTTTTAAATTTGCTCAGTAAAGAAGGTTTTTCAAAAAATGAAATTGCTTTTCAGGTGTTTCCCAGTCTTGGTTTGGTTTCATCGGTGCGGCTAGCAGGCCAGCTACTGGATTTGCAAAAAAAGCTGGAGGCATCTGAAATACATGCTGAATCACTTTTACCTGAATCTATGATGAGTATGGGATATGAAGATTTGCTACCGTTGCTGAAATTTTCAAGTTCTGATTTTCCGTTTGTTTTAAGGCTGGCTGAAAAAATGGAAGTTAAAGGGAAAAAGTGGCGTAACCTGCTACAGGTTCTGGATGAAGTTGCTCGTCTGCAACAAACAACTGCTGTTGAAATATTGCAGTACCCTGAAATACAAAAAATCATGGAAGACTCAAATCTCCAGGGACCTGTCCGTTATCGTTTGTTAAAACAACAGCTTGATACTCTGCGTTATCCAGAACTTAGTAAAATGCGTAAAAGATTTGATCAAACGTGTAAAAGCCTTAAACTGCCTGAGCGGTTGACCTTGGAAAGCGATCAGTATTTTGAAAACGATGAACTTGCTCTGAAAATAAAATTCCGCTCTGTAGATGAGCTGAGAGAGCATTTAATGAATTTGTCAGATACAGTTAACTCTGAGAATCTAATCAATGCCTGGAATGATTTGTTTGCTATTTTGCGTGAAGAATAATTTGGAATCTATAGCCCTTAGGTGCGTATATACAATTTTTTAATTTTTTGTTATCGTGTCCTCCAGACTTGTGTGCGGCTGTTGATAAAACGTGCAAGAAGAGCATGTAAAACCCGAAAAACAGCGGAAGTATAGACTATCATCAAAGCCATTGCGGCTGCAGGTGCTATGTCTCCTGCATCGTCCATGTTTAATACTGCAACAGATGCAAGCATAGTTTCTGGCGAATAGAGGAAAACTACTGCAGAAACCGTTGTCATAGCATTTAGAAATAGATAACTTGCTACATCCAGAAATGCCGGCAAGCATACCGGGAGAGTGACTTTCCCGAAAGTTCGCCAGACAGGAGATTTCAAGGAAAGGGAGACTGCTTCAAACTCCGGGTCAAGCTGTTTCAACGCAGTCAGACAGGTAAGGTGGCTTACCGTGTAAAAATGTACGATGGTACAAATAACAAGAATTCCCATTGTACCATATAGAAAACCCAAGGGATTTTCAGGGTGGTTGAAGAAGAAAATATATGCGATGCCTAAAACCAGTCCTGGAACGGCAAGCGGTAACATTGCTCCTAAATGCAAGATGGTCCGCAGCCATGTAACACCTCGTGCTTTTTCAACAAGATAGCTGCCAAAAAAAATCAGTCCGGAGCCAAAAACTGCACAGTAAATTGCCATACGGATAGAATTGAAATATGCCTCCCAGCCACCGCCATCCATAACATCGAAGTTATAATTTTTAAGTGATAGTGAAAGATTATAAGGCCAGAAAGTGACAAATGATGCATAGACAGCCATCGCCAGCATTGAAATTAAAATTATCGATACTATCAAGCAAAACACAAAAAGTATTCCATCCCGCAATGGATGGGATTTTGGTTGGAAAGGTACTGCATGTGGTGAAAGCAAAGCTATTTGCCTACGTTGCACCCAGCGGTCTGCTATGAAAGCGAGCACGGCTGGCAGCAGCAAAATGAGTGAAACAACTGCGCCCATCTCAAAATTTTGCTGTCCAACAACCTGCTTGTATACATCTGTGGCGAGAACATTGTAACGTCCACCTATTACTTTTGGAACTCCAAAATCTGTAATTACCAGCGTGAAGACTATGAACCCGGCACTTAAAATTCCATACTTTGCTCCTGGCAAGGTAACTGTAAAAAATATTCTCCATTTCGGTGTGCGTAAAGCTTCTGCAGCTTCATAAAGTCTTGCGTCTGCTGTAGAAAGAGCAGTAACAATAATCATCAGTGCATGTGGAAAAACCCAGAAACAAGAACCAATTATGATTCCAATTGGGCCATAGATTGAAGATTCACCCAGCCATGACCTTAGCACTCCCTGATTTCCAAACCAGTAGATAAGAGATATGGCAGCCAGTAAAGAAGGAGCAAGAATAGGAATCAGGGCAATTCCGCGAAATAACCAGCGCAAGGGCATTCGGGTCCTTGTAAGCGCATATCCATATACAAATGCAATCACGAGTACAATCAGAGCCACAGAGATGGCCACTGTCAAACTGTTTGTAATTGAAGAAAAAAGTGCAGGCGTTTCAAAATATTCTCGAAAATTTTGCAAACCTACATATTTACCATCAATGTCTTCCAGGCTTTTTGAAAGCAGGGTATAAAGCGGAAAAACTACTGCGATTGCAAGCAGTGTAATAAGGCAATAGAGTCCTATTCGAAGTATTACATCATCCCGGCTAAGCCTAATCCTGACTGGGACTACGTTTGCTGGTAAGGATACGGTGCCACTCATGAAATTTCAGGAAAAATCAAGAGACGATTTGGTGGTAATTCTATATTCAGTGTAGATTCAGGAGTTATATTTTGCTCATGGACTTGCTTTATGGAGAGGTCTGCCATCAGTTCTTCAAAGCCAGTAGGACCCGAAATAAACAGCCTGTAGAAAGAACCGAGGAATTCCAGGGATTTGACTTTTACTTCCAATGTGTTGGGTGATTCAATTAATTCAGAATGGCATAAAATATCTTCCGGACGAATTGTAACTCTAACATTACTTTTTTCAGGAATGTTTTCGGTATTACATTTCAGGGTATTCTCTTCAATACTCACCAAGCCGGGTGATGTGACTTCTCCATGAATAAAATTCATAACCCCAATAAAATCTGCTACAAAAGGAGATGCCGGATTGCTGTAGATTTCTATCGGAGTTCCCACCTGTTCAATGCGTCCCTGGTCCATAACCACGATACGGTCTGCCATTGAGAGTGCTTCTTCCTGATCGTGTGTAACAAGAATCGTAGTAATACCAAGGTTTTGATGCAGTGCTCTAATTTCAAGTCGTAATGAGGATCTTACACGTGCGTCAAGAGCGCTCAGAGGTTCATCCAGCAACAACAATCCAGGAGAAGTAGCCAGTGCACGTGATAGGGCCACCCGTTGCTGTTGCCCACCGGATAGTTGTGCAGGATACTTTTCAATTTGTTCGGGCAAACCAACTAGTTCTAGTAAATCTGTAACCCTTTTATGAATTTCCTGTCTTGGCAATCGCTGATTTTCCAACCCGTAGGCTACATTTTGGTAAACCGTTAAATTTGGGAAAAGAGCATAAGATTGAAAAACGATACCAAAATCACGTTCAGATACAGGCAAGTCAGAAATATCTTTTCCTGCTTGATTTATTCTCCCTGCAGTTTGTGGATCAAGACCGGCAATTGCTCTCAACAATGTGGTTTTTCCACACCCTGAAGGTCCTAGAAAACAGATGAATTCACCACTGTTTATTTCCAGCGACAAATCACTAACTGCCACGAACTCACCAAAATGCTTGGTTAAGTTTTCAATGCGTAGATAAACTTGATTTGAATCAGGCATGCTGAAAAACCCAGGCCGGACCTTAAATCCGGCCTGGAAAAGGAGGGATTATTGAAGAATTATTTTGCTTCAGACTTTGCGTCATATCTTTTTTGCCACTCAGCAAGAATTTTCTTACGATTAACCGCAGCAAATTGGAAGTCATTATCAATCATTGCATCCAGAATACCTTCTGGGAAATGTTTTACTGGCTTAGCTATTCCAGGATAAGCAACAACAGCATATCCTTGATTGTATAGTTTATTTGCTTTTTTGGTAATGGACCAATCCACCAAAGTTTGTGCAGCAGAAAGCTTTTTTGTGCCTTTTACGATGGCCGTTGCTTCCATGTCCCATCCAACCCCTTCTTTAGGTAGAATAATGTTCAAAGGGGCACCAGCAGCTTTGGATTTTGCTCCACGAAACGCAAAGGAGATTCCAATCGGCGTTTCACCACGAGCTGCTTGTTTACAAGGCTTTGAACCAGAGTGGGTGTACCATGCAATGTTCTCATGGAGATTATCCATGTACTGCCAACCACCCCGTTCTCCGTAAATCTGAAGCCAGGAAGAAACATCAAGGAATCCTGTTCCGGATGAATTCGGGTTTGGCATGACGAGGTGTCCTTTGTATACAGGATCTGTCAGGTCCATCCACGAAGTAGGTGTAGGGAGATTGTTACGCCCAGCCTCTACCGTGTTCACGCAAACAGCGGCGATCCAGGCATCCATACCTGTCCAGCTTGGCGGGTTAGCTGAATCTCGAAATTTTGAGTCCAGCTTATTCAATCCTTTCGGTGCATAGGCCTGCAGCATTCCTTCGGATTGAAGCAGCATTAAGCTTGTTGCAGCTAATCCCCATATTACATCTGCTCTTGGATTGTTTTTTTCCGCAAGAAGTTTTGCGGTAACAATTCCAGTAGAATCTCGAACCCAGCGTATTTTAATGTCCGGGTGATCTTCATTGAAAGCAGCTGCGTATCGTTTTAAGTCTTCAGCTTCTACAGCGGTGTATACCATCAGTGTTTCAGCACTCGATGTAACCGCAATCGTTAGTCCAGCAATTAAGCCAATAATTACTTTAGCGGAATAGGTTAAGGTATGTTCGAGTTTTTTCATTGAGTTCCTTTATTTGGATTATGAAAAAAATGTAATGTAAATACTTAATTATCTACATCAGTGTGAGTGCAAAGCCTAACAGAACATATGAAGTATGTGCAACAAAAAAATAGAGATGGATTTTAAAAAAAGTTTTAAATAAAAAATTCTATCTCAAGATACTTTAAGCACCTCAACTTTAAAGATTAAATCTGCATTTTGAGGGATACCCATTGAGGAAACATCCTGGCTTCCGTAGGCAAGTTTTGCTGGGATTTTAATCTGCATTTTAGTTCCCTGCCGCACATCTTTGAGGGCTATGTCCCAGCCGGCAATAACAGTACCTTTTCCCAGTTCAAACTCAAACGGGCGCCGTTTCGCGCGGCTGCTGTCAAACATCTTGTAATCATCTGCCAGCCAGCCTTCGTAGTGGACTTTGAGCTGACTGCCTTCCACAGATTTTTTCCCTTGACCATGGCGTTCGATGTAAATTTCCACTCCGGACCCGGTCTGTTTAAAGGCCGCGTCAAGAGCTAACTGTGGGCGTTTATTAATTTTTGCGGGTTGTTGCTGGTTTGCTGAGGAGGTGCTTATTTTCATCTGCAGGCAAAGATTGCAGGAGCCTGTTCTCCAAGTACCGTCATTTGTATGGGGGCTTTGTTGTCACCTTGTGCAATGCCTTTGTTAACATCAAGGTACAAATTTATTGAATTTCCCTGGAGATGATATTGTCCGGACTGAACTTCCGCGTTGCCTTCCAGCAAAATAGTTTGAGTGATTTCATCAAAGCTTGCCTGATCAGCTTTGGCAACACGGCCCGGCTGTTCGAAACAAACTTCCTGTACTGCCTGAATAAACTGTAACTCCTGAAATTCATTTAAGTGCAAAGTAATTTTTCCCGCGCGTATGTATAGATTGCCAGGGGTTCGTTCCATTTCAACATTACCTTCAAACATTGCCTGATGCTTCCTGTTATCAAGTACTGCCCGGGAGGCTAAAAGAAGAACTTGGGTGGGTTCTGAATTTTGAGAAGCTTCCTCACTGGTGTTTTGTAATTCCGGCTCAGTTTCTTTTTTACCGCGGTTTGTTTCGAGATCACTGAGGTTGGCCTCAATCCTTATTCGGCCCTCCTTACTGGTATCCAGACCCTCAAGGATTGCATGCTGTTTCAGAAGGTCCAAAAGAACATTGTCACTGATAACATTTCCCTGAGCAGTCTTGACGATTACATTCCCCTGCATCTGTAAAGTTTGCTGAGGTTTTGGAAGCTTATTTGTGTTGTCAGCTTCTTTTTCAACATTTTCCAGGTTAACCTGTGTGTAAATCGCAAAATCCGAACGAACCTCCCTGTCCCATTGCTTTACCTGTACTCCGCCCTCCCCGACCATTTTCTCAATGTTGGTATCTTTTCCGGAAACCAGACGAAGTTTGGCA
>Ga0208765_1001634_pt1 | contig 13350 bp, 13 predicted proteins | sample ETNtaG_2_FD_185783 | JGI IMG/M metagenome (GOLD analysis project Ga0208765, IMG submission 185783) | Marine microbial and viral communities from oxygen minimum zone, Eastern Pacific Ocean - ETNP201406SV203 (SPAdes) (version 2) | ecosystem: Environmental > Aquatic > Marine > Oceanic ... | reverse complement strand
TCATTCTAGATCGATACCTAGTGGCTACATTGTTAGAATAAAAATCACTTGAATCAATCGCCTTGTAGAGTAACTTTGATTTATTCTTGTTATGCTGAGTAATTGATTCAATACCACCAAGCTCTTTTAACCACTCAAAAACAAGCGCCGCTGAGTACCAAGCAATAGTGCACGGAGTGTTGTGCATAGAGTCTTTGTTTGCTTGAGTCGAGTAATCAAATAAAACTGGTTGATGTTGAACAACTTTCCCTATTAAATCCTCTCTGACAATCACAATCGTCAAACCAGAAATACCAATATTTTTTTGAGCGCCAGCATAGATCACGCCAAACTTTGACACATCAATCGGTCTAGAGAGAATAGATGATGACATGTCAGCGACAAGTGGCATATCGATCTCAGGAATATAATCAAACTCTAATCCTGCAATAGTTTCATTGGGAGTGTAATGAAGATAGGCGCCATCAGGATCAATCTTCCAACTTGAAAAGTCTTCAATATTGGTAAAACCGCTTTTTGCACTATCTGTGCACACGTTAACATCACAATACCTTGACCCTTCTCGGATTGCTTTTTCAGACCAATGACCTGTGTTAGCGTAGTTTGCAATTTTTTTACCTCTCAAAAGGTTTATTGGAACCATAGAAAACTGCTGGGAAGCACCACCCTGTAAAAACAAAACTTTGTAATTATCTGGAATGCCCATTAAGTCTCTGAGATCTTGTTCAGCTTTTTTTGCCAGCGTCATGAAGTCTACCCCTCTATGAGAGATTTCCATAACAGATGCCTTAGCATCTCTAAATTCTGGCAAATCACTTTTTAAACGCTCCAATACAACACTCGGCAATGCTGCAGGACCCGCGCTAAAGTTATAAATTTTGTTCATCCAATTAATCTAAATTGTGAAAATTGACAATATTTTACCTAAGACTCCTAATTTCTACTGAATATTGCATTGAATAGCATCTTGAAGACAGATTTGAAAGTTGAATAGCTTTATAATGATATTTATATATAGAACCAAATAGATAGTTATGGAAAACTCATACAAAAAACGTATGCAACGTAAAAAAGAATATATCGATTCTCGTATCGAGGCTGCAAATATTGACAAAGGAATAATTGTCTTGTTAACAGGAAATGGAAAAGGCAAATCTTCATCCGCTATGGGTATGATTTGCAGATCTCTTGGCTATGACATGAAGGTAGCTATAGTTCGTTTTTTAAAAGGTGAACAAGCTACTGGTGAAGATGTCTTCTTAGAAAATCATGAAAATGTTTCTACGGTGATTATGGAAACCGGTTTTACTTGGGACACTCAAGATCAAGAATTGGACAAAAGAAAAGCACTTGAAGCATGGGTCGAGGCTGAAAAATTTCTTTCTAATCCTGACTTTAACCTTGTAGTGCTTGATGAAATTACCTATATGATTAGTTATAAATATCTTGAAGAAAATTCAATCCTCAAAGCCCTAACTAATCGACCTGCAAATCAGCACGTCGTAATTACTGGCAGAGCGGCTAGTGATAATTTAATTGAAGTTGCAGACACTGTTAGCGAAATACTAGATATTAAGCATGCATTTAGAGCCAATATAAAGGCGCAAAAAGGGTTAGATTTATAAGTTTTAAGTGCTTTCGACTAAATACCGAATGGCTTGATTTAGGAACTCTATTGGGACAATCTTGATACCTTTATCTGCTTTTTTAGGAGTATTTGCTTTAGGGATTATAGCCACTTTAAATCCTTGCTTTTGGGCTTCAGCTAAACGCTCTGATGCATTAAAAACTGGACGAACCTCTCCGCTTAATCCAACTTCACCAAAAGCTATCCAATCTTTCGGGATGACTTTATCTCTCAAACTGGAGGCGATTGCCATCATAACCACCAGGTCAGAAGCTGTTTCACTGACTTTAATACCACCAACAACATTTACAAAAACATCCTGATCAAACGTCGCAATTCCACCATGTTTATGAAGAATTGCCAATTGTAGGGAAAGTCGATTTTGATCTAAACCTACACTCACTCGCTTTGCTGGGCCATTTGCTTGATCAACCAAAGCTTGAATTTCTATCAGTAACGGCCTGGTAGCTTCACGAACCACCATCACCATAGATCCAGGAGATGGTGTATTTTGATTTGAAAGGAAAATAGAAGATGGATTACTGACTTGCTGCAAACCCTTTCCACTCATTCCAAAAACGCTAATTTCATTGACCGAACCATAACGATTTTTCACTGCTCTGACAATTCTATAACGACCGCCTGCATCACCTTCAAAGTAAAGAACGGCATCAACCATATGCTCTAAGATCCGTGGTCCTGCAAGTGCGCCACCTTTTGTTACGTGACCAATCATAATAAGAATTGTATGAGTTTGTTTCGTGTACTGAGTTAGTTGAGCAGCACAGTCTCGTACTTGAGAGACTGAACCTGGTGCTGAAGCAGAAAGATCAGTAACCATCGTTTGAATTGAATCAATAACAACAACCTTGGGTTGAACCTTTTTAGAAATCTTAAGAATCTTTTCTAAATGAGTTTCACTTATAAATAATATATCTTCTTTAATGCCTAATCGAATCGCTCTCTCACTGACCTGTTCAGCTGACTCTTCACCGCTGACATATAATGTTGCGTTTGATTGATTGATAGCAGCCAGAGCCTGCAAAATAAGGGTAGATTTACCTACACCTGGGTCACCACCAATAAGAACCACTGAACCATCAACTAAGCCACCACCCAAGGTACGATCAAGCTCACTTAGACCTGTCGTCAATCTTGTTTTATTTTCGGTTGTTATTTCAGATAAATTTTGAACTTTTGATGACGGCAAATCTTTTAGGCTTTCAGGCCTAGATGAAGTAACTTGAGAGGTTACAACTTCTTCTAGTGTATTCCAGGCCTTACACTCTAAACACTGCCCTGCCCACTGATAATGTGAAGCTCCACATTCTCTGCAAACAAATTCAATTTTAGTTTTGACCATAACTGTGCATTAACTTGCAACTCATCAAGAGATAAAAAAATTTATTGCTTCGAAGAATCTATTGAAAAAAAGCAAAAAGGGAAACCTAGTAAAATATTATGCCTAGCAATTAAGCTGAAATTCTATTTTTTCATCAGTTTATCAATTTCGCTTTTGAACGCCTCAATGTCTTGAAATTGTCGGTAAACGGAAGCAAATCGAATATAGGCAACTTCATCCAAAGCACGCAACTCTTCCATCACCCACTCGCCAAGAACGGAAGATGCAACTTCTCGTTCATTTTGTGCCATCAACTTGCGTTGAATTTTTTGAATGGCTGTTTCAATTTCAGAAATTGAAACAGGCCTCTTCTCAAAAGCCTTTAATAACCCTGAACGCAACTTATCTTCGCTAAAAGTTTGTCTTGATTCGTCACTCTTTATCAGCCTTGGAAGGTTTAAGTCTACAGTTTCACGAGTTGAATGCCTTTCCCCACACGCAATACACTCACGCCGACGGCGGACTTGAGAGCCGTCATCAAGGAGCCTTGTATCCAGTACCTTAGTGTCATCTGATTGACAGAACGGACAACGCATACAATTTACTTATAAACGGGAAATCTTGCGCAAAGTTTTTCAACTTTTGAGCTGACATCATCCACAATAGATTCATTCTCAATGTCATCACAAATGTCACAAATCCAATTAGCAATGTCGCTGCATTCTGATTCACCAAAACCTCTGGTAGTTGCTGCTGGAGTGCCTACACGTATACCGCTGGTTACAAATGGAGATTGTGGATCATTAGGTACGGTATTTTTGTTGACTGTAATATGAGCCGAGCCCAAAGCAGCATCAACATCTTTTCCTGTCAGACCTTGTGAAATAAAGCTAACTAAAAACAAATGGTCATCAGTACCGCCGGAAATAACTTCATAGCCTCGATTCATGAAAACATTGGCCATAGCCCTTGCGTTTACAACAACCTGCTTTTGGTAAGCTTTGAAATCATCACTCATCGCTTCTTTAAAAGCCACCGCTTTGGCTGCAATGATGTGCATCAATGGCCCACCCTGAATACCTGGAAAGATAGCGGAATTAAGTTTCTTTTCAATCTCTTCATTGGCTCTCGCTAAAATCAAACCGCCACGAGGACCTCTCAATGTTTTATGAGTGGTTGTTGTCACTACATCTGCAATCTCTATGGGGGAAGGATAATCACCGGTTGCAACAAGACCTGCCACATGTGCCATATCAACAAACAAATACGCACCAACGTCGTCTGCAATAGATCTAAAACGATTCCAATCAATGATGCGCGAATATGCGGAAAATCCTGCAATAATCATTTTTGGCTTGTGTTCTCGAGCTAATCGATCTACCTCATCATAGTCAATTTCCCCTGTATCAGCATTAAGACCATACTGAATTGCATTAAAATTTTTACCTGAAAACGATGGCGCAGCACCATGAGTTAAATGGCCACCATGCGCTAAACTCATGCCCAATATAGTATCACCTGGAACCAACAGGGCCTGAAAAACTGCAGCATTTGCTTGTGAACCAGAATGTGGTTGTACATTTGCATAATCAGCATTAAATAAAGCTTTTGCACGGTCTATTGCAAGCTGCTCTACAACATCAACATGTTCACAGCCTCCATAATAACGTTTGTATGGGTAACCCTCTGCATATTTATTAGTGAGTTGAGAGCCTTGAGCAATCATTACTGCAGATGATGTATAGTTTTCAGAAGCTATTAATTCAATATGAGCTTCTTGGCGAGCCTCTTCAGCAGTAATCGCATTTGCAATATCAGAATCAACTTCAGCTAAAGTTAGAGATTTTTCAAACATAATTTTTTCCTAAATGTGAACAAAAGGGATAATTTTAACCCACAAAGATTTATTGAGTTTAATTCTTAGTGTTAACAAATAATACCAAAATAATCCATAAAATGATTTTCATTAGAGACAATATGTAGTTTTTTATATTATCTGGTAGAGATTTTATTTTAGGTTAGTTCTATCGTTGTAAAGTTTTATCATTTATCTGAATGGTAAAATTCTTTATTCTTAAGATTTATAATCGTGTGAATGAGAGTATTAATTATGGGAAGTGGCATTATTGGCACCACTTCTGCTTACTATTTAGCAAAACAAGGGCATGATGTCACCGTCATTGATCGTCAAAACAATGTAGCCCTTGAGACAAGCCATGCCAATGCGGGTCAACTTTCTTATTCATTCTCTTCACCATGGGCAGCCCCAGGACTTCCATTAAGTTTAATTAAATGGATGTTTAGCAAGCACTCTCCTTTAATCGTTAATCCAAACCTAAATTCTGAAACTGTTAAATTTATGTATCAGATGCTCAAGAATTGTAATTCAAAAAGCTATGAGATTAACAAAAGTCGCATGGTTAGAGTCTCAAACTTTTCTAAAAAATGCCTATTAGAGTTAGAAAAAGATGTAGATATCTTTTATGAACAACGTAAGCAGGGTTCCCTGCTCCTTTTTAAGAGCACTAAACAGATTGAAAATATTAAAAAAGACCTTTCTCTTTTAGAGAAACTTAATATTGAACATCAACTCCTAGATTTAAATGGGTGTATCGATAAAGAGCCTGGTCTTCATCATGTTAAGGACGAATTTACTGCTGGTCTGAGATTTGCCAATGATTGCACAGGTAATTGCTATCTTTTTACAAATCAGCTTTATGAAAAATGCCTTGAAATGGGCGTTAAATTTGAATTTAATACCCATATTGAAGATATTCAAATTGAAAAGGAAAGAATCTCAGCAATAAAGACAAATCGAGGTGAATTTGTTTTTGATGGTTATACAGTCGCTTTAGGAAGCCACTCATCAAAAATCCTCTCGAAAATAGGTATTAATATTCCTGTATACCCAGTAAAGGGCTATTCAATTACATTGCCAGTTCTGAATAATGAAGATGCACCACAATCAACAATTATTGATGACACTTTCAAGATTGGTATCACCAGACTTGGTAACAACATTAGGGTTGCTGGTACTGCACATTTAACAGGGTACAATCTAGAATTAAGAGAAAAGTCACTATCTTTGTTGAAACATGGATTAAACAGGCTTTTTCCATATGCAACCGAACAATGTGATGACATGAAGTTTTGGGCAGGACTTCGCCCAAACACCCCAGATGGCCCTCCAATCATTGGGGCGACACCCTACTCAAATTTATACCTGAATACAGGGCATGGAACTTTAGGATGGACAATGTCTCTCGGCTCTGGCAAACTGTTGGCAAACATCATTTCAGGCATTGAGCCTGAAATATCAATGGAGGGTATAGATATGAGTCGCTTTAATTATGCTAACAAAACTCACTTAAATTATGGCTAGAAGATGTACCGCTTCTATTAATCTTAGTGCAATTAAGGAAAACTATTTATACGCAAAATCTTTAGCGCCTAGCTCAAAAGCCATCGCAATTATTAAGGCTGATGCTTACGGTCATGGTGCCATTGAAGTTGCCAAAAAGTTAGACGAGGTAGCTGATGCTTATGGCGTGTCTTGCATCGAGGAGGCTCTTGAATTATTGAACTCTGGAATAGATAAAACTCCAATACTGTTATTGGAAGGAGTTTTTGAAGAATCTGAACTCGTTCTTGTTGCAAAACACAGTCTAATTGTTACAGTATGCAACTCAATACAACTTCAATGGCTTCTAGATGCAGATCTAAATAAACCTATTGATGTATTCGTTAAATATGATTCTGGTATGGGACGCTTGGGCTTTCAAGACGATTCATTTATCCAAGCAATAAATTTGCTTGAAGAAAGCAAAAATATTGGTGAAATTACTCTAATGACGCATTTTTCTAGTGCCGATGACCCAGAAAGCACTCTAACTACGAAACAAATCAGAAACTTTGATAACACTCTATACGCAGAAAAGTATCCGGGATCACTTGCAAATTCAGCTGCAATTTTGAAGTGGAGTGAATCTCATAGAGATTATGTTCGTCCAGGAATCATGCTTTATGGATCTTCTCCGTTTTCTGATGCTAAATATCAAAAAAACTTGATACCAGCAATGACCTTGTCCTCTGATCTTATTTCAATAAAAAATCTTAAAAAAGGTCAAGAAATCGGATATGGTGCTCGCTTTATCTGTCCACATGATATGCAGATTGGTGTTGTTGCTATTGGCTATGCAGATGGATATTCTCGTCATGCTAAAGATGGCACTCCCGTTTATATTAACGACACTAGGACTAGAGTTGTAGGTAGAGTTTCAATGGACATGATAACGATAGATATAACAGACGTTCCACATCCTGAAATAGGAGATCGCGTTGAGCTTTTTGGTGAAAACGTCTCTGTGGATGAAGTTGCCGAATATTGCAACACAATCTCTTATGAAATTTTTACTAAAATCACAAGAAGAGTCTATAAAGCATACATCTGATCTGCTATAAACCTCATATAATAGTGATTACTTGAAATTCAGCTTTCTCTCTATTTAAAGACTCACTCTATGTTGACAAATAATCAAATACAAACTTTCAATCGAAATGGTTATGTCGTCATTAAAGACTTTGTAAATAGACATCAAAGAAAACTTTTAATGCACAGAGCAGAGCAACTAATAGATGAGTTTCAACCACCCAAAAAACTTTCAGTATTTTCTACTGACGAACAAGAAAGAACGAGTGACGACTATTTCTTGAATTCAGGTGATCAAATGAGATTCTTCTTTGAGGAAGAGGCAATCGATGAAAACGGCAACTTCACTGTTCCTAAGCAAAAATCGATCAATAAAATAGGTCATGCACAACACATTCTAGATCCTGTTTACAAAAAAATAATCAATGAGTTAAACTTTCCAAAATTAGGTAAGCAGTTGGGTATTAAAACACCAAGGGCTTTGCAGTCAATGCATATTTTCAAACAGCCAAGTATTGGTGGTGAAGTAGGTCTACATCAAGACTCAAGTTTTTTGTATACAGAACCGATGAGTTGTATTGGTTTTTGGTTTGCATTAGAAGATGCAAACGAAGAAAATGGATGCCTACAAGCAATGACTGGCGAACATAGAACTCCAATTAAAAAACGATTTCGTTTATCAGAAAATGGAGGCACGGAATTTGAACTTTTAGATGACACACCATGGCCTGAAAAACCTCTTGATATGTTAGAAGTCAAGGCAGGTACTTTGATTATATTGCACGGCCAGTTACCCCATTATAGTGCCGCCAATAAATCAACTAAGTCTAGACAAGCTTTTAGTCTTCATTTGGTAGACCAGGATTGTCATTATGCGACAGACAACTGGCTTCAATCAGACCTTTGAAAGAATCTACTATACTATGAATAATAGAAAAATAACTAATGTATATAAAGTAGATTTTTTACCCTTTGACCGTTACGGTCCAGTCGTTCCAAAGATGAGTTGGCACAAGATTAGTTTTGACGAAAAAACTAATTTTGGTAGCTTCATACTAAAAATGGATCCCGGTGCAAGAAGCACTCCACACACTCATATTGGTTTTGAAGAGTTTTTAGTGATAGAGGGCGAACTGATTGATGCAGATAATACGGTCTTTAAAAAAGGTGACTTTATTACCTTTGAGCCTGGAAGTAAGCATTCCTCCCATACTGAAAAAGGTGCCCTTTTAATGGTTTTCCAAAGAGGTATAAATAAACCAATCAAGTAGCACTTTGTTCTGATTGAGATTCCAATGCCTCTTCTGCAATAACCTCCATTGCAACGACACTTGGCCTCTGTGCCATGACCTGGAAGTCTGTTTGCTCAGACTCATTAACGTTTTGGTTAATCATCAGCATGATTAACACTGTAACAGCAATAACCAAATGAACAATACCCATATAGATCATAAACCCAAACATTTCAAAGAGTTCAAGAAAATAACTCATTGTAAAAGGACCTAGTGCTGCAAAAATACTAAACACAAGAACGATAGTTCCACTCGCACTGATCATTTGTTTTGGTTCAAGACGATCATTGGATTGTGCTACGCCAAGTGAGTATAGTGGCAAAGTGAAAGCACCTACTAGGGCACTTAATATTAGAAGAATTGTGCTTGTAAATTCGAATGATGCTAAAACTATGCAAATACAAATAACAGTGACACAACAAAACATAATGACTTTTCTTCGATCAATTTTGTCTGACAACCATCCTAAAGGCCATTGAGAAGCTGCTCCAAAACCAATAAAAAGTGTCATAAAAAGTGCCGTTTGAGAGACTGACAATCCTGCCTTGACAGCATAAATCGTCCCAACCCCGAAAAAACCAGCAGAGGCAAGTCCAGATAATCCAATCGTAGCCACACCGGATGGTGAAGCTTTCCATAAAGCTCGAAGACCTAAAGATTCTTGTATATCCGCTTCTGGTGCTTTAATTTCTGTCAGGAGGATCGGTATTAATGAAATCGACAGCAAAATGGAGGCCAACAAGAAAAGGCTTACTCCTGCAGGATCATCAACGGCAAATAGGCCTTGACCAAGTGCCAAACCTCCCCAAACAACAATCATGTGAATTGAAAATATTTGTCCTCGATTTTCGTTTGAAGAAATCGAATTTAACCAGCCTTCAACTATAATCATAATGCCCGCAATACAAAATCCTGACAAGAATCGAGCTACAAGCCATACTGGCGGCTCGATAAACAAAATTTGAATCAAAATTGCCGTGGAAGCTATAGACGCGTATGCAGCATATGTCCGAATTTGACCCGTTTTTTTAATCTGTTTAGGCGCCAAAATTGAACTGACTAATTGGCCGATAAAATACCCTGACATTATCAGTCCTGTGGTCAAAACCGAGAAACCCTCAAAATCAGCACGCCAGCTACTTAGAGTTCCTTGCAGACCATTTCCTAATCCTATAAAAAGAATTCCTAGAAACAATGGCCAAGTTGTACGAATGACAGTACTTAACATATCAATTATTGGTGTTAACTGTTGACAAAATCATAAAAAACTAGATCATTTTTCACGACATATTTGTTTGAAAACGCGAATTTTAATATATTTCATTAGCAAATTTAATAAACATGGTAAAAAGATTTTTATGGGTACAACAACCCGAAATAATTGGCTGATTTATATTCTTAAATGTGGAGACGGTAGCCTCTATTGCGGCATCACGAATAATATAGAAAGACGTCTCAAACAACACAAAGGTGAAATCAAAGGTGGCGCTAAATATACTCGCTCACATTGGCCTTGTAAATTAGTTTACAAAGAAAAATCATCAAATCGAAGTGAAGCTTTGCAAAGAGAAGCTATTATAAAAAAAATGTCGAGAGATGAAAAACAGACTCTTACTAATTTAGCTGGTGAAAATATTAGTTAGAGTTTCCCTTTTCACTTACTTTTTTGAAGGCTATTAAGATCATTTAAGACCATCTCTGAATGGGTTTTTGGATTAACAGATAGATATATTTTGGCAATATTCCCTTCTGGGTCAACAATAAAAGTATTTCTTTTTGCTACCTTAAAAAAACTACTTAATGAATCATACAACTCAGACACCTCTCCTGTTTCATCAGCAAGTAAGGAGAACTGTAAGTTGTATTTTTCAGCAAAAAGTTTGTGCGATCTAACACTATCAAGGCTCAATCCGAAAAGTATGGCTTTACTTGCAATAATACGTTTCACAGCATCTCTAAAATCACAAGCTTGGGTTGTGCAACCAGGCGTGTCATCTTTGGGATAAAAATACAGCACAATCCATTGACCCTCATAATCGCTTAAATTATGAGTCATGTCATTCTGATCTTGCAAAGCAAAGTTTGGCGCCTTGTCACCAACCTTAAGTCCGGCAATTGAAGATGAAGAGAGCACAAGAAGAAAAGCTATTACTGACGCTTTTATGATTGATTTGAATTGCATGATTTCGATAATATCATATCTTAACGAAAATCTACATTAATTAAGAAATAAGTTGAAGGGTTCAACCTTTAGTGCTTGCTTTTCTCCTTTTTGGAACTTTGTATGGCGCTGTGATACCAGGCTAAAGCCTTTTTAAGTTGATATTCATTAATGTTGTTCCTTTTGCAATAGGCACTAGTTCTAATATCGCTTGGATCCTTTGAAATTGATTGATTCTGTATTTGATTCATTTATTATTCCAATAAAAAAGCTTTAGCTGGAGGGTAGGAGCAACCCACCAGCTATAAGCCGCTACCTCTGTTACCAAACGGAGAGTGAATGGCAAGGGTGTTCGAGGTTCTCAATAAAAGCAAAATCATGTTCTGAATTAAATTATTAATACCAACACGCTGAGCTTCAATAGTATTGTTTTTAGTCATTAGAGAATTTTTCGGCACACGTGTTGTGACATTATTACTCTTAACAAACTTGAGCTTTGCTATCCTAGCACTGGCATTTGCAACTTTAAGGGGTAAACGTCGCATTTTTCTCTAATTAACTAAAAACAATGATCCCATAATAGGTGATATAAATAGTTGTCAAATGTTTTATATATGAAGTTTTGGTGAAGATTGCGTGAAGATTGTTTTTTTTATTGAAATTTAAATTACAATAATATCTTTTCTTATAGGGGTTTACTTGTATGCAGCATATTCTAATAGTTGAAGATGATAGAACGATTGCTGAAAGTATAACCTTCATTCTTGAGCAGGATTCTTTCAGCTGTCAGTGGTTCGATAACGGTAGCGATGCCCTTGACTACGTAGAGAACAATGCAGTAGACCTGATGCTTCTTGATGTAGGCTTACCTGACATGAGCGGCTTTGACGTACTTAGAAAGCTTCGAATCAAATCAGATTTACCTGTTGTCATTATTTCTGCCAGGGATGATGAGTCTGACCAAGTATTAGCTCTAGAAGGATTAGGTGCTAACGGATACATAACAAAACCCTTTAGTCCTAGAATAGTTGTTGCTCATGTCCGTTCACAACTAAGACGTAATCGTGCTGATAAAAACTCTAGATCGAAATTCAGCATTAATCAAGCCATGCAAAAAATATCGTTTCATAATCAAGAACTCACCTTAACTCCGCTTGAATTCAAAATTCTATCTCACCTTATACAACATCCTAATCAAGTTCATACAAGGGAATATTTGATGAATAATATATGGGATAGACCACACGGCTCAGATGAAAAGACAATCAATACGCACATAAAATCTATACGTAAACGTTTGCTAGAAATTGATGAGAGCGACCCAATAGAAACTCACAGAGGTATCGGCTATAGTCTTATTGAATGAAATACTTCAAATTAAATATCGGTACCAAACTGTTTATTCTTTACTTTATAGTCAGTAGCACTCTAGTCTGGCTTTTTGCCCATCGCACAAGCATAGAGTCTGCAAAAGAGGTCATGGTAGAAGTAGCTACTATGTTTAGCACAATCGCCTCTCAGAATATCACAGACGATGAAATCAATCTCACTACTTTTGGAGGTATTATTTTTGACTACTTCCAGTCACCGCATGGTGATGAAAGACTGCAGAATCTGGCGATTTACATTACCGACAAGGATGGTTTTCTTATCCTAGACTCTCGTGGTTTTAGTCTAGGAACAGACATGAAATCTTATTCAGAGGTCGGCTCAGCATTGTCAGGACACCAAGGGGTAAGTAGAATTTCTGCCGAATCTGTTCGCGGCCCTTGGAAATCAAGAGGGGTAAACATAGAATATTTTTATAAACCTGAATTCTTACATGTCTCAAGCCCTATTTACGACAACAGGCAAGAAGTACAAGGGGTTCTTGTCCTAGTAGCTCCGATGCTAGACCTTATGGATAAATCCCGTCTATATTGGTTTATCTTCTATATATTTCTCCTCGCTTTGTTTTTTGGCGCATTAGGTAGCTATAGAATTTCAAGAAATATTAATCGAGTGGAGAAATATGCTAGAGAGGTTTTCAAGGATAAAGATGTATCAATCCCTAATGTAAACGTCCAGTTTAATAAACTTGCTATGGCTATAGAGGAAGCTCGAAACGAAGTAGAACTTAAGGATGACGTTGAAGAATATATTGATACACTTGCTCATGAATTAAGGACTCCTATTACTGGAATTCGCTTAACTGCAGAAAACCTGTTAACGCCGATGGCTATTGAAAATTATCTTCTAGAAGAGAAAGATGATAAAAAACGTAAAGCTCTAACTAAAGAAATCAAAAAGAGACGGGAATTTATTCGAAATATTCTTGATTCAAACAAGCAAATGGATTCTCTAGTATCACGGTTACTGGCTCTCTCAAGAATTGAAAGACGTGACAAACTAACCGAGAAAGAAAAACTCAAAATTTTACCCATAATAGAAAATGTCTTAAAAGTGTATGGCACCCATAATCGTTTAATTGTCAGTAAAAATATCACTATAAATCTCGAC